>Ga0208767_1000831_pt1 | contig 25334 bp, 40 predicted proteins | sample VirMetDEL_Mar_21_FD_184514 | JGI IMG/M metagenome (GOLD analysis project Ga0208767, IMG submission 184514) | Aqueous microbial communities from the Delaware River and Bay under freshwater to marine salinity gradient to study organic matter... | ecosystem: Environmental > Aquatic > Marine >... | reverse complement strand
GGAAGCTGCGCAGGGTACGGGCGAGGCCAAAGGCGCACTCCAAGAACTAGGTATTGACGCTGATGAGTTGGTTAGACTGCCGCTCGATCAGCAGATGAACGTAGTTGCTGAGTCTATGGCTGGCGTTAAGAACCAATCGGATAAAGTTCGGTTGGCGATGAAGCTGTTTGACTCGGAAGGTGTTGCGTTAGTTAACACGCTGGGTGGTGGTGCTGAAGCGTTACAGAAGATGACCGAAGAAGCGGAGCATCTAGGCGTAACGTTAAGCCGTACTGATACTGCGCAGATGGAAGCGGCAAACGACGCCATAACTAGGCTAAAGGCCGTATTCACTGGATTAACTAATCAACTGTCCGTAGCTTTTGCGCCAATCATCACTTTTGTGGCTGATGGCTTTAGGCAAGCGGCTTTAGATTCTAGCGATTTTGGTAATACCGGCCAGAAAGTAGCAAGTGCTGTAATTAAGGCGTTTGGGTTCGTTCGAGATATTATTCACTCGGTTCAAATCTTCTTCTTACAGGCAAAGCTGGGCGTTCTGGAGTTTGCAGATAGCATTGGCAGCAAGCTGATACCGTTCTTGCAAGGGTTTATAGACGTTTATAACAAGATTGCGCGTCTTAATCCGTTTATGGATGAGATCACTGAATCAGCCGAGCAGATAATAGGCAACTTGCCACAAGGAATTGCAGCCACTTCTGCTGAGATTGATCGACTAAAAGCGTTAAAGCCGGGAGAAGCGTTGGTCGCGGAAATGGAGCAATTCATAGCTTCTAATCGAAAAGCCGCCGAGTCTGTTGCTGAACTAAAAAACGACATCGCCCAGCTACCACCGCCAGCGGTTTCTGGCTTTGAAAAGATGGGCAAAAGCGTTACTGACTTCTTAGCCAAGATGCCGACGCTTAAAGATAACCTCGATGACATAACCAAGACCACGTTTAAGAATATGTCCGAAGGGTTAATGGGAATTGTTAAAGGCACTACATCCGTTGCTGATGCGTTTAAGCAAATGGCAGCGCAGCTAATAATGCAAGCCATCCAGTTGTTTGTTGTAGATAAGATAACAGGCGGGTTTTTATCGTTTGCTAAAGGCTTAACGGGTAAGGCGATAGGTGGCCCAGTACAAGCTGGTCAGCCCTATATGGTCGGCGAGCGTGGGCCTGAGATGTTTATTCCAAACTCATCGGGGTCGATTGTCCCTAATGACAAGATGGGCGGCGGTATTACTGTCGTGAATAATGTTAATGCGTCTGGCGCTGGCCCTGAGGTGGACTTAAAGATCCGAGCGGCTATGCAAGAAACGTCCCAGCAGACTATTCTATCAATACAAGATTTGATGCGTAGAAGGCGCTTTGTATGACCACTTATTCATTCCCGTCGATAACGCCATCAAGCAGTACGTTTGAGCTAGTTACTAATACTAGAACCTACCGATCACCGCTAACTAACGCGGTGCAGACTGTAGGGCGCAGAGGTTCGTTATGGCGAGCCACGTTACAGTTCAACAACCTTACAGGCGCAGATCGTGCGGCCATGCAAGCGTTTGTTACTAAACTAAACGGACAAGAGCATCGCTTTAATCTACACGACCACTCTTTTACCCGACGCGGCACCGGAGGCGGTACGTTACGAGTGAACGGCGCTAATCAGTCTGGCGCTAGTTTGGTATGTGATGGCGCAACAGCTAGTGTTACTAACTACCTCAGAGAAGGTGACTATGTGTCGTTTGGTAACGAATTACACCTAATCACGGCAGATAGTAATTCTGATGGCTCTGGTAACGTCACGTTGTCTATTGCTCCACCGATTAGAAAGTCACCAGCAGACGATACGGCTATTGATTACACCTCGCCCGTTAGTGGCGTGTTTATGTTGGCTAGTCCTGCATCTTGGTCTAATCAGCCGGGAGTCTTTTCTAGCTTTAGCATCGAAGCAATCGAGGATGTTCTAGCGTGAGCCGTGATTTTCCGACAAATGTAGCTGCGGCGTTAATCGCTGATCACGTTGCGACGGTTACATTCGTTAAGCTAGAGTTTTCTAGTGGCACGCTATACCTGCATAACTCGATTGGTACTTACACTTGGGGCAGTCAGAACTGGCTAGGCGTTGGGGATCTCGGAGACATATCCGCGATAGAAGAAGGGGCCGAAGTTAGCCCTTACAAGATTACGTTAAGTCTTTCTGGTATCGACTCGACCATCAGTAACGCGGCGCTAAATGAAGATTACTACATGCGTCCGGTTACACTGTATATCGGTGCGCTGGATTCTGACGATGATTTATTAGCTAATCCGACTGAAGTCTGGACGGGCTTTATTGATCAGATGAACGTATCGCTAGGCGTCGAAGGCGGTGATGGCATTTCTTTAATCGCCGAGAGTGAATTAGCAAAGTTTGACCGCGCATCGAATCGTAAATATACCGACGCACATCAGCAAACCACATTCTCGGGCGACCTATTCTTCGGGTTCTTGAAAGACATAGAAGGGGCCAAGATTCAGTGGGGTAGCGCAGGCAAGGAAGGTACTGCGGGTACAGACTCAACTGGCCCAGTCAGACCGATGTATGATGAAACGCGCTAATGAAGGTACTAGCCGCACTCAATAAGTGGCAACGGCGCGAGTTCAATTACGGCGATGCCGATTGTTGTCAGTTTGCAGCTTTTATAGCCAAAGAACTAACTGGGCAGGATTACGCTGCCGATTTCCAATATAATACCGAGCAAGAAGCCGATGAGATTGTAAACGGTGATCTTAAAGGCTTGATCGTGTCGATTCTGGGTAATGAGTCAGACCAGCTTAAAGATGGCGACCCTTGTTTGATTGAGGTTCCTATCGTTGGTCAGTTAATGGGCGTAAAGCTGGGCGATAAGATTGTTGCCCTAACGCAGAAAGGGCTAATCAGAATCAGTGATCGTTATTTAGTCTGCGGTTGGAGCGTGTAGTAAATGCCTCAAATTATTCCAACATTAATTACGATTGGATCAGCGGTTACTTTAGGTGTGGCAACAGGTAGTGCTGCGGCTGCTATCGGTGCAATCGTGGCAACTGCTGCTGTTGTTGGTGGCGCAAGATTAGCAACGTCGATGATGGCACCTGATTTAACCAGCGCCATTAATGACAACTCTTTAGCTAGACAGTCCACAGTCAGAAGCACCACAGAACCACAAAAGCTAATCTATGGCGAGGCTTTGGTGTCTGGGCCGATTACGTTTGTAGGTACGGCTGGTGATAAGAACCGCGACCTATACCATCAGATTGCATTGGCTGGCCACGAAGTCCACAGCATCACTGATATTTATTTCGATGATCAGGTTATAGCTAACTCCACTATTAATTCTGGCAACGCGGCGGGTGGTAATGTCACAAGCGGCGACTTTGGCCCCATCGACAGCACTGTTATTTGTAAGATTAACAAGCACCTCGGGACATCGACCCAAGCGGCAGATGCAGACCTAGTAGCAGCGTTTAGTGAATACACTAGCGCCCACCAAGGTAAGGGGATTGCCAATATCGTAACCAAATGGATTCTAAACGATGAGTCCCAATCCGTATGGGATCAGAAACGCCCTAACAACATAAAAGCCCTAGTTAAAGGCAAGAAAGATATCTATGACCCGCGTCTGGATACATCTGCGGGGGCCAATCCTACCAATTCGAGTTATCAGGCATGGACGGACAACCCTGCGCTGTGCATAGCTGATTACTTGATGAGTTCGACCTTCGGGCTAGGTATCGCTGCCGCTAAGATTGATTGGGATGCGATAGTTACTGCGGCGAATGCTTGTGATGTAAGCGTATCAATCCCCGGCTCTACCACTGAAAAACGTTTCACGTGTAACGGTGTAATTTTTGGCACCGACCAGCACCGCCAAAACATCGACAAGATTCTTAGTGCGATGAATGGCAACCTGACCTATACATCGGGTAAATACACGGTCAGAGCGGGCGTGTACGCGGCTCCTAGCGAGTCTTTGGGCGAGGATGATCTATCTGGCCCTGTAATGGTAAAAACGTCTGTAGAACGTTCTCAGCGGTTTAACAAGATAACAGGGATGTATATAGCGCCAACTGATAACCACAAGTCGGTAGAATTCCCGCCAGTACAACTGACTGCGGCCCTACAGCGTGACAACAACGAGACGCTAGTCCGCAACATCAGCTTACCGATGACCAATACCAGCTACATGGCACAGCGTATTGCCAATAAGCTGATTCAGCTAAGTGACCAGCAGAAGGTAATCACGTTCCCAGCTAACTTATCTGGGTTGCGTGTGGCAGTAGGTGACCGAGTAAATATCACCCTTAGCGACTTGGGGTACTCAAACAAGGTATTCCGCTGCGTTGGTTGGTCGTTCTCAGAGTCCAACGCTAACGGCGTTAACTTAACGCTGATCGAGGATGACTCAGGCAGTTACGCTGACCCTGCGGTTATTGAATACTCGACGGTAAGCCCTACTGGGGTTATTACGGCTGGATTCCCCGGCGTACCCGATCCCAGTAATTTAACGGCTACGGCTGGCTTGAAGAATATCGAGCTTAACTGGACTAACCCCACTGAGACTAGCCGATTCAACGAGATTGCTGTTTACGCCTCGCCTAACTCTAGCTGGGCAAGCAAAGTAGAGATTGGTCGTGTAAGAGGTACGCAATTTATTCACGATGCCTCTAACGCCGCTGACGCGATTGTGCCGAACGACACTCGTTATTACTGGATTCGCGCATTAGCTTACGGCGCGGGTACTGGCGCAGGGATCGAGTCGGATAGAACCCCAGACAATGACACCAGTACGATTAGCGCCACCTGCGGGCGGGTTAACTGGTCAGATGTTCGAGGTTCGACAGATGCCCCCGATGACAACGCAACAGTCGGCGGTACGTTTGGCACTAATATCTATGACGGTTCTGGAAACATCGTTGGGTTTACCACTGTTCAAAACAGCGTCCTAGCACAACAGATTCTCAACGTAGAAGTCGAAGCCGGACAAGTTCTTGATTTAGAGACTGGCGCTGATGTCGATATTCAGAATCTTGGCGACGTTGCTATTTATGTCAGCGACAACTCAACGACATTACAGGGCAACATCAACACGGTTAGCACTAGCTTATCTAACCTAGAAAATACCGTTGCAGATATCACATCTGGAACATCTGATGTTTTTGTAAGCGCATCGGCACCTGTCGCGGGTGTTGGTGGTGTACCTGATCCGATACCTACGTTTAGCCGTTGGTATGACTCGGATGACAACAACCATCCCTATTACTGGACGGGCAGCGCGTGGGTTAGCTTAGAAGACCCGCGAATTGCTAGTAATGCGTCATCAATAACTAGCCTAAATGCCAATCTCAGCACCACGAATACTAATGTAACGACTGCCCAAACAACTGCGGACAGTAAAATCGTCGCATTGTTTCAAGATGATGAGCCATCAACGTCCGGCAGAACTACGGGTGACCTTTGGTTCGATACAAATGATTCCAATAAGGTCTATCGGTTTAATGGAACCGCATGGGTTTCTGCGCGTGATGCTGGCATTCAGACTGCCATCACTAACGCGGCATCAGCGCAATCTACAGCAGATGGCAAGATTGATTCGTTCTACCAAGACGATGAGCCAGCAGGATCGGTCAGCAGTCTAGGTGACCTTTGGTTTGATACCAATGACGGTAATAAGGTCTACCGATATAGCGGCAGCGCATGGGTCGCGGCGCAGGATTCACAGATAGCTACGGCGATTAGCAATGCTGCCACAGCTCAATCTACTGCCGATGGAAAGGTCACTACATTCTTTGGCGCAAGCGCCCCAACAGCAGAAGGCATTGGGGATCTTTGGTTTGATACCTCAGATAAGAACAAACTTCATCGCTGGTCTGGTAGTTCATGGGTAGAGTCACGCGATACCGACATCCCCACAGCAATTGCTAACGCGGCGACTGCTCAGGCTACCGCTGACGGTAAAATCGTTACTTTCGTACAAGATGATGCGCCTACTGCCACGGCTACGGGCGATTTGTGGATAGACAGCAACGATAACAACAAACTCTACCGCTGGTCGGGTTCGGCTTGGGTTGCTGTTAGAGATGGCGGGATTGACGCAAACACAAGCGCGATTAATGTCCTAGATACTACAGTGACTAACCTAGATGGCACTGTGACTGCTCTATCAGCGTCGAATACTACGCTGGTAAGTGACCTAAAGGTTCGCACAAAAATACAAGATGAATCCAACGACAACATCGAAACGGAGGCTAGTGCCGACGTTGAAACCGAAACGCTGGATAACGTCACGGCTGCGCTATCGACTGCCGACCAAACATTGCAGACGCAAATCACAGCGACTGATGAAACGGTAACCCAGCAATCGACCCAGCTAACTAGCCTGAGTTCGTCTTTAGATACGGTAATAGCAACCACTGGAACAAATACCACTGCTATAGCAGCTAACTCTACCGCTGTCAGCGGATTAGATACCCGCGTCACATCGGCAGAAGGCTCTATTACCTCACAAGCATCGGATATTACTTCCCTGCAATCGGATTTGACTACGGCAAACAACAACATCACAACCAACGCCACAGCGGTCAGTGGGCTGGATACTAGAGTCACTACAGCCGAAAGTTCGATCACTTCTCAGGCGTCAGACATTACAACGCTGCAATCTAGCGTGACCACAGCGCAAAGTGACATCACAAGCAATGCGACTGCGATATCAGGATTAAGCACTAGGGTTACATCAGCCGAAGGGTCTATCACAAGTCAGGCTGCGGATATCACAACCCTGCAATCTAGCTTAACAACAGCGAACACGAACATTACTGCAAATGCTACGGCAGTCAGCAGCTTAGGCACTAGGGTTACCAGTGCAGAAGGCAGCATCACAAGCATTTCCAGTGACGTTACAACGCTGAATACAACGGTAGGTAACAACTCTGCATCTATAACAACGCAAGCGACTTCGATTAACGGGTTGAGTGCGCAGTACACGGTCAAGATTGATAACAATGGCCGCGTTGCGGGTTACGGGTTGGCGTCAACAGCGGGCAATGCTACCCCGACTAGCGAATTTGCCGTAGTCGCGGATAAGTTCTCAGTTGTTAACCCATCGTCAACATCTGACAACCCGATCATCCCGTTTCAGATTGCCAATAATAAAATCTCGATGACTAGCGACGTTGAGCTAAACGGCGACTTAATCGTTGCCGGAACTATTAGCGCCAACCGCCTAAGTATCAGCGGAGTCTATCTTGCAGTAGTGAATGGACAGTTAACAGTTATAGGCGCGCCGGGAACCACAACAGGCCGATCCTTTGGCACAACATCCACATCTGGCGCGTATGGTTCACCTTCAGATGCCGTGACAATTACATCAACGCAATCTGTTAAAATAACTTTCGATTTAAGCGCGGATGGTTCGCCGACGTTTGGAGGTACTACCAACTTCCCCGCGACGTTTATAATTCAGAAATCGACAGATGGCGGCTCGACATATTCGACAGTTAAGTCTATTAAGATGAATCCAACTGCTGCGAATAACGTGGACTTGGTGACGGGCTTTTATACCCCATCGCCCCAAGGCGGTGAGCCGGGAATAATGTATCTAAGTGCAGATGGTGCCTCGTTATTAGATGGGCCATCGTCAGGATCAGAAAGCGCAAGGTTCAGAACCGCGCTACAATTTAATAGTTATGATGGTATCAACACGGTCAGCGTCAGCTGTTTAGTAGAGGTCTTCTAAAATGAGTAAAATTAGCGAACTATCAAACGGCGGCGCGCTGTTATCCACGGATGATTTAATCGTTGTTCGGTCAGGCGGCAACGTCAGGGCGCAACTGTCATCACTAAACGGCATAGCCATCGGGTCATCTACCCCAGCGGCGGGAAGTTTTACGACGCTCACCGCAAGCGGTTCCGCAACATTAAACGGCGGCGTAACAATAGACCCAGCAGACGGTGTTGCAGACGATGCTTATGCTTTAACCGTTCGCAACAATGAGGCAACTGACGGTAGAAATTACGGGTTGTGGGTTCGCGCTGGTAGCAACTCAAGCGATGAGTCGTTCAGTGTTAGAAACCACGACAACTCAGCGACCTATTTCAAGGTTCGCGGCGATGGAGCGGTTGGAGTGGGCACTAGCTCACCCCAAGCTAAACTTCACTCCTACACCAGCGGGACAGGTTCAATTCCTACAGGTCAGTTCAACCAGACCGCTGATGACAACACTGCCTTGACACTGATTAACGCCAACAATTCAGCCACCTATTCAGCGATCAAATTAGAAACTAGAGAAAGTCAAGCCGCTGGCTGGATGATTGCAAATGAGTTCCAGAGCGCGTTTAACGGCGACTTGGTTTTCAGAGGTCGCGACGGTGGCACATCCTCAGCGGAAGTTTTAAGGCTGAAATCAAACAGCAACGCCACATTCAGCGGCTCCGTGGGCATCGGGACTAGCAGCATAAATGCAAACTTAGAGATTCGTGGTTCGTCCAGTAACGGGCAAGTGCGGCTGGGAGGAAGTACCTCCGGAGTCTACGGAAAACTTTACAGTGACAACGATGGGGTATTCATTGTTTCGGCAGACTCTGGGAATGCGGCGGCAAACAGCTATTTCGGCGTTGAAGTTGATGGCAGCGAAGCCATGCGCATAAGCGGCGGCGATACAACATTCAAAACAAGTGCTGGGCATTTATCAGTAGAAGCATTGGGAGGCGGCTCAGTATTGCTCAATTCTAATGGCTCAATGGGAATGAATGTTGCTTCTGGTTTTAGCTACGAAATAGATGTCGGTGGCAGTGAAGTCATGCGCATCAACAGCACTGGCGTGGGCATCGGTCAGTCATCGCCCAACAGAAACCTTCATGTCAGCGGAGGAAGCGCAGACACATCCATCGGATTAACCAACACGGCTTCTGGTCATAACGCCGCTGATGGCTTCAGTATTACAATTGAAAATCCTACTCCAGAAGTTGCTATCCGTCAGCGTCAAAACCAACCGATGAAGTTCTACACCAACAACATCGAACGCATGCGCATCGATAGCAGCGGCAATATCACCCAAACATTTTCAGATGGTTCAAACGTCACTGCTGGCAACATGCCTAGCGTTACCGGCTATACGCTGACGAACACAACTAACTCCAATGGCTCTGGCGCTAAATTAGAGTTTTCGCTGAACAACGGTAGTGCTAAAGCAGCAATTGCGGCAGAGCAAAGCGCGGCAACTTCTTCTAGCTTGAATTTTTATACAGAAAACAGTGGCACCTCGGCCGAACGCCTACGAATTGACGCGGCTGGGGCGTTTCAGATCGGAGGTACGACGAACGCTGCATTCATAGATTTTGATACCAACGCTTTGCAATTCAACACGCAGCGAAACCCTAATACTGGCGCTTTTGTAAACACCGGCAAATCCCACGCGGGTATTACGTTGTTTGGCGGAAGTGGCGACAGCTACATAAAGTTTTATACCACTAATGCCAATAACAGTGCTGCTCCGGAGCGCATGCGCATCGACAGCAATGGCAGATTGCTAGTCGCAAAATCATCCTCAGCATTTGGAACGGTAGGGCATGAACTTGATGCTCTTGGTCAGGTTAGCACAACGGCAGACGGTAGGACTGCCGTATACTTAAACAGACTAAGTAGTGACGGAAACATTTTGCAGTTTCATAAGGACGGGACAGAAGTTGGCACAGTTGTCTCTCGTGGAAGTGTCGCTACATCGTTTGTTTTTGATCCACGCTCAAATGGCTCAGGGTTGAGTGGGGGTACGAGGCAAATTCAACCCACAAATGAAGACGGCGCAGTTGTCGATAACATACTTGATATTGGTTCAGGAACGACTCGTTTTAAGGACATATACGCCACTAACGGCACCATTCAAACTTCAGACCGTAACGAAAAGCAGGACATAGAAGAACTATCCGACGCAGAGCAACGTGTGGCTGTAGCCGCTAAAGGCTTACTACGCAAGTTCCGTTGGAAGTCTTCTGTAGAGGAAAAGGGCGACGATGCCCGTATTCACTTTGGAATCATCGCACAAGACCTGCAAGACGCATTCACAGCCGAAGGCTTAGACGCTGGACGCTATGCAATGTTTATTTCAAGCACATGGACAGACGAAGAAACAGGCGAAGAATGTACACGGCTTGGTGTGCGCTATTCAGAGCTTTTAGCGTTCATCATTTCAGCAATTTGAGGAGAACAACTAATGCAATGGCAAGTATCAACAATGGAAAGAACCCTAAACGACTCAGAAAGTGGTTTAGAGGGGGTGGTCAACATACTGCACTGGCAGGTAACGGACAGTCAGACAGTGGATGAGATTGTCCACTCAGGCCGCTGCTACGGCACTGTAGGGCTAGAAGCGCCAGATGCGGACAGCTTTACTGCTTACTCAGACATTTCTCACGATGATGCTGTAGAATGGGCTAAATCTGCTCTTGGCGAAGAAGCGGTATCCCAGTATGAGGATAGCGTTGCCAGCCAGATAGAGTTATCCAAGAATCCAGTTCAAGCGAGTGGTACACCGTGGACTTAATAGATTTATTCAACGTTGCTACGGCAGCAGTTACATTAGCGAGTGCAATCACTGCGCTAACGCCGACTCCGCAGGACGATGCTCTAGTGGCTAAGGCGTACAAGCTACTAGAATACCTCGCACTGGTATGCGGTAGAGCGAAAGAATGACCAAAGAAGAGCGCAACCTAGCCCTAGATGCTTTAGAGCGGATCGCAAAGCATGAGAAAGAATGCGGCGAGAGATGGGGCGAAGCTGTAGTGGAGTTAAAGCAACTCCGAGCAGCAACGGATGCGCACGCGGCCAGATGGGAGAAGCTGGCTTGGTTAGTAATCACAACAGCCCTTGCAACGGCTGCAACAGTAATCACAACACATTTGGTAGGGTAATATGTCTCAGGAAAATGCAATTAAGATCCCAACGTGGGCGCTGCCAATCGTGGCGGCTGCTGTTTCATTCTTGATGGGCTACGGGGCTATGCAAGCGAATGCTGCTGCAACCGAGAATACCGTCAGCCGTATTGAAGCTGAAGTCCGTGAGGCGGCTAAGAAAGCTGAAGAAGCTGGTACAACGGGAAAATTAAACGAGCAAGCCATCCAGCAGATAACCAGAAATCTCAGCGAAATGCAGGAAACCGCCAAATCCAGCGACCAGAAGTTGCAACAGCTCATCAATATAATGATCCAGCAAGCGCAGAACTAGACCCGTTTCCGTTCTTTGACCCCACATTAAAGTGCGATTTAAGGCGCTGGGAGATGCTAAGAACGTTATACGGAAAAGCACGTAGAGACGCCGCTATAAAGTGGCTGACTGACGCGCAGCAGACCTGTAGCTACGGCGCTAGAATATACGTTCAGAACAGCTTGCATCGGTATCTGGCGGGGGCAGTTAATCGACGGATTGAGCTGCTCACTTGGACGTTGCAGGCTCCACAAGCCAAGAAGACGCAGGTTATCACCAAGAAGCGAGAAATATAAATGCCGGAGATGCTTGTTTATGTTTTGCTGATGTACGTTGGTGGAGTGCAGGAGCCTAGCTTCCAAGTACACTTCCGCACGTTGTCGCAATGCAGCAAGCACAAGGTAGCGATAGAACATCAGAGCGGCGATGATTTTCCGTACATCTTTCCCAAGACCAACCGCTTTAGCCTAGTCTGTATGCCGAAGGTAATTACATCTCGGCAAGCTGGCACCGAAATCATATTTCACGACTTGCCTGATGTGGAAGTAGACGATTAACCTTTTAGCTGTCATCCAATAGGTTATTTGTTAAAGTATCCCCTCAACCAAACGGGGACAAAAATGATCACAATTGATGACGTTACTTACGCTGAGGAAGACCTGACCGAAGAAGCGAAGATTAGGGTTAAGAGAATCCAAGAACTGCGCGGCCAGATTGATGCTTTGATGATAAACTACGAAGAGATCCAAGCAGCGATAAGTCATCACGCGGGCAAAATCAAAGAGGTGATGGATGTATCAGTACAATCCGACGAGGCCAACGACTGAGTTTTTATTTGATGTCGCTAAAGGCAACATCTGGGACACCACTGCGGTTAATATATTTGGGTTCAACCGAGCCGTAGGGACATCTTTTGAAACCATCTGGAATAACGGAGCTTTATACGCCTATCCATCTTCTGCCGTTGCAATGTCAGTGGCAAGTTCTGCATCTGGCGATACTGGCTTGCAGGTTAAAATTACGGGACTCGACGCAAACTATGCTGAGGTCACTGAAACACTAACCACTGATGCATCAGATGGCACGACTGCGGTAACTGGCAGCGTATTATTCTATCGGATCAACAGTGCGATAATCTTAAACGGTAACGCTACTGGGAACATCTCGATAACGAATGGCGGCACAACGTATGCCTACATTGAGGCGACGTTAGGAACTACGCAGAGTTCCGTATATTCTGTCCCGGCTGGGCATAGCCTGTACCTATTCCGCATTGATGTTAACTCTGCAACGGCTAACGGTAATCAGTATTTGGTTATCAGGAATGTTGTGACTAACAGCGCGGGGAGAACCCTAAAGGTGGCTGAGGCTACGTTTTCGGATTCGCAGGTTAGCTATGACCGACAAGTACCATTTAAGATAGCGGAAAAGACCGACTTTCACTTTGAGGCTAAATCCAGCGCATCGAGCAACGAGATCGCCATATTCATTGAGGCCATATTAGTCCGCGACTAAGACTTCAAGAATCCGCGTTCTTTGGTTGTAAAAACCGATCCCTTGGTTGGCGCTCGCCACAACAGTAGTTCATCAGGTTGTGGGATATCAGCTAACGCGCTGCGGGCTGCATCTTTATCTTCTTCCAGACAGGCCAGCTTAAACTCTGAGATTGAATCCCAGTTACGCTTTACAGCATCCAGATAATCGACAAAGAATTCCAACGGAACCGTCTGCCGATCATCGGACACCGTAGCGCCATAGAGATCCTCTTCACTTACGGTTGTATCGGTCATACATTTCATCAATTTCAATGGCGTTGATAATTGCCATAATTCGGCCTTTTAGCTTCATTAGTTCGGCAATCTTATCCACACCGTTCAGTTCCTCCCATCTAGCAGGGTATTTAATCTGTACATACCGCTGGTCGATTGAGACTTTATGCGCCGCCGTCAAAACGGCACATCCTCTAGTAACTCACCCTTGGTCGGCATCTCAGTCTTAGGCACTAACGGCTCGCTGGTTGGCTTCCAAGTGTTAACCTCAAAATACCAGCTACCCTTTTGGCTTTCTTTCATGTCGATCTTGATTTTCTCAGGCTGAGATTCTAGCCATTTCACAAGATCAGCCGTGTGGATCACCACATTGGCTTTGATAAAGTCCGGCGACTTCTCGTTTGGCTTAAAGGCTCGCAGACCATCTACGAATTGTTTTTCCACTTACATTGCTCCTAGTAGGGTTGAGATAAAAGCTGACACAACAACAGACGCAAACACGCATGTGCTGATAATTTTTTCGGGGCTTATTACGCTCGATTTAGGCGTTTCGACCTCTACCCTTTGGGGTTGGGTCTCTTCGACGGTAATTCGTTTAATTGGGGCTTTATAAGCCGTTGTACGGGCTTTATATCGACCCTTATCGGTACGGATCAAGAACCCGCGCTGGATGCAGTTGTCCAACGCTTTCTTAACCTGTTTTTCACTGGCGTTTTTGTGCGACTTTCTGACTGTCTGGATGATGGCTTTAGTCGTTACGCCTAGATCGTGGCCTTGGACTCGTTCGACCACGATTTTGCTGATTCCGTTCTTTGGTAACTTCATGCTGTTGGCCTCGGTAGTTTCTGATCGTACTGCTCTGGCGATAGCAATGGCCCGTCACGGTAAAGATAGCGAGCTACCCCGAAAGATACCGCTGCGCGTTTGAATGCGTCACTGAATTGACCCTTCTCGCCTTCGATACTGGTTTCACCAGCGCCATCGGATTTGGCTATCCACTGATCGCCCATCTTGATTGATAAAGTACAGCAGCAGTTGCCGCCGATCTCTGAGTAGTGCGATTGCCAACCATCTGGGCCAACTACAGCATCGAGCCTAGCCATAACCTGTCGCGCATCGACATAGGAAAGCATCTTGCCTCCCGGCCCCTTGCGCTCTTTGACTTGGTTAGTAGGCCAAGGGCGTTTTAGTTCCCAAGAAATAAGTTCTGCGCTTTTGGTCATATCAGCCTCGGTGAATTTGGGTAGTGGTGAATCTTGAACGATGGCCTCTAGCTCATCGAACACCTCGGAAAACTTCATTAGTTCGTCTTTGACCTTCATGGCGTCACCTCGGTAACCGTACCAACGGCATAACCATCTTGATCCGCAATGGTAGAAAAGCCATCGTGGTTTAGGTCGAGTTCGGAATATGACCACTGATTGCGCGGTCTGAGTGTTTCGCCGACTAATCGGTCTAGCTGGGTCAGGCCAAGAACTGAGTGAGTATCTTCGCCAAAGATAACAACATCGAACTCGCGGTCTGCGTCATCGAGTGGTTCTTGGTTGAATGGTGCGCGTGGATTAGCGCGGTCTTCATCGGATCTACAAATCATAGGTTTCCCCTGTCTTAGTGTTTCTCGTGATCGGCTTCCCAACCGATACAAGAATAATAAACCCGTCGTTTAGGAAAATAAAGGTTTATTTTTAGTTTTAGCTGATTTAAGATCGCCCGATGGATCAGGAAGTTTTCAAAAGAATCAAAAAGTATGTTGGGACGCAGCGCGACTTAGCGAAGCATCTCGGCGTGCAACCTCAGGCAATCTCGAAGTGGAAGCGAACGCAGATCCCTGCGACTAGGGTGGTTGAGATTGAACGACTAACTGGTGGGAATGTAACTCGCCAAGAGATTCGGCCTGATGTATTCTACGGTTGAGCGCCGGCCTCCACATCCCCCGACGACTTCCCACGGAGGTCGGTTGCTCCCCTTATCCAAGCTCCACGAAAGTGGCAGAAACCCTAACGGGCGCGGTCTAGTCAGTATTGAACCGTTGAGCGAAACAAATCTGATGACAAACGTTGAGAAGCTACGCGCTTTTGGTGCAGCGCGAAATTGAACATCCGTTAAAGGTGTCGTGACCCGAAGGGGTAGGACGAGTTTGGGCCAGCTTGCATATACCGCGAAATGGTCGGATGAAAATATAGCCTCAACTGACAAACCCCTCAGGTGATAGGACACCCTACGCACCCAGCGGTCACTATGGCTTTTTGAAACAAGCCATTTTTTTGATCTAAATAGTAAACCAAGAGTTGACTTAGGGTTGCTTAGGTGGCAAAGTATCACCGTCGAAACAAATTAAGTAATAACCAACAGGAGATCGACATGGAAAACATCAAACAACCTTTAATCGAAAAGATCGCTGAAGCTAAAGCAGAAATTGCTGAACTAGGCATCGACTACGATACTGCCGAGTCTATATGGGACGCGCAGCCTAGCATTGATGATTTGGACGCATTGCGGGAATTCTACTCATCCAAAGCCAACACCGACGCGCTAACTGCATACCGACTGTATTTGGATATCGAAGCCTACCAAGTAACGATGGATCTGCCGTTGGCAAAGGTCGAAACCCGTTACGTAATCACTGATGGCCCGCTTATCTCACCCGCTGGCTTTTATCTTGATTCCGGCGTCTACATCAAAAACGACGTATGGATCGAAACGGATCGGCTGCCACGATCATTGCGAGGCCTAAAAGCCTACGACGTACAGAAAGACAAGGAGGCCGCGTAAGCGGTCTTTGGGGGATTACACAAATGGCGAAGCAACAAGAAAGCCGATTTGTTTACGAAATCTACAGGTGCATTCACCAAGCTAGTGATCGTAAAGCTCAATTAGAGCAACAGGGCTACGAGGTTAAAATTCGCGAAACAACGCGCGTTCTCTTAGCCGCAAGAAAGGTCGCCGCGTAAGCGGTCATTGCCTCCTATGAAACTGCGAGAATATCAAAGCAAGGCGGTAGGGGAGTCTATCGCCGAGCTATCAAGGCGCGACGCGATTGTCCTACAAGCTCCAACTGGATCGGGTAAAACCGTCATGGCTGCGGCTGTTGCCGATTATTACCTACAAAAACATCAGCGGGTTCTGTTTTTATTGCCGAGGCGCGAGTTAGTTGATCAGACCGCCGATAAGTTCGACGCCATTGGCTACGACTTTGGAAACGACTACGGCATCATAATGGCTGGCGAAGAGATGACTTATTGGACTCTCGGATGCCCATTGCAGATAGCCTCAAAGGACACGCTACACGCCAGAACAAAGAGCGGCAGGATCGAACTACCCGAAGCCGCATTGTTAATTGTAGATGAGTGTCACCTTTCACTAAGCCCGACTTGGCTGAAACTAATTGACCACTACAAAGAGCAAGGAACGCATATCCTGGGTCTGACTGCCACGCCAGCGCGGGGAGATGGCAGGGGGTTAGGTGAAGCCTATTCAATGATGGTACAGGCTCCTATGGTGTCTGAGTTGATGAATATGGGCCATCTGTCGAGAGCCACATATTACGCGCCGACTCAGGTTGACTTAGACGGGATCGCCTTTGACCGCAAAAAGCACGACTACAACGAAACGCAATTGCAGGAGCGGATGTCCCAGCAGCACATCGTCGGCGACATTGTAGAGCATTGGTTAAAGCTGGCTGGCGGCAGACGGACTGTTGTGTTCTGCGCTGGGGTTAAGCACAGCATTTTAGTGAGGGACAGGTTTAGATCGCAGGGCATAAAAGCAGATCACGTTGATGGCATGACTGATATCAATGAACGCAAAGCTATCTTTGATCGGTTCCGATCCGGCGAAACACAAGTATTGACCAACTGCATGGTGGCAACTTATGGTTTCGATTTGCCGGAGATGGATTGCGTTGTATTAGCGAGGCCAACTCAGTCGATCATCCTGCACTTGCAGATGTTAGGACGGGGCCTGAGAACAGCCGAAGGGAAGGAAGATTGTTTGGTACTAGATCACGCTGGCAATGTAGTCCGTTTGGGATTTGCGAGCGATGAAGTGCCGTGGGGATTAGAACCGACGGGGAATTTGTATGAGCGAATCGCACAAGAACGACTTAAGAAAACGATTGAAGACAGTGAAGGAATTGTCTGTGATAGCTGCGGCCATATCTTTACGAGTGCTAGAAAATGCCCGTCATGCGGCTGGGAGTTACCTGAGAAAAAAGGCAAAGACATCAACGTTGCTGACGGTGAACTGGTTTCCTACACCGCGCAAGATGGCGTTGATGTTGACGAAATTAGAAGATTCTATCGTGAGATGTTGGGGTTATGTCACTTGCGAAACCGCAAAGCTGGGGTCGCTTATTTCCGCACGCTGGCAAAGTACAATTACAAAGCGCCATATTCTTGGCTCAAGCTACCGCCGTTGCAGCCATCGGAAACAACAATCGGTTACGACAAATATCAACAAATCAAATACGCTAAAAGCAGGGGGCGCAGATGAGTAGGGAAATCGACCAGCTTGATAGGATTCTTGATAAGCTAAGTACGAGAATTGAAGAATGGGATGCAGCGCAAAGCGAGGCAGCAGAAGCCGAGGCAAGACTGAAAAGCCAAGAAGCAATGGCCGCTAAAGCGATGATGGATAGCGGCATGAGCGCAGCCAAAGCCCAGCAAGAAGTTAGGGCCAAGGATGAATGGCAAGAAATGTATCTCGATGTTCAGTACAAAAGCATCGCAGCGCAAAAGGTGAAAATGCAGATCGAGCTAGGTAATAAATACTTTGAGGCCGAAAGAACGCGACAAGCCAACCTGCGAGGTATTCGCTAGTGCCAGAAACCCTACGGGCTAAGGCAATGAAAAAGCTGCAACTGCTAAGCAGAATCGCGGCGGCAGATGATCACGGTTATGTGGATTGTGTTACCTGCGGTATCACTAAGCACTACAAAGAAATGGACGGGGGCCACTTTATTCCCAAGGGTAAATCTAGCTACTGGGCGTTAGAAGTGGAGAACGTTCACCCGCAGTGTAAGGCGTGTAATAACTGGGGTATGAAACACGGCGCAGCAGCGCAAGCCTATACAATCTGGATGATCGACTATTACGGTAAAGATTTCGTTGAGCATATGCTAGAAACGCAACGCAAAGTCAGAAAGCTATACACGGCTGACTATCGCGATATGATTAAGCAGTTCACGAAAGACATAAAATATCACGAGGGGCGAATATCGTGAGGGAATCATTCAATGCGAAACGCGAAGCATCCCGAAGAAGGTTGCAGCAGGACGTTGAGAAATTTACAGAAAATGGGGGTAAAATCACCCAAGTAGAAGGGTATAAGCCAGTTGAGCTACTCTTTTGCTCGCACTGTAGGACTCGGAAGGCACGCGCCAAGTTTCCGAAGATTACAGGGATGGGGCAGTCAAAATGTTTTGATTGCGTACTGTGAAGCCGCGTCAGATAGCCGCCAAGATGATCAAGGCGATGGATGAAGCTGCTAAGCAGGTCTGGGAACAAGAAAAAGACCACATCGAAAAACAATACCGTAAGGGCTGGAAAGGACTCATTTGGGCGCATGTAACAAATCACTACATGAGGCAGAGCAGTGCAGCAGTATCGAGACAGGTCGGGATTGAACCATGAAGAATGGGTGGCTGAATTTAAGAGATTGGGCGCGGCAGGATTCGCGCATAAATACGATCTCGATGTCAGGAACGTCTACAAAAAGCGAAGAATGCTAGAGGCGACGTTTGGAGAGATAAAGAACCCACTCAACCTAGATAAAAACAAACCAGCGAAGCATGTACGCAAAGAAATTGACACGAATGATCTAGTAATCATCGTCGGGTCAGATGCGCACTATCAACTGAATACCGTATCAACGGCACATCTAGCTTTCGTTGAACTAACCAAAGAACTACAGCCCGATATGATCATCTTGAATGGGGATATGATCGACGGGGCAAGTATTAGCCGACATCCGCCAAGAGGCTGGGAATATATACCAGCGTTATCCGATGAGATGGAAACCGTACAGCAGCGGCTAGAAGAAATCGAAAAAGCAGCGCCGAGCGCAGAGCGGATCTGGACTATAGGTAATCACGATGCTCGTTTTGAATCACGCCTAGCGAGCCAGATGCCAGAGCTTAGAGGGCTGACAGGTACGCGATTGGAAGACTTTTTCCCAAGCTGGTCGATTTATATGTCTATGCACATAAACTTCGGCGATAGGGAGAAGCTAGTTATTAAGCATAGATGGAATGGCGGCGTTCACGCGGGGTATAACAACGTTCTAAAAGGCGGGGCTAATATGGTTACAGGCCACACCCATCAGCAGGAATGTAAGCCGTACACTGATTACACCGGAACACGATTTGGCATTCAGCTAGGGACAATGCAGGAGCCACACGCGCCAGCGTTTGAGTATGCAGAAGATTCCCCGAAGAACTGGGTTAGTGGGTTTGCTGTAATAACGATCCGAGATGGCATTCTAATGATGCCTGAGTTCATAAGAGCGCATAAGCCGGGGACTTACGAGTTTAGGGGCGAGTTGAGGAAGATAGATGATGACTGAAGTTTACCCAATAGATTTGATCGTATCGCGGCGAATGGGATACCTCGACGGTGAGACAATCAAAGAGGTTACGGCATTTGCTGAGACGCAAAACATAGAAAATTTGCACAACGCCCGAGCGCATCTTGCTAAACTGATCGAGCGCGAAGAATTTAAGCGCAAGCAACAAGCAGATTACGAACAAAGGGCAGGATACTATGGCGAACATACTGATTGAGGATATGCAGCCGGGGACGATAATCACAGTAATTTGCGAATATCAGGGAGAGATCGAGGGGCCTGATCCCGGCGAAGAAGCCCCCGAAGATGAAGAAGAACAGATATTAAGACTTGTCGGCGAACCGATAAGGGCAGGTCGGGCGTAACTCTTTGAAGTCAGGCCAAATACCGTCACAGACGTTGGTCATGTATTCAGATTCTTCGAGCAGTTCATCGTTAAACGACATTGCCGATGACCACATCATCAGCACGAATAAAGCGCCTATCAGTAAAACGTAACGTAATCGCATTACAAAACTCCCGAACGGATGAAGCGGCGAACCGCGTTGTAGATTGTGCTTTGAGCCAAACCCATCTCGCGAGAGATAGCGGCCTTTGTATAGCCTTGCTGATATAGCTCACCAATGCGGTCAATTTGTGCCTCGGTCAGCTTTTTAGGTGCTGGCCTATTGCTAGAACGCCCGTACATATCGGGCAGCTTTTTGAGCGCCTGAGTTGCTCGGTAGAAGGTGTCGTTCATTATGCCCCCAGAGCCGCTTACGCGGCGCTTGTTGATCATCGTAGACGCAAATCCAGTTTGTCTGCGCCGTGTAAAACAGTGGCGTCAATCGTGTGAATTGCGTCGTGCCATAAATCGTCTTGCCGCACCTTAGCCTGTTCAGCCAGCTCCATCGTAGGGTAAACGCCAACAATGGATGTGTAATCAGACATTTTGCTAAAACGGCTGAGAACGTAGGCATTCGCCAAAATTTTTCGCTCTTTCATTCTTTCCTCCTAGCCGCTTACGCGGCCACCTCCGTCAGTTCAACACCACCAACTTGACTTTGAACGTAGTCAACAACTTGTTTTTTGCTCCAACTTTGTGGCAACCACATTTCCAAACCGTTCTCCAAAACAATCTCAAAAGCCTTGCCAGTATTGAGTTTGTTGGTTCTGAAGTTTATGTAATCAGTGACTTCCGTTTTTCTTATGGTTCCTTTCATCTTGTCGTTTCCTAGTTGTTTGATCTTAATTTGTTCCGACGGGTTAATAATTACAAAAACTAAACTAAAAGTAAACCTTTTGTTTACGATAGCAAAAGGGTTAAAATATCCGATTTGCTATGTTGAGGTGACATGAAGACTGTAAAACTAGAACGGCTGGCGTATTTGGAGGAAGGGACATTCGGCGAACTGACATCCGATTGCGGGTTTCACTGTTACACCGTAGAGCGGCCTTGGCTTAATAACAAACCTTGGGAGTCATGCGTCCCCGAGGCCAGCTATGAATGCCAGCCATTCGACGGTAATAGATTCAAGGGCGTCGTTGAGCTAACTAACGTGCCTGATCGCAGCCATATCCTGATCCACGCGGCGAATTGGCCTAAAGAGCTACACGGCTGTATAGGGTTGGGTAACGGATGGGAGATTACAAAAACTGTTCCGATGGTTTACAATTCCAAGGCGACCTGTAGAGAATTCTTTGCAAAGGTCGGTAAAGAGTTCATTTTGACCATTACGAGTCGGAGTGCGATTTTATGGGAATAGGCATTGTTAAAGAACTGGTCGGGCCTGTAACGGGCATTCTTGATAAGTTTATCGAGGACAAAGACCAGAAGGCGCAATTAGCGCATAAGATCGCGACGATGGCCGACGAACACGCGCAAGAATTAAGCCTAGCGCAGATCGAGTTGGCCAAGGTAGAAGCTGGCGGTAACTGGCTACAGCGAAGCTGGCGTCCTATGATCGGTCATATCTGTTGGATAGGGCTGGCCTACAACGTAGTGGTCTCGCCGTTTCTAGGGATATGGTTACCTGTTCCTGAGATACAATCCGACCTACTGTATCCGGTGCTTTTGGGGATGCTTGGAATGTCAGGCATTCGTGGTTATGAAAGAGTGAAGGGTAAAGCATGATGCGTGGCGTATTACTGTTTAATCAGGATGGCACGATATACGCGGGCCTAGTTCATATAATGCCGAATGGTGAAGTCCATACGGGCACAACCCATACAGCGGCAAGTAAGCGGGTCTTTTACTACTCAGACCTGCCCCCGCCTAGTCGGATCAGAGCATTAGAAGCTATGGTGGAGCGGCACGATAACCCGAGTAGAACAAACGGAAGCCTAAACAACTGATGGCAAGACCATTGACCGAGATAGACTGGGATCAAGTCGATACTATGTGCGAGATACACTGCACTGGCGAAGAACAGGCAGCAGTTCTCGGCGTTGACTATGACACGCTTAACACGGCGTGTAAGCGCGAGCATGGCGTCGGTTTTTCGGACTATTTCAAACAAAAGAGCGCAGCGGGCAAAATGAGCCTCAGACGTAGGCAATACACCAAAGCAATGGACGGGGACAATACCCAGCTTATATGGCTAGGAAAGAACTGGTTAGGCCAGATGGATCAGCCAGAAGCCGCACCGATAGACTTGCAGCCCATAGTTATCGAGCGAGCCGATGAAGCTAACCAAGCCTCAGGATGATATATTCTTTAACGACTGCCGCTTTCGGGTAGTTGTTGCAGGTAGACGATTCGGCAAGACGTTCATTTGCGTGTATGAGTTACTGCGCGTTGCTCTAAGTGGTAAAGGCAAGAATTGCTGGTATGTTGCTCCGACCTACAAAGCAGCCAAAGAGATCGCTTGGACTATGCTTCTCGATGCTATACCTGATGGGTACATAGAGCGCAAAAACGAAACGTCACTCACGGTAACACTACGCAACGGGTCAACCGTTTCACTAAAAGGCGCTGAGAACCCCGACAGTCTGCGGGGTAGGGCGCTAGATTTCGTTGTGATGGATGAGTTTGCCGATATGCGACCAGAAGCATGGTACGAGGTACTACGGCCATCGCTATCAGACCGCAAGGGGTCAGCGTTATTCATTGGCACTCCGAAAGGGCGCAACCACTTCTATGACCTATGGACAAGGGGCGTTGACGGTTACGAGTCATGGAGAGCGTTTCAGTACACGACAATCCAAGGCGGCAACGTAGAGCAACAAGAGATCGAGGCGGCAAGACACGACCTAGATGAACGGACATTCCAGCAGGAGTACGAGGCAAAGTTCGTTAACTACAGCGGTATCATTTACTACTCGTTCAGTCGTGAAGAATCGGTAAAGACCTACAAAGGCCCAATCGAAGAGTTACATATCGGGATGGACTTTAACGTTGATCCGATGTCTGCGGTTGTATGCGTTAGGCATGGCGGGGTAGTACACGCGATTGATGAGGTCGTAATGTACGGGTCAAACACTGATGAGATGGTCGATGAGATCAGGCACCGCTATGGAAACAAGCCGATTACTATTTACCCTGACCCAGCATCAGCGCAGCGCAAGACATCAGCAGGTAGTCGAACTGACCTTAACATACTGCAAAACGCAGGGTTTAGAGTTAAAGTTAGGACAAGACACCCAGCGATTCGTGATAGAATTAACGCGGTGAATAGCAGACTGCTATCGAGCGAACAAGAGCGGCGGCTATTTGTTAGCCCCAATTGTAAAAACGTAGTCAACAGCCTAGAGCGTCAAACGTATAAAGAAGGCACCAGCCAGCCGAATAAGGATGACGGGTTCGACCACATGAACGATGCACTAGGTTATTTGATCGAGTATATGTTCCCGATTAGGAAGGAACACGATACGCCCCAGCCGACGAGGTGGACTTAATGCGATTTCTTGAATACCAGCATCCCGACTATGACCAAAATCAAGATCGGTGGGAGTTGTATTTGCGCTCTTATATGGGCGGCGAAGATTATCAAGCAGGATCGTATCTTACTGGATACTTAAATGAGTCAAAGGATGACTACAACCGTCGCATCTCACTGACGCCTGTAGATAACCATTGCCGCAATATCGTTCATATCTACTCGTCGTTTTTGTGGCGTGTACCGCCAGTTAGAAGCTACAACGCGCTGGCTAACAATCCCGCGTTAGAGTCGTTCATTGATGACGCTGACCTAGATGGCATGAACTTCAACTCGTTCATGAAGCAAGCTCAGATATGGTCATCGGTATATGGTCACGTTTGGATTCTAGTAGATAAGCCGCAAAGCAACGCGCAGACACGAGCCGAAGAACTAGACCAAGACATCCGACCTTATGTAACGCTATTCACCCCTGAGAACGTATTTGATTGGAAGTACGAGCGCACACCTAGCGGACGGTTTGAACTTACTTATCTCAAACTGCGTGAGTCAGTAGACCGTGAAGATGCTACAACGACCATCAGCTACTACAGGTTGTGGCGCAAAGACGTTATCGAGTATTGGAAAGATGACGGTCACTCAGAGACAAAGATCGAAGAAGTACCCAATCCACTAGGTAAGATTCCGGCGGCATTCTTACCCGCTGCGCGTAGCGTTGTCCGAGGCGTAGGCATTAGCGATCTAAGTGACGTTGCATTAATGCAGAAAGCCATCTATCAAGAGTTAAGTGAGATCGAGCAGCTAATTAGAATCAGCAACCATCCGTCACTAGTAAAGACCTATGACGCAGACGCGAGTGCTGGCGCTGGTTCGGTTATTAACTTGCCTGAAGATAGCGATGCAGGGTTAAAGCCGTATCTGTTGCAACCTAGTGGTCAAAACATCGACTCGATACGCGAATCAATCAAAGATAAGGTTGAGGCTATTAATCGAATGGCTCATATGGGCGCAGTACGAGGAACCGAAGCGATTACGCAATCAGGCGTAGCGATGCAGACCGAGTTCCAAATGCTTAACGCCAAGCTGTCCGAGAAGGCTGATTTATTAGAGTTAGCCGAAGAGCATGTCTGGACTTATTTCTGTAACTGGCTGGGCATAACCCCTGACGTTGAGGTGTTCTATCCCGATGCGTTTGATCTGCGCGATTACGACAAAGAGCTTATGTTCTTGCAGCAAGTTAGAGCCAGCGGTGTACGTTCTCTGACAATGATGCAGGAAGTCGACAAGCAGATTGCCGATCTAGTGTTAGACGATGAGAAGCTCGCACAAGCGCATGAAGAGATAATCGACAGCACCAGAGCGGTTGGTGATTTCTCGGAACGTACTCAAATCTACAAGTATCACATCGACAGCGGCGCGGTCAGTCTGAACGAGGTTCGTGAAAAGATTGGCCTTGATGAAGTCCCCGGTGGCGATGAACTGATTGAGCCATCTGATAATGGCGGCGAATGATGATTACGCGGACTTCCTTGAGCGGCTAACTGACGAACATCAGCGCCGCATGGCTGGGGTATTACAAACCCTAGAAGGTAATATCGCGTCATACGTTAACAGCGCCCCTGATACTGACGGTAAGTTATTTGACCTAGAATGGTCAGTACAGGCTAGGCAAGAAGTCCGTAGATTGATGGAAGTGGATTTTCTATCAGAAGTTCAAGATATTATTGATGAATATGTAGACGTTGCGGGTAGGCAGTACGCAATGCTGTCCCAATTTGGGACGTTTACACGAGTAGCGCCCGAGGCCATATCAGCGTTACAGCAGCTATCGTTTCAAGGGTTCCAAGCAATCGCCGACCAACAGCTAGACACCCTAGCAACCGGGATATACCAATCCACACTGACAGGCCGAAGCAAAGCGGATCTGATCGTTGAGTTACGCGGACAAATTAA
>Ga0208767_1000828_pt1 | contig 25387 bp, 26 predicted proteins | sample VirMetDEL_Mar_21_FD_184514 | JGI IMG/M metagenome (GOLD analysis project Ga0208767, IMG submission 184514) | Aqueous microbial communities from the Delaware River and Bay under freshwater to marine salinity gradient to study organic matter... | ecosystem: Environmental > Aquatic > Marine >... | reverse complement strand
CATCACAGCCAGCAGTATCAAGTGAAGCATCAAAGACTTCATCCAAGATGAGTAGGTTAGTGTTAGTAGAGTTCTTGAGTTTAGCAATTGCACGCCATGTGAATAGTAATGCCAAATCAATTCGCATCTTTTCCCCTTCAGAGAATGAAGCATAAGAAAACTCGTCACGATGCCTACTCTTAATAATCTCATTGAACTCCTCGTCTAACTCAAATGCTACAAAGAAATCTAGTGCGGCGAGATACTTGTTAATCAGTTTGTTCATAATCGGAACATACTGTCGAATGATTTTGGTTTTGATACCACCATCCTTCAGCATATCAGAAGCAACACCAAATAATTCTCTGTCGTTGATTAGTTCTTCTTTCTTCTCAGAGAATGTCTGATTTTCTCTCTGTAATGTTTCAAGAGTATCTTTTGCCTCAGTGTCGTCAGCATTTGCGCTTTGTATTCGCTGAATTTCTCCTTGGTTCTTGGAAACGGACTTCTCCAAGGATTTAATTGTTGATTGATTTGTTGAAACATTAGACTGCAAAACACTGACCTCTTGCTGAGTAGTTTGTATCTCAGTAAGTCTTTCCTGTAGCGTATTGTATTCTTCTTCCAGTTCTTGTATACCATCTTTGACTTTTTCGATAATCTGATTTGTGTCCTCAATAACCTTGCTCTTAATAGAATCTTCAATCTCCTGTGAACAGGTAGGGCATTCATCATTTCTTTCAAAGAAGTCAATTCGTTTGTGCGCTTTGTCATGTTTGCTCCTTAACTTATTAATCAAGTCAAACACCTTACCACTTTTAAGTGTAATAGAATCGGAGTCCTTTACCTTTTCAAGTAGCAGTTCTGTTTTTGTAATCATACAAGCATTGTTAGATGTAAGAGACTGTATCTCTTTCTCTGATTCATCAATCATGTTCTGAAAGGTAGCAATGGTATCATCACTCTGTTCTTTCAGTTTACGAATGTAATCTTTCTGTGTCTCAATCTTACTCTCAACCAACTGCATCTGATATTCAGTTTCACGAATATCTTCTTTGTTCTCTGCAATCCTATCTTTCAACAACTTACCCATAGAAGAGAAGATACTAATGTCCAGTAAGTCTTCAATAACCTCTCTACGATTAGCCGCTGTCAACTGCATGAAAGGCACAAATGTAGATGCACCCAACACAACGATTTGTGTGAAAGATTTATAGTTAAGTTTGAGAATAGTCTCTTCAAGTTGCTTCTGATAATCTCTTACTGAACCTGGCTGGTTTAATAGATTACCATTCTGATAGATTTCAAACTTAGCAGGCTTCATACCTCTCTTAATGATGTATTCTTGCTTACCAATACTAAACTCAATCTCTACCATCAAGTCTCGTTGATTGATAGTATTAAGTAGTTGCGATTTTGAAATTCTACGGAATGGTTTGCTGAACAAAACATAACATAATGCGTCAAGTATTGTAGACTTGCCCGCACCGTTTTCACCAACAACGATTGTGTTTGGTGAACGATTTAGTTGGATTTCAGTGTTTACATTGCCTGTTGATAGAAAGTTCTTCCATCTAATCGTCTTGAAATAAATCATACTGTGGTTCACCAGTCCTTACATCATGTCTTTCAATTTTTTCATGGTAGTGTCCACAATGAGGACAATACATCTTCTTAGGTCTATAGTTCTCATGACTTGCAATACTCCACCAACCTATGCACTCGCTACAGGTGAAGTGGTGTAGATACTCAATGGTAGACTTCATCATTAAGCATACCAGAAAGTTTGTTTAACTTTATTTTTTGTCTCTCTATGTATGACAAGTATTCATCTTTTAACTTTGCCATCCATTGTTCACGATTTTCATTCGGATTAAGTTTAAGTGGTTTGCACATCTGAATGACACCATTTCCTTGACATTGAATCGTCAAGCAATCCCAATCAATTTGTTCTACATCAACCATCAATTCTTCCAAAATATTTGGAAAACCATTCACATCACGATACTTTACAAACAAAAACTTGAGTTTGTTCTCAGAGTCCTTCAAATATTCCCATGCTCGTTTAGCACTAATTAGATTTGGCGAATAATTATCCTTATCAACATTACTCGATTTAACATTAATTGGCACTCCCCTTACATAAAAATCACCAATGTTCTTTCTTGATGTTGTCTCAGTATTAAATTTTTGAGCATACATCTCTTCAATCTGGTCAGCACAACTTGCCATAACCTATACCTCATTCACGAATCATGTCTACATTTCCATATACAGTGCTTCATTATAAAGACTTCGCATCAGATTGTCAAGTCTTTTCTTCGACACATTTGTCTCCATGTTCTCAATATACTTAGAGAGAATGGTGACGGTATCTTCTGCTTCATTGACAATATCCGAATCATCTTCCAAGTTCAAATTGAGATGGTCATCAACAATCTGGATGTTTACAGGATTCGCTTGATACAACTTATCCATAAACTGGTCGAACCAATACGGATTTTCTTTGTTCTGTGTTACAACCTTGACATACGAACCTTCAAAACCAGAAAAGTCTTTTTCCAAAATATCAGACGCTTCCTTACCAGAGTCATCATAGAAGACTTTATTGAACATACGATACGGATTACGAACAAACTCCAGTTCTCTTGTATCCGTATCAAAGATATGAAACCCTTTAGGGTCTTGATAGTCTGACCATGTAAGTTCATATGGACAACCAAGATAGTGGATATTCTTAGTTACTGACTTAGTATGGAAATGTCCAGATGCAACTAAGTCAAACTTACTGAAGTCTCCTACATCCATACCATGTTCATTGATTTGTCCACGCATCATCAGACAACCAGCAATCTCCAAGTGTCCAAATAGAATCTGCGCTGGTGTATCCTTCATATGCTGAATTGCTTGTGCATAGTTGGAGTTGTTAATCCAAGGCATCAAGCAGATAGGAGTGTCTCCAAAATTTACAGTAGTTGCTTCCGAATAATACGAAACATCATGCTTGTCAAACAGTTCTTGCATTGAGTTAATTTCATTGGTGTTCTTGTATGGAACATCATGATTACCAATGATGACATGAAGGTCAATACCCTTATCTGTAACTTTGTTTAGGAAAGTATCTTTGAGATGACGGAGAGTAACAAAATTGATATACTTGCGCCTATCCACGATATCTCCCAAATGGATGATTGTGTCAATCCTGTTGTCTTCCAAATAGGGAAAGAAAATATTATCATAAAACTTAGCCATGTAGTCAAGAAAATGATGAGCATCGTTTCTTACTCCCCAATGTGTATCTGTAACCAGTGCGATTTTCATTCTGTATCCTCTGCAATAAATTTATCAAGTCCAGCACGATTAGTTTTGCGTTTGCGTCTTTTGTTCTCTTCAAAGTTGGTGATAAAGTCACTCATATATTCTTGTGACCATTCACTATGCTTTACACCATCCTCATAGTGATTCATAATGTCTTGTTCTTGCACATCAGAAGTTTCACCAAAGATGTTAGCGTTCTCTGTTGCTTTGTATTTGGTATAGAGATATCTCTTTTCTTTCTGAATGCGTCTTAGAAATGCATAGTAAATAATTTGTGTAAAATAAGCAAAAGGATTTTTGGATTTCTCTGGATTGAAGTTGTCGATGTATTGCAGACAGTTCTCAATACCGTCAGAAATCATCTCTTCTCTGAAACTGTAGTTTACAAAGTTTGGTTTGTATGAAAGGTGAGTTGCAATCTTCATGATACAATCACCAATATAGAATGGTACTCTGGGTCTATCTGAACCTTGCTCTTCTGCAAGTATGACAGAATCTCTATATTCAATCATTGCCTGTAGAAACTTCTTGTTATCTACATAGTTGTGCTTTTGCTTCTTTTTTGCCATAATCAATCCTTAATGAAATACTGTATTACTGGTTAGTCCAGCAAGTGCTGAAATCCTTCTTCTCCTGTTAATCTTTTCTTCGTCATCATCTCTATCAAGACCCCTTGCGTGTCTGAGAGCCTTCCTATAAAATTCTTGCATATCTTCGGTTATATCGCTTACCATTATAACATGATTTTGTCGAATGTCAACAACTAATTTATCATCAGGTAAAGGAATCCAGTAGGTAGTCATCATAGAAGGCACGCCAGCATGATTGACTATCTCTAGTTTCAACGGGTCTTCAATAGTTATGTGTGTTTCACTTTCATTAATCACTGAACAAACTATTGTTTCTCCGTTCAGAAGTTTGATGAGGCTCTGCATTCTTAATCCTAATGTTGTAAATCTTGTAATCAAACTCTTCTTCGTTATACATTTTCACACGAACAGCAAAATGTTTCAGAGTGTAGTTATGCCAAGATTTGTGTGATAAATCATCTGCTATATCATAGAGTGTAGCAGTTTCTTTATTGTCACCTTTTCTCAATCCCCTACCAATAGACTGTAGGTTTCGTATGCGAGACTTGGAAGGAGAAGCAAAGATAATATTATGCAAGTTTCGTATATTGATGCCCGTAGAGAAAGTTCCGTAAGAAGCGATGATAATCGCATTGGACTCTTTCTCTGTAATTTCTCTAACAAGTTCTCTTTCATCAGCACTTACCTTTCCATGTACAAAAAAGACTTTTCTGTCAGTCACACTACTATTTATTAAGTCATACAACACTTGTCCATGCTTCTCAACAAACTGATATAGAAGCAGTGTATTCCCATCCTGAGATAGAGCAAGGTTCTTAATGAAGTTGTTCCTCGCTTCACATGATATTAGAAAATTTATCTCCTCGACATAATTTGCTTTAGCCATCATTTTTCTTGTAGCGTCATCATATTTTAGAACCAAACCCTTGATTCGTAGACTTGCTACAGTGTCATTATCCATCAGTTCCTTAGTTGTGATAACCTTCATAACAGGGCCAAACAGTCCTTCCAGCACAAGACGATGTGTCTGTGTGCCGTCTAGTGTTCCAGTGAAACCAAAGCGATACTTACACTGCTCTAGTTTTGTCATAATGCTTGTGAGGGATTGTGCTTTGAAGAGGTGTGCTTCATCACCTATGATTACATCAAATTGTTCAAACCACTTCTTAGGCATCTTATAGATGGATTGCCATGTCGAAATAAAAATGTCTGCATCTGCATTTTTGTCTTGACCTGACATGATTAAGTGTGTAGAATGAATCTGTTGATTCTCAGAATACTCTAAGAAATCACTATTCATCTGATATACCAATGATGTAGTAGGTACAATGATTAGTTTCCTACCCTTTAGATAGTCACAAAGCATATAGATGATTAGAGATTTACCACTCGCCGTAGGCGAGAGTACAACTGCACGATTGGTGCGAATTGCGTGTACAAACGCTCCAATCTGATAGTCTCTAGGTGTAACAGGAAGATTAGCAAAGAACTGTTCTGCTTCAATTGTAGATATACTGTCTAGCGCATAAAGTTCATTTATACCCTCTAGCGCATAATCTCTTTCTTCACAGAACTGTTCTATGTGTTTGTAAAGACCAGCATAGATTTGTCGAGTGTTCACATTGAACAAACGAATCTTACCATCCCAATACTTATTGCGATACGCTGGCATGAACTTAGCGCCAGGCACCTCAAAGGTAAAGTAATCGCTTATTTCTTGAGCCGTTCCCTTATCGCATCCAAGTTTGATGTAGACTTCGTTGACTCTTTCGATTGTGATTGTTTCTCTGATTCCCATAACCAAGCGTGTTCAGTCCTAAACTTTGCTATTCTAAATTTGATAAGTTGTGTCTTATCTTCTATAGATAGATTAGCCTGTGATAAATCTGTTCCAGTCGATTGCATTTTTGATTTGAAATCCTCTGTTATTGATGCTCTTTAGGATTGATTCTAGATAGTCAACCTTTTCCTGTTGTAGAGCAATCTTGTGACTTATTTCAATCAACATATCATCACTATCAATATACATATCGACTTCATTCTTCAATAGTTTTTTGTAAAACTGTTCACGACCAATCGCTTCTAGTTCGCTTTGGTCTAACTCACCAAGATAATATTCAAATAAAACTCTGCGCTTCTTTTTCAATTCAGTCTTTAACTGAATCAAGCGTAGTCGCTCTTCCATGAATATCTTTAGATATTTATTATGCACTGAAGGTATTTTGGTAGATTCTGTAGCAAGTTCTGTTTCATCAATCTTGCTATCCTTATCCCACATTTCAGTAATTTCACTTGTCTTCATTAATTTTCTTTTGCTCCATTATATACTTCCAAGTGGTGAACAGATACTCACAATATTTTGGATAATTTGCATACTTACGCATCTGCTCTTTCATATATTCATAATTCATAGTTTCTCTGCAATATCCTTTATCTTATTTGTAGCATATCTCGTATAGAGACATGGAATAAATGCGTGTATCACAACTCTCCAGCAAATACCCCAAGTCATCCAAGCAAATCCCATTGCTCTCTTGAAATGTTGCCAGCGAGTTAGACCCTCATAGTCCATATGCTCTTTGCACATTTTACTGAACATTATAGCACCTTATGTGATAGTTGTCAACTCATATTTTCTATATGCGAATGTGACTTGACCTTGAAGATATTCGATATCTGTTCCTGTGGTATTGAACTCTAGTCCACTAAGGGAGATAGGATAAGCATCAATGAATTTGATGTCGATATTTGGTTTGTATTGTGCAGTGGTAATAATCATGCTTGCATCAGAATACTGTCTGTTTGTTCCAGTGGAGTTCTGTTGCAGTGTTCTTTGAATACTTGCTCTTTGCTGAAAGTTATCTGGATATCCAAGTGCATTTAACCAGTCATAGATTTCACGAAAGTTTCTCATATCTTCATCGACTTGAAATGTCAATTGTAATTGTCCGAATGTCAACTTATCGCCTGGAATTGGTAGACGAATGAATGTATTGTCTGCTTCCAACTGACCCATAGAGATATCTGGAATATTAGCAGATGTGCAGAAATAGTTCACATGAGGAATCTTCTGGATTTGAAATCTAAATCCAGTCGGTGATAGGAAACTCATGTTATCTGGTTGTGTGCCTTGTAGAGCCATTGATATACTTCCTAGTTGTTCGTATATCTATTTATAAGCAAAAAAAGAGGGAGCATTGCGCCCCCTCTAGTTTTCGGTTGGTTGACCCAACTCTTCTTACATAAGGTTAGTAACCTTAACAAGACGGTAGTAGATGTTACCATCACCAGAACCGAGGCGAGCGGCAATACCGTTACCATCGTTAGTGGCGAATGGATTAGCAACAATACCGTAACGAGTTTTGAAGCCAATCTTCGGCTGGAAGGTGTTCTCACCAACTGCACGAACCATCTGTAGTGGAACATATGGGCAGTAGAAGAGGCCAGCGTCAAATGCGCTAGAACCTTTGTAGCCAAGAGTGTAGTAGTTATTAGTTGCGTCTGCAAAGTATGGGTCAATGTAGACACGAATACGACCGTTAAGGACACCAGCGAAAGTGTTACCTGTGTCGTCAACCTGTAGGTTGTTGCTCAATGCTGGAGTGTAATCAAGAACACCAGCCATCTGAAGTGCAGAAGCGACATCAGAAGAACAAATCATGACATTACCTTTACCTCTACGAGTTGCTTTAGCAATTTCGTTGGCATCACGCTCGATTTGGAACATCAAACCTTTGAACTTTTCAACTGACCAACGACCGTTTGAGTCGGTGTCCAAATCGAAAGTACCAGAGGTTGTGGTGTTCTTAGTTGCGCCAGGAACGGCTGAGTAGTTGATTGTACGAACAACTTCTCTGTTGATTTCAGCAAGGATTTCAGCAGATAGGATGTTTGACAATTCAGTTTCAGCGTCAAGACCGTGGATTGCTTTAAGGTCTTGAGCAAGTTCCATTGTGTATTCTGCTTTCAACGCACGGCTAACAGCAGTAACGGCAACCTTCTCAATTGAGAAAGCCATTTCGTTAAACTTGTTAGTGCTTGAGTCACCAAGTGCTTCAGCAAGTGCAGTTGACATACCAGTGTGGACTGTGTAACCAGAACCAGAGGCACGGTCAGCAGGGTCAGTACCGGATTGGGTCGTACCCAAAGCACCGTTAGCGACACCAAACTGGTGAGCAGTGTTACCAGCGGCAAGAGATGAGAATGAAGTGTTCGCTTCATTGAACATTGCTTCTGTGCCAGACTGTGTTGAGTAGCGTGAACGCATCGCAAAGATAAGACCAGTTGGACCAGTCATTGGCTGGACACCAGCAATATCATAAGCGATAAGATTCGGCATTGAGCGTCTTACGAGTGAGATAAGAACAGGGTCGTAGATGTCTACAGAACCAGCACTTGCAGTTGAAGAAGATGCGCCCATTGCGTTTACAGGTGCGGCTTCCCCAAGAAGTGTTGGAGCGTTGTAACCACCAGAACCTTGAGCCTGCTCACGGGCAGAACGCTCTTGGTTTTCGAGAAGTGTAGCAGTAACGGCTCTCTTGTGCGAGTCCTTGATTGGCTCAAGGTCTGCGTGTTCAAGAACTGGCTGCCACTTCTTTTGAAGTTCATCAGATTGATACATTTTAGTTTCTCCTTTAGTAAACTATCAGCCTTTTATTACAATATTTATAAATTATTACTTTTTGATGCTTCTTGAAATGGCTTGTGTGTAAGCAGCCATCGAGCCTGTCACTTGTGTCGCCTCTTCTTCGATTTCTAGAGGCTCCTCATCAGTTGCATCACTTTCAATAACTTCTTCGGCAGGGAAGTAGTTTTCTTTGATTGTCGCTAGTTTATCAGCGTAGGTGTCTTCATCAAAGTCCACACCTTCTGCTAGTGACTTCATCTTTTCAACTTGTGAATCGGTTAGACCTTCGCACACGATAGAGAGTGCTTTGTCTTTCTTCATCTCGACAAGTTCTTTTTTGATTTCGATGTTACGCTCAACTTCCTCATTGACGGACGCTTCAAGTTCTTCAACTTTACCAGCAAGTTCGTCTACAAGGTCGACTTTCTCTTCTGGAATGTCGATGTAGTTTTCAGCAAACAAGTTGCGTAGACCATGCATGAAGTTCTCAACGATTTCTGCACGAATACCTTTTTCGATAGCAAGTTCGTTTTCCTTCATCCACTCTTCAGCGACATACTCAAGGTAGTCATCTAATTTAGTGGTTAGGTCTTCAACCATTGTTTCTTTTTCCGCTTCAAGGTCGGAAGCAAGGTCAACATCAGCAGTTTCTAGAACTTCGTTGACTTTTGAAAGAACAGCGGCTTCAAAGATGGTTGTTGCTTTATCTTTGAACTCTTCAGAAAGTTCTTCGTCACCGAATAGAGCCTGTACATCAGCAGATACATCAACATCTTCCTTAGTAACTTTCTTGCTCTCTCTCCGCATCTTCTTTGATTCAGCGGCAGGTGCTTCTTCTTCCTCATCATCGCCTGGATGCATAGCGGCCATCATTTTACCGTAGGCTGCCATGAGGGTATCTTTCTTTTCCGCTTTCATGGCGTCAACCATAGCGTTAATCATGCCGATTTTAGTTTTAGGCATTTTCTTTTCTGTCGTAGGTGCTTCTTCTTCATCACCTGAGTCATCAGCCATTTCTTTAGTAGATTTACGGGCTTCCTCAAGTTCCTCTTCAGTAGCGTCCTCGACAACAACTTCTTGTGCTTCAAGGATAGCATCATCCTCTTGCATCTCTAGTTCTTTATCGGACATTGTGAGTCTCCTTTATCAGATAATTACTCATTTACAGTATATTTATAATATTACAATCTTGAGAGGAAATTCTCAAAAACTTTGAGTTTCACGCTCTCTAAATCAGACTTGGAAGCCTTTTTGATTTGTGTTTCATAATCAGCGACAGTGGCTTCTCTGATTACTCCATTATCCCAAACCCATTCTTTGCTTTCCATGATTCCATTTACAAATGCATCTGGTGCAGATGGGTCTGCAACAATGTCAGCGGCAGTAGCAAGATAGAAATCTTTTTGCACTTCCTGTGCGCCAGCCCTTCCAGCCTTGAGACTACCCATACCACGACTTGATACTCCAAGTTGTGCGCCTTCGTCCATCAAGGACTTGACAATTGCTCCATACGGTGTTTCTGTCATAATCTTTGCTTTACCCATGAAGTTTGAACCATCTTGTTTTAGTTCAGTAATCATGTGTGAAACTCTCTCAAGGTTGATTGTTGGCCCTTGAGGATGACCTAGTTCACCATATGCTCTTTTCTTTTCTACATATTCTTTGTTATATCTAGCAACCTCTTTTGCAAGAGTTTCTGCTGGATATACACGACCGTTACGATTCTTAATATCACCTTGCATAAAGACACCTTCGATGAAGTAAGATTTCTTACCACTCTCGTCTTTTGCTTCTGTGATATAGTTAATATCTTCGTTGACTTCGCAAATTAGTTTCATGCTCATGTTGAAACCTCCGCTACTTTAGTTCCGAATACACCACTATTTGCAGTGATTGTATCTTGTGGACGCTTACGAATAGTTACAACCTCGTTAGCATTCAGACGAATAGATACTTGACCGCCTGGATAGTTACCATGTTGGTTTGTGTCATTAGGGTCAGCAACATTAGCAATAACCACTGTTCTAGCAGTGCCATTGTTGGTAATACGAACGGCAGTAGCATTATATACATTATTTGCAGAAGTTGTAAAAGCAACTGTGTTTGCTAGAACTTTAATAGCCATTACTTTCCTCCTAATGCTACATCCATCATCTTCATGAATGAATCTGGGTCTTTCTCTATAGCATCAGCAAACTTTTGTTTTGTCGATGCATTCTTAATTCTTTTATCGAAAGCCTGAACGATAGCACTTGCAGTTGTCAAATCAATACGCATGGATTTACCATTTTTGAATTTAACTTTTTGCATCTGCTTGTCTTTGACGATTTTTCTGAGAGTGTCCATTACACCTTCTTCAAGTTCCTCATCATCATCCTCGTCTTCCTCTTCATCCTCATCTTCGTCTTCGTCTTCTGCGTCATCCTCTTCAGGCTCATCTTCTTCTTTAGCCTGCTTTGCTTCTTTGATAGGATTTACAGGTGTCATATCACCCTGTTTCTTATCAGCAGAACGCTTTGAGTCACCACCGCCTGCAGGCTCTTTGACAGATGTGCCTGCGGCTACAACTTGTTTCTCACCAGCATCAGAACCTTTTGGTGATGTTGGTTGTGTTGAACCATTGTGAACAGATGGGTCAGCAGTTGGATGTGGTTCTGTCTCAGTGGTATGAGCATCAGCAAAATCTTGCTCACCTTTAGAGCGATACTTTGCTTTCTTTCTTTCATCGTCATCCTTTTTAACAGGCGTCAAATCTGCGGCGCTTGCTTCAAGGAAAGTCTTAAACTTCTGAATCTTGGACATCAGTATCCCCTTCGTCTGATTGTGCAGACATGAATTGAGATGCTACTTCAACTCTTTTTAGTTCAATTGCATCCGAAACTTTATCGGCCATGATGCTATTGATAGCATCTTTGAATTTTGCAGTGTTGCCATCGAAAGCAAACTCTACTGCATCTCTTGTTGTATAGTCTGACATTTTTATCTCCTGTTCATCTATTTATAAAACAAAACAACTGAATTACATAAATTCGTCTTCACCTTCTTCACCACCACCTTCGTCTTCAACTTCTTGTGCAATTTGCTCAATTTCTTCCTCAGTCTGTCTAAGAACATTCTTTTGAATCCATGCAACAGAAAAGTATTTACCAGTATACTGGTCAACATCAGCAAGTAGACGCAATCTATTCTCAAGTATTTCACTGTCTTTCAATTCTGCAAAATGGTTGTCTTCCATAAAGTCGTAGCGAATCTGGTCTTGCATATCTTTCCACTCTTGTAATGTGATTACACCTTTGAGTAGAAGTTGTCTTTCAAGTAGAATATGAAAGATTTCTGAGAAGCGAGTTCTCAAACGATTTACAAAACGAGAGAACTTCAGTTCATCTCTTGTAATCTCTGATGCACGGCCAAGATTGAAAGCACCATCTGCTTGAAGTCTTGTAGTAGGAACATTCAATGCTTCATAGAGTTTATTCTTGAAGTAATTGACATCTTCCATTTCACCTAAGTTCTGACCGCCTGGCAGAGTGGTAATTTCCGTACCTCTCCCTCCCTCTCTACGAGGTAGCCAATAGTCCTCAAGCATTGTGAGAAACTTTCTGTCATCTCTTACTTCACCTGTATTTGCATCATACACAAGTTTGTTCTTGTGCTTGACCATCATATCACGCAAGTATTGTTCTGCTTTCGCTTTAGGTAAGTTACCAACATCAATGTAAAAGATTCTACGCTCTGGCGCACGGGCCAAGCGATAGATAACTGTCGCATCTTCTAGCATACGCAACTGATTGAGAGGTTTTAGTGCTTTATGAAGATACGATAAAACTGTATAGTTCTTATTGTCTAGCAATCCACTATGACAATATGCGATTGAATCTGGAGCAATCTTCAGTCCATCACCCTCTGATGTAATACCTTTAGACTGATACACAAAGAACTCATCATACTTCTTAACAAGTGTTTCTTCATTTAGTCTACGATTTGGGTCACGCTTTTCTTTGCGAACTTTTTTAATCTTGCGAGGGTCAATATGTCTTAATTCTTTGATGCCTGCTCTTGGATTTTTAGTATCAATAATGATGTGATAGTAAAGTCTACCATCCACATACCAATGACGAAAGATATCATATCCCCTATAGTTGAATTTCATCAACTTGAGAATATGTTCAAACTCTTCACGAACCTTTTTCTTGATTGATTCTGGTTGTTCAATATCATCAAGCACAATCTCAATCGGTGCTTGATTATCATCAGCAACAATAGCCTCATTCACAATATCGTCAATCGCTCTTTCCGCTTCTGGTTGTTGAGCCATCTCACGATATTTTGTGATAAGTTGTGCTTCGTTTTTTACTGTATTGTCTAAGTCTACGGTTGTTCCAAACGCACCGCCTTCAGCAACAGTGATGCTTCCATCATCTTGTGCTGGTGGTACGAATGAAGGTAGATTGTCGAGTTGTTTTTCGTCAACATCTCTACCAATTTTGAAACCGAATAGATTTACTGCCATTTTATATCCTCAATGAAAATAGGGAGCGCCTTTGTTATATTTATGGCGCCCCCAACATAACTAAAAACGGATTTTAATTGCCGCCGGCGTTGCCAGTTGAGCCGCCCGATACTTCCCAATAGTCATACTGGAAAGTGACAGTGTATTCTTGGATGCCTTCAGTCTCCCAAGCAAGGTCGATAGTGCTTACTTCAGTTGGGAAAATACCAACAAAAGTATACTCTCTAAGAACATCACCAGTCTGTGAATACTGAATGACTTGAGCGTTTGCTTTATACAAAGCAGGCGCAGAACCACCAGTTGTTCTTAGGTTTCCTTGGAATGAGTTGATGCTGTTAGACCACTGTTCCATTGCGTTACGAATAGCAAAATCTTCATCGTTGATGATGGTAGGTGCCCACTCTGCAAATGTTCTGTTACCAGCAACCTTTACGGTGCGGCCGAAGTAAGGAACTTCGACTACACCTAAAGTAGCGGCTGGAATTTGAGCGGCTTTGCAGAGAAAAGGTACTTGAACATCAGCGACCCCGTTTACTGGATTCGTGATTTGCACTTGAAACAGTGAATTTCTAGCACCACCGCTTGTAAGGGCGCCTGAAAATTCGTTTACATTAAAAGCCATCTTCTTTTCTCCTGTTTACCTTTATTTATGTTGCTCTACCAACGACTTCAGAAAATTCTACGCCAGTTCTTACAGCAACAAAGTTCAACTGGATAAAGTTGATAGAACGAGCAGGTTTGATGTAAATGTCACCCACAAATTCGTTTCTATCAATGACTTCGCCAGTGTTGTTTGTACCATCGACTACGACTTGGAAGTCTGTGATACCTCTCCGACCTTGGACATCTCTAAGGAATGGCTCAACCAAGTTCTTGAACTGTGAACGAGTAAACTCATCATTGAACTCAAAGAGAGTAAACTTAGCGGCTGTGCTAATTGCTTTCTCAAGAACAATGAACAGTCTGCGAACATTGATACGGTCGAATGCGCTTGGCTGGTCAAGCATTGTCTTGTCACCAAACAATACAGTTCCTTGACCTGGGAATGTTACAACAGGATTGACACCCTTCTTGTAAAGTTCATCCCTATCAGTCTTACTTGGATTGAATGCAAGTTTGATAACATTTTTGACATTACCACGATTAAATCCAGCAGGCGAATACCAAGGGTCTCTAGTCAAATCTGTTTGAACCATTAGACCAGCAGTGTCACCGTTCAGAGGAACATAACGGTAAACATCGTTGTATTTGTCATACTGATACTTCCAACCAGAATCCATGACTGCATAAGAAGATGATGGTAGCAAGTCTCTGAATGCTATGATATCATCTCTCTCTTTACCTTCATAAGAATTGTTGTTGACAACATCTGCTCTTTCTGGTGAAATGACTGCTACGCAATCCTTTCTGTGTTCAGCGATGTTGTTGATAAGGTGAATAGCAACAGTTGAACTTGAACCAGAGCCAAGAACAAGTGATACATCCACAGTATCAGCATCTTTGAAATAGTTATATGCACTAATGTAAGCGGCATCTGAAGCAGAACCGTCCTTACCTTTAGTCATGCTTGCGCTAACTGGTAGGTCATTGCCTGGGAAGTTTGTTCCAGAGCCAGCAGTTCCAGCATTTGTCAAGTCGGCTCTTGTGCCACCTTTGGTGAGATTGCTGTTGTGTGCGCCCCACCATACCCACTGTGAGCGATTGTTAATCACATCTTTGTAGTAAAGAGTGTCACCCTGTGGCCCTTTAGCATCTGGTGCTTGAGAAACATTTTCGTATTTCTCTAGAACTGTGCCGTCCTGACCTGAGATTACACCATCTTCATCGACAACTGCGACATGAATTGCGTCACCCTGTGAGTTGACTGTGTTAGCATAAGTAGTGGTTGTTGGCGCTCTATCAAAGTTGTTAAAGTATTCCCATCTACGAGTTAGTGATGGTGAATAGTTTGATACTGTGTTACCTTGATACTTACTGGTAAGTGTAATTGTGTTACCAGAAACGGAAGCAATCTTTCTTTGCTCCTTATCAGGGCCGAGCAATAGAATATCGCCAGCAACAAATTGTGTTTCTGTGTTTGAAGAACCTTGACCATCACCAGCAAGTGTGACAGTTGTTGATTCTCTGGTAGCATAGTAGTTTGTTGATACTGTGCTTTCCCATGCGTTTGCGTTATGACATACAGAAACCTTTAGTGAGTTACCAATGTCGCCTGGATATTTTGCTACCCAATCGCCGTGACCACTTGAGTTTGTGTATGTTTCATTGTAGTAATCTTCATTTTTAATGAATGCGCCTGTTCCGCCTGTTGTTGCATTGTTTGCAGAAGCAACAGCCCTCGTTACATATAGAGCGTTTCCATATGCAAGGAAGTTAGCCGCAGTAAAGAAGTCATCAGCCGTATTTGCATTAGGTTTATTGAAAACCGAAACTAATTGGTCTTCAGTACTGATGAGAACTCTCTGGTCAACCGGCCCCCACTTAAAGTGTCCAGCAAGGGCACCAGTAGTGGTAGATACGGCAGGCACCACCGTAGTGAGGTCAATCTCACTTACATTTACGCCAGGTGATACTTGAAAAGCCATTTTCATTTCTCCTTCTAAGAATATATCAAGTTATAATCTCTGATTTACTCAATATTTATAAAAACGAGTGTTTAGAACCAAGTATCACGGTTTGAGGAGTTGATATACTCCTGTATGTCTTCTGGTCCATTCAACACTCCTTCTTCTGGATGCCCATCATCAATTATTCCGAATGGAAGTTGCTCATCTTCAAGCATTTTTATCTTTTCTTCATACAATTTTTGCCTGATATCAACATCTGTAATGTCTCTGAAGTATGTTTGTCTCACCAACCATGCAAAGAGAACGCAAGTCATCACCAAATCATCGTGATTTCCTTCTTCTGCTTCATATGATTGTCTTCTACCTATGAAACTCGATAATTCAGATATCAAGTCAAAATCTTCAATTATCAACTTATCTTGTTCAATTAAATCCTTTAGATTTGAGCAACCTATTCGTTTTACTTGTTTAGTTGTACGAACACCAAATTGTGTTCCAGTTGAGAATCCACCACTCACTTGTTGTCCAGCACGACCTTTTATTGAAGTTGCAATTAGATTCTCGTATTCTAAGTCTGAATGTAAAATATCTGCTACTTGTGCGCCAATATCATTTACCTCAACCAATACATACGCTTCATTGTACATCTTAGCAATTGAGTGTATGTAGTTTGGATAAAGTAGTGGCGATACTTCCTTATCTCTATATTTTGCTACTAATTTGTATGGTGTCTCTGTTACATCGAATACTGTAAATGCAGAATAGTCAAGTCCAACCCCTCTTGCTACATCCACTGATATAACATATGTATGATTTTCTTCTTTTTCATAATAAAAATCTACGCCGTTCCATTGTCTTATAGGTCGTTTGAAAGCAAGAGTTCTTAACTTTGTTGGATGGATTAGAGTATTTGCTGAACCTAAGAACTCACACTCAAATTCCTGTCTGAACTGCTCTTCACTTGTATTAGCAATAGTCTCTTGTTTCCACTTCTCATCTCGGCCTGGAACTTGTGACCAATGCACTTCGATGGGAACATATTGACTTAACTTCTCTGTCGCATCAGTCCACATCTTATAGAAATGATTCATACCATTTGGTGTTGATACGATGATAACCTTTGATGTCTGACCAGATGAGATTGTAGGATAGACTGAACTGAAGAACTCTTCAGCCATGTTATTACCAACAAACGCAAACTCATCCAAGAAGATTAGATTGTAAGAACCACCACGAATAGCAGATGATGAAGTAGCGGCGGCGACAACCTTAGAACCATTCTCTAGTTCAATGTTACCCTTGTTCCACACAACCACGCCTTGCTGTAACCACTTAGGTAAGTATTCATATGCTAGTGAAATCTTACCCAACAAGTCTCTAGCAAGAGAACCTTTGTTTGCAAGGATAGCAATATTCTGCTGGTCAGTGAAAAGAATTAACCACAAAATATATGCGGTTGTTGTCGTTGATTTACCTGTCTGTCTAGGCAGTTTGCAAATGGAAAAACGATTGTCATTGAATGTACGAACCATGTCTTCTTGAAAGTCGTACATTTCAAAAGGCATAAGTCCTTTATCCACATTAACAATCTTAACATAGTTTCTTGCAAAATAAACAGGGTCTTTAGAGCATTTGATATACTCTTCAATCTGTTCTCTAGTGAACTCAAGTGGTATTCCAGACTTTTTTAAGTTTGGATTACCAAGATAAACATCAGTCATTTAGATTCACAAACTCACGATTTTTTAAGTGTGCTTCTTTGATATCATCCTTTGACTGACCGTAGTATGGAACAGCATGATATTTTTCAATCATGTATTCATTCACTGTCTGGTCAGCATAGTTTGTAGTTCTTCTAAGTGAACCTAGAATACGACCAAACTTACCTTTTGCGTCATACTCAGCAGTTTCTAGAATCATCCACTCATCATCACACATTTTCTTCAAAAACTTTTTAGCGGCAAGTCCATAGACTTTTTCTTCTTTGTCGGAGGTTCTGGATTCTGGTGTATCAATACCATACAGACGAACTCTTTCACCTTTGAGCCATACGCCAAAGCCAAGGTCAATGTCTACATCAACAGTATCACCGTCAACGACTTTTACTATTTTGCATCTGTATTCAAACATTATCGTGTCCTTCCTTGACCTCTATATTTTTTGTAACTTCTTCTTTTCGCTTTGTTCATTTTTGTTAGCGATGGTTTACTTCCAATAGATGTCTTATGATAAGTAGGCTCCCATGCTTTTGCTTGAACTATTTTAGCCATCTTCATTTCTCCCATTGACTAATTTTTGTAATTCAGCAGTGCTACCAACAAATAACGCATTCGTTACATTCTTTGGTGCATCATTCTTTTCTTCAATTTTCTTCAAATCTTTCACTTTTTTCTGTATATCTAGCAAATCTTTATTTGCATCTACGAGCGTCTTTGTGAGTTGAGAGACCACCTCAAACGCTCTAGGATGCTCACTCGCTTTCGCTAGTTCTATTAGTGTGTCGAGAGCCTCTGAGCCTTTCTCAATAACGCCATATAGATTCTCTCTAGCGTATTTGTAATCGGATTCAATGTCTTGTGCATTTTCTTGCGGCTCCAAATAAGTGCTTTCAACACTTTTCTGCGGCTTGACATCCATCAAATCACCATCTAAGTTTAGAACTTTATTAAGTCCTTCAGTCACATTATTTTGCATTTTATCTTACCACTGCTGAAAAGTTGTTTCCTGTAAAGAAGTTTTCTGTATCAAACGCAAAACCATAAGTAGAGTTTGCACTAATAGCACTTCTATCTACGCTTGCGGATGAATTTGCTGTAGGTGAACCATTTGCAAGTTGGCCAGGTGTTAGTGTAACTCTCTCTGCTTCAAAATCAGAAGTATTTACAACAATAGCACCAGTTGAAGTATTTGCACTTGGAATAATAAAGTCTGTAATCGTTCTTGTAATCACACCCTTATTTGTAACAGGGCCGTAGATGTATCCTTTAACTGTAAAATTAAGTGTGTATATAATTGCTCTACGAGTTTGGAAGTCTGCTTCATAAGTATCTTCCATTTGTATACCTGTAAGAACTGTAGGAACATCAACATACACACCAAGAGAAGGAACAATCTTTACGGAGTTTGTCCATTCTGGTTTGAAGTATGGTAAGATTTGTTCCACAACTTGAACTGCATCCTCATTGTTTGCAAACATACCATAAAGAGTTATGTCAATGTTATATGGTGCTGGTGCAAAACTAGAGCGTAAAGCGTTGTTACCAGAACCGATTGATGTAATACGATTCTGTTTATTCATTGCTCTTGCAGAATCATATGAGAAACCAGTGATTTCAAAAGCAAGTCTTGGAAGGACAGCCGCTAAACCTCTGTCAAGATTTGCATCTTGTCTGATACGAGCAAGATACTTTTCTTTTGGACCGTATGCAATAGGAACACGAATAGTCTGTATAGCAGTTCCAGCACTATTATAGCGAACTACATCAATATCATTGAACATATTACCAAACATGATAATATATTTTCGGATTGCACTATGATAATCAAATTGTCCAAACATTACCAACTACCTCCTTCAGAAAACGGATTGCTTTCAGAGAAGTCAAGGAATGAACCAAGTGAACCAGTTGACCGTGTTTCTGCTTGGAAGTATTCGTTATTAGCAGTAGTCTTAATGCTATCAACTCTGTAATCTTCCGCTATGATTGATGAGCCATCTTCAAATACAAGAATATTACTTGCTTCATCAAGCAACTGGAAGTCTTGCATAACAGCAGAATGGTCTGTCTGCAAATCATCAATAGCGGCAATACCTGTATCAAGTCTTTCGTGTGAGTATTCAAATGCTTCACACTTCAAATCATATGTCTGCAACTCACCCATTTGATAGAAGACTGCTTCATCCTCAACAAACTTAATCTCAAATAAGGTTGATGTAAGTGGGAAATAAATCAAATCGCCTTCTAGTGGACGAGTTGCATTTTCACCATCTTCTTGTGCAATTAACTGTGTCTCATCAACCTCTTGTTTCCATCTTCTCTTTGCAACAGTAAATGTAATTTCGTCACGAATCTCCACATTAAATTTAGATAGGAAGTCACCCTCTCCTTCAAATCCTTCAACATTCTTGATATACATTTCAAGTTCATATGCTTCATCAAATTTAGACAGCACATCTTCTCCAAAGAGAAAGTCCTCTTTGACTAGTGTTCTTGGAATATAGTAACAGTCATATCCATATATCTTGATAGACTCAATAACTAAGTCTTCAAGTAGATTTTGCTGTCCAAAATGTCCAAAGTTATTGAAGTAGAGATTTGTTGCCATTAGTCATTTATCCAATCATGTCCATTACAGGCATAGAGAATTTAGAAATAATTTCTTCTTCCAGTCTTTTGATTTCTTCGTCTGCTTCTGACCAGATTGTTTGACCATTGAATGTTACACCGCCAGGCAATTGCATACCTTCAAACTTCTTGAGATTCTCACCCCACTGTCTTTTGAAGAGTTGTGTGCAATAACCACGCAACCAATAATCACCCCATACTTGTGTGTATGTGTCGGGGTCAATAACACGATAGCATTCGATAATGAGATACTCGCCTGCTGTTACTCTCGCTGACCAGTCCATATCAATGTATAGTCTGTCCATATGACGAGAGAAGCGTAATGGTTGCTTACCCACAAAGATTTCTTCCATAAGAGCGATACGCTCCATAGAGGAAACATAGTTTTGAAACTGAGAATGCGCCCAGTCATAAATTTCGTTGAGTGTAATCTGATAACGCAAGTTGAATAGATTGTTTGCGTTTAGACCTGTTCCTACTGGAAACAGATTTACGACACCAGTAATTGTAGTTGGTATAGAAATATATTCATTGGTAATATCAGATGCAGAAACTTGATGCTTTAGAAAAGTTCTCTCTGTGCCATCAAAATGATAATCACGGTAGAACTCCAAAGCGTCATCAATTCTATCTTGCATCTGGTCTTCATCAATGTTGATTTCAACTACTGGATGACCCAATCTGCGTAGGCAATATTTCTTTAATTCTGTTCTTGAGCGAGGATTAGCCATGTTAATAGTTCCAGTTTGTTTTGTTTTCTGGAACTATTTATATGTTTTGCAAACTATCCGAATACGATAGAGAATGCAATTGCTTTACCATTTACATCTGCACTTGTCGCTACAGAAGTTCCATTAACTTGAACATCGGTTGTTGCATTCAATGTTCCAGTAACCAAAACATGAGGAGATGCGTTTTTAACTTCTAATCTCTCTGTGCCGCCAACAACAACACGCCATTCGTTACCGTTGTGGAACTGGATGTAGGTGTCTGTGTCAGCATCATGAAAAATTCTATCACGAAGATAAATGTCTTCTACATCATTAATTACATTTGAGCCTAGCGTCAGCGTTCCATTAAGGGTCATCCCTGCAAAAGTAGGGCTGTTTCCTGTACCAACTGCTTGACCAATAGAAACGGCGTCAGCCGAAACTGTAACACCAGTGCCTGCACCAACATTAAGCGTTGTCGTTCCACTAGATGTGACTGTTCCCCCACCTGTCAAACCATTACCAGCACTGACTGTGTGTGATGTCACAGTACCAGTTGTGGTTGAGAAACCAGCATCGTTGTTGAAGATACTTAGTCCGATTTCGTTTGCGGCCTTTCTTCTATCTGCACCACCATCTAGAACAATAAACTCATCTGTTCCCACCATAGTGGCTGTCATGTCAGTGAGTTCAGACATATCAAGCGCAAGAGAGATTGTTCCTGATGATGTAACTGTGCCACCACCAGAAAGACCTGTGCCTGCTGAAACTCCAACAGATGTTACAGTACCAGATGTTGAGGTAGAACCTGTAGAACCAGTTGCTACAGCAGTTACTCGTCCATAAGCATCTACTGTAATAGTATCAATCTTTGTGCCATCGGCGGTAGAACCATATGTTCCAGCACCAACACCAGCAGTTGCTAGAGATATACTTCCGCTAGATGTTACAGTTCCAGTTAGTCCAGTTCCACCACTTACACTTGTCACAGTTCCAGTTGTGGTTGAATATCCAGCATCGTTGTTGAAACCAGAGATATTGATGTTGGCTTTAGTCAACTTGTGTTGTGAACCATCAGCACTATCTACAACTACAAAATAATCACCGTCAGCATTTGTTGTGGATGTTGCGAGTTCATTCAAATCTAGTGAAAGAGTATGCGTAGTTCCTTCACCACTTGTTGCCGCAGATGAATCTATACCAGTTCCACCAGTGATTGTCGCAACATAGTTGCCAGTTGTGTCTGTGCCCAGCGCAATACCGTTAGTGGTATTAAAGCCAGATATTGCAATATTACCTTTGGTAAGTTTTCTCTGAACATTAGAAGCATCGACAACAACAAAGAAGTCGCCGTCACCATCTGCGGTTGAGGTAGATAGTTCTGACAAGTCCAGTGTAATATTTGGTGTTGAACCTTCACCTGTTGCTGTAGTTGTATCGAGTCCAGTTCCTACTGTCAACGATGCAATGTAGTTGCCAGTTGTGTCTGTGCCTAGTGCAACTGAGTTTGGTTGAATGGTTGTTGCAATGGAAACAGCATTTGCGCTAAATGAACCCGAACCAGTTACATCTCCAGTAAGAGCGACTGTAGCAGTAGCACCTAGTTTCTGTCCAATATTAGTAGAAACTGTGGTAGCAAAGTTAGCATCGTCACCCAAAGCGGCGGCTAGTTCATTGAGAGTATCCAATGCCGCTGGAGCAGAATCTACAACACCAGCAACAGCATTATCAACATATGTCTTGTTAGCGGCGTCTGTTCCAGCACTTACTGTATCAATACCTTGAATACGACCTGTTCCACCAAGTGTAATGTCTCCACCAGAAACAGTCAAGTCTCCAGTAACAGTTACATCGTTTGGAAGTCCAATTGTTACTGCGGCTGTCTCTGAACCAGAACCAGAAACTTCAACTTCGTTTGCAGTGCCTGCGATAGTCGCAACATAGTTACCAGTTGTATGTGTTCCCAAATCAACTGAGTTGTTTTGTTGAGTTACAGCAATCGAAACTGTATTACCTGAGAAAGCAGTAGGTCCACCAGCAACATCACCAGTGATTTGAACTGTAGCAGTTGCGCCCAGTCTTGCATTAGCAAGAGCGATGGTGTTTGCAACTTGCATTCTATCTGAAACAAGTGTGCGAATGGAAGTATTAGTTCCACTAATGCTTGTTAGAACATTATCAATACGGCCAGATTCAGTTGTCACCAAAGCACGAATAGCAGTGTTGGTGCCAGAAACACTTGTAAGAAGATTACTAATACGAGGATTTGTATTAGCGATATAAGAGTTTAGATTTGCCGTGACACTCGAATGTAATGCTTGCGTATTTGCTACTTGCATTCTATCATTGACTAAGTTTGTAATATCTCCTGTTCCAGAAATACTACTACCAGAAGGCAAAGTAATTGCACTACCTTGTGCTGTAATTGTAGCATCACCAAGATTAATACTAGTGCCTGATAGATAAATGTCTCTCCACCTTTGTGTATCACTACCCAAATCATAGGTAATGTTTGCAGATGGAATGAAATGTGCTGTGTGTTCACCAGAAGAATTTAGATTAGTAATTCTAGGATTAGTGTTAGCAATGTAGGAGTTTAGATTTGCAGTGACACTCGAATGTAATGCTTGAGTGTTAGCGACTTGCATTCTGTCATCAACATCAACACCTCTACCTACTTTGAAGCCACCGGCAGTAAATCCGTCATGCAATCTGAGTTGGTCAAGGTTGGTATCTACTGAAATTTCACCATTTGCACCAGTAAATGAATCATTTTGTGAGGTAGTACCTCTTCTAAACTGAACTTGAGTTGGCATTTATTTTCTCCTACTATGCGCCCACATATGCTTCGCTATCACCTAAGTTTGCTGTGTCTAATCTTCCAACAGGCTCCATGCAATCAAATGTCGTGTCAAGAGGAACACCGAAAGCATCAGTGGAATCGGCGCCTACAGTTAATCCACCATAGTCTCCGCCTGGAAATTGATTTGTTGTGCTGTTTGTGAAACCACCACCTTGAGCCGATTGTAAATCAACAAAAGATAGTTGACCTGAGCCGTCAGTGGATATAATTTGGTTTTGATTTCCATCAGATGTAGGGAATGTAATTGCACCATTTGCAATGGTAAATCCACCAGTTCCCACAGAAAGGCTGTGTAGGTTAGCACCTACTTCAAATACAGAAGAGCCGTCAGATGAGAAGAGTTTCCCATCTCTAGTGTTAAGCGCAATTTCGCCTGCTGTAATATCACTAGTGGTCGGCGCCTTTCCTTGAACGGAACTGCGCTTTATCTTTACTATTGACGCCATATGTATGGCTCTCCTTGTTCAATGTCTATATAGACCGTCTTACAAATATAAAAGTAACTTTTATGAATTATAAAAGTTTATAGTATAATATTTAGTATGTACCACCGTCAATGATAGCGTCCAACTGTGCTAGTGCATAGCCAGTGTCGCCCGTATCAACAGTTGTTGTTGGTTCAACATCTAGACCTGTGTAGAACTTAAATACACCATCGCCCGCATCTCTGAAGTAACCAGCATACTGAATAGCACTGTTTCCACTTACAACATACTTACCATAGACACCAGTATCTACTGTGTCAGCGGCGTTGTTAGCAGAAAGTTTAAGCATACTGTCATCAACATTAACCGTTGATGAAGAGATGTATGTTACAGCACCTTCAACTGTTAGATTACCATCAATTGTTGCGTCACCAGTTACAGAAAGATTACCACCGACAGAGGTGTTGCCTGATGCTACAATATTTTCACTGACATTCAACTGACCTGTAACTGTAACATCATCTGGAAGGCCAATTGTAACTGCCGCAGTTTCAGAACCAGAGCCCGATACTTCAATTTCGTTTGCAGTTCCAGCAATTGTTGCAATATAGTTACCAGTAGTTTTAGTTCCAAGAGCAACAGAGTCATTACCGATAGCATTTGCAGTAATCCCACCAGCCGAAATCATTGCAGATGTGATAATACCATCAGCAATATTATTCGCTTGAATACCCTTTGAAGCAATCTTAGCAGAAGTTACTGCACCGTCTTGAATTTCAGCAGTTGCGACACCCAAGTCTTTAATAGTAACTGCACCAGAAGAAACATCAAAGTTGTCTGAAGAGAAAGATGCTACACCTTTTTGAGAATCGGTAGCGTCTTTTGCAGTAATAGTTACGGTTGCGCCAGTTGCAGAGGTGTCAATACCTTGTGCGTCTGTGCCTGCAATCGTGAATGCGTGTGATGAAGGTGTTGCAGAACCAGTATCAGCAGAAACAGATTTTGTTACTGCATCGTTGAGTGATACTGCACCAGAAGTTACACCAAAATCATTAGTATCAAAAGATGCGATACCTTTGTTTGATGTGGATGCATCTTCACCAGCAAAGGTAATAGAGCCGTTACCGTTTAGGGTAACATCCATACCCTCACCAGCGGCAAGAAATACTGAGTTAGTAGAAGGTACTGTTTCACCAAGCAATTTGATGTATGCACCGTCACCGTTGTTTGTGCCCTCGTCTACCGTTAGTTTGAATGCCTCACCACCAACAGCAGTAACACCAGCACCGTTACCTACATAGAGTCTTCTATCAAATAGGTTTACAGCAATTTCACCTGTTTGCAACGAGCCTGGAACGGCTGTTGCGGTAGATGAACGCTTTAGTTTAATAATGGAAGCCATTTTCCGTCACTCCTAAGTTATCTGAGTCCACTGCCTTTGCGAGTGGTTTT
>Ga0208767_1000827_pt1 | contig 25388 bp, 42 predicted proteins | sample VirMetDEL_Mar_21_FD_184514 | JGI IMG/M metagenome (GOLD analysis project Ga0208767, IMG submission 184514) | Aqueous microbial communities from the Delaware River and Bay under freshwater to marine salinity gradient to study organic matter... | ecosystem: Environmental > Aquatic > Marine >... | reverse complement strand
AATAGTTACTTACGTAATAACAATATCACAATTAAACGAAGCACTACAATCACTTCTAATAATAGCAACGTTGGTTTATACAGTAATTAAGATTATACAACTTTTAAACGATAAGAAATGGTAAGAATATTTGAATGGTTAGCACAGCAATTTAGAACATTTAACAATTGGTTTAAGACCAGTTGGAATAACATTATTAAGAAACTATTATTTAAAACAGGACTATAATTAAACATAGTATGTTAAAAGGTTTATTAAGAATATTAGGATTAGGAAAGCAGGATGATATTAGTGGTTTAGGGTTAGAAATTAGAGAGCTACTAAAAGGAAAAGAAATAGACCCACAAAAGCTAATTGAATTACAAGGAGAAATTAATAAAATAGAAGCTCAACATAGAACGATATTCGTTGCTGGTTGGAGACCTTTTATTGGTTGGGTATGTGGAGTAGCATTAGCCTATAACTTTATATTAAGAGATTTACTTGTTTGGTTTATAGGACCTGAACAGATACCTCCAGCTTTACAGATGGAACATCTTATGACTGTTTTAATTGGTATGTTAGGGTTAGGTGGTATGCGTACCTTTGAAAAATTTAATAATAAATCTAATTAATTATGTGCAGTTGCGACATTTGTATTTGTAAGTAATGCCAAGAAAAGCTAAAGTATCAATTTATATTCCTCCTAAAAAGAAGAAGAGACCAGGAGTACATTCTAAAAATGCTTCTAAAGGTCAAACAGGCTACAAAAAGAAATATCGTGGACAAGGTAAAAAAAGATGATAAACACTAATCAAAGAGGATGTTTAGCTGAGTATAGTTTTGCAGCTGAATGTATGAAAAGAGGTATTGAAGTATCTTTTCCTTTGTTAGACGCATCTGTTTATGATTGTATAATAGATTATAAGGGTAAGCTATTAAAAATACAAGTTAAATCAACTGGTAAAGTACCACAAAAAAATAGAAGTACTGTTCATGTAACTTTTCACGGACATTACCCTGTAGATAAAGTAGATTATTTTGCTATCTATGTTGACTTGTATGAAGGTTTCTTTATATTTCCTAATAACGGAAAACAATCAGCTGTTAGACTCAGTAGGGATAATATAAATTCTAAATACTACAACAACTTTACATTTGAAAACACCTTTCTACCAGATTTATAAAAGAAAAGAAAGAAAAAGGACAAAAAGAAAGAAAAGAAAAAGTCCCCTATAGAAAAAGTAAATTCAATAAGTATCTGTTCCAACAATATTCCTATTGAAGTTTAGTAATTTTTAGCGTAGATTTACAGCTACGTTTTGCGAATATAAAAAAAAATAATTACATTTAAGATATGGAACTTAGACATTTTACATTTGAAGAATTTGATTCACCTGATTCTCCAGGAAGTGGAGAGAAGTTTATGGACAGAGAATTTTTAGATTGTTTAGACGAAGCAAGAGATATTGCAGGAGTACAATTTAAGATTAATTCAGGTTATAGAACACCAGCTCATAATAAGAAAGTTGGTGGACTGACTACCAGTTCACATTTAATTGGTAGAGCAGCAGACATACATTGCACACATACAGGCAAAAGATTAAAGATTATAGAAGCACTATCTATGGTAGGATTTCAAAGGTTTGGTATAGCTAAAACTTTTATTCACGTAGATAATGACGACCAAAAAAAACAAGCTATTTGGTTATATTAAATATTTTTATATATATTTGTTTAAACTTTAATTATGAATATTACAGATAAATTACTTAAAATCACAACCGAACTTAAAGCTCCGAAGAATCAAATGAACAAATTTGGTGGCTATAAGTATAGAAGTGCTGAAGATATTTTAGAAGCACTTAAGCCACATCTAAAGAAATACAAATGTATTTTAAAGATGCACGATGAATTAAAAATCGTAGGAGACTTTCCTTATGTTGAAGCAACTGCAAAGTTAATAGACTGTGAGGAAGTTAATATGCAGATAGAATCATCTGCACAAGCAATAATTGACTTTAATGCAAAAGGTATGCAGCATCCACAAAGAACAGGAGCAGCATCTTCTTATGCTAAAAAGTATGCTATTGGCAATTTGTTTTTATTAGATGACACAAAAGATTCTGATGCAACAAATACACACAATAAAAGTGTTAGTAGCGAGAAACCTGTCTTACAAAAAGAAAGTGTTGCCTTTATAAAAGCAGCTAAGTTTGTAAAAGACGGTGGTAAAATAGAAGATATTTTAACAAAGTATAGAATATCTAAAGAAGTTGAACAGGCATTAACTGCCACAAAATAAATATATATGAGTGCATTAGGTACAGTAAGTATAAAAACAAAAGAAGGTGTATATAAAAACTACACACTATCTATTAATGATGATACGAATGAGTATGGTCAGAACATTACTATGTATGAAGAGCAAACTAAAGAACAAAGAGAAGCTAAAGTCAAAAGAGTTTATATTGGCAATGGCAAAATCTTTTGGACAGACGGTAAAATAAACGCAGCTGAAAGAGTTGAAAGAGAAACAGTTTCTTCCAACAATACAGATGGCGACTTACCATTCTAATTCTTTTTATTGTTTTTATAGGGAGCTTCGGCTCCCTTTTTTGATATGAATAGAGAAACAATTTTACTAGAGAGAATATGTGCTTGGTTTGTTCACCACGCATTTGAAACAAATGAAGACAAATTAGATAATTTAAGTTCTTTATTTGTAGAGTGGCAGATGTTAAACAAGATAGATAATATCCTAGATACAGATGCTAATTTTTATTATGATAGGCTTGATGTTAATGTATTTGCTCATGATGTAGCAAACAAGAACAATATGCGAAAGCCAGGAGATGTTGCAAAGAGTATAAAATCCTTAGTCAGAGAACTAATAAAACATAAACTTAAAGATGAAACAAACACAAATTGACTATGACACTAAATTCAAAAAAATATTACAACAAAGCTATGTTGACCCACAAGAAAAAATTGAATATCCTCCAATCGCTATCTCAAAAGGTAACACAGGTGGAAACAATCCTATCCCGCTACCGATAGCAACCTATGGAAATTTCAGCTTTATTTCAGCAGCACCTAAAAGTAAGAAAACATTCTTGGTTTCTTTACTTGCTGCTTCTTATTTGTCTTGTGATAAAAAATATACTGCTGATATGAAGAGTATGCGTAAAAAGAAAAAGCTAATACATTACGATACAGAGCAAGGTAGATTCCACGCACAAAGAACTTTTAATAGAGTAATGAGAATGGCAGATTCATCTGAAGATTACTTTACCTATGCATTAAGAGAATACTCTGCTTTTGAAAGATTAGAGTTTATTAACTGGCATTTATATAATGTAGATAATCCTGGTCTTGTAATCATAGATGGTATTGCTGATTTAATATTAGACAGCAATGATTTAGTTCAATCTAATAAACTTATACAGTATCTAATGAAGTGGACACAAGATTTAAACATACACATCATTACAGTTATTCACAGTAACTTTAATAGTGATAAAGCAACTGGTCACTTAGGTTCATTTATGGAGAAAAAGACAGAGACACAAATTAGTCTTCAGCTGTCTCCTGATGATAAAGATTTAGCAATCGTTAAATGTAGAAGGTCTCGTGGTTATCCATTTGATGACTTTGCATTTAAGATTATGTCAGATGGATTACCTTATGTACAAGACTTTATACCAACAAGTATTAATAGAGAACCATTTGTAAATATATGAAACTAACATTTGAATTAAACTTAAGACCTCTTGCACATCAATCTTTTAGGATAGGTAGAAACGGAATTAAATATAAACCTAAGAAGGTTACAGATTATCAAAAGTATGTAAAAGATTTAATCAGTAAACAACTCTCTGATGACTTCAATATAATACCCGCTGGAACACCTATCGTTGTCAACTATATAGAATATATATATGCCTACCCAAAGAGCTTAGCTAAGAAGAGACGCATTTTTAAGCTTCCTAAGACAACTAAACCTGATTTACAGGATAACCTAAACAAAGCGTTTTTTGATGCGTTAGAAGGGCTTATTTACGTTCAAGACCAAAACATAGTACAAATTAACAATATGGCTAAGTATTATGGACCAGAAGATAAAATTAAAGTAGAATTTGAATATTGATATGAACGTACAAATAGAATTTATTAAAGGGTTTGTTATAGGAATTGATTATGTTAATGACATAGAAATTCCAGAGATTGACCAGACAGCAGAACTTATTAGAATTAGTTTAGGTGTAATTTGGATTAATTTTTTTATATTTAATGATGCTTAAGTTATTATCAGCAAATCATACTCAATGGATAGCAATGGGATTGTCTATTGGTATTCCTAAACATTTAGTTGAAGATTTTGTTCATGAGATGTATCTTCGATTAAATAAATATGTAGGCGACCCACAGAAAATAATGTATAATGAAACAGAGGTAAATAAGTTTTACATCTATGTTACATTAAAAAATCTATGGGGTGATTATGCTAAAGCTAAAGGAAGATATAAAATAATAAGAATTGATGACTATGATGTAAACTACGAAGTTGTTGATGGAAAAGAAGATTATTATGATGCACCTAAACACAGTGCAGAGGAAAGAATGATTAGTAAAATACAATCTGAAGTAGAATCTTGGGAGCATTGGTACGATAGAAAATTATTTAAAATATATTATGAAACTGATATTAGTATGCGTAAGTTAGCTAAAGAAACTAACATTAGTGTTACATCTATATTTAATAGTTGTAAGAATTATAAAGAGTTAATCAAATCAAAGTTCGGTGAAGACTTTGAGGATTATTTAAACGGAGATTTTGACTTAATTAAAACAAACAAAGATGAATAAAATACCACCCAAACCAAACGACAAAAGAACTAAACGCTATAAAGAATGGGTTGCTAAATATGAAAATCAATCTGATGGCGTTGGTGATACTGTAGAGAAAATAACAAAAGCTACAGGAATTAAAGCTGCAGTTGATGGAGTGTTTGATGCACTAGGAAAAGACTGTGGATGTGATAAAAGAAAAGAGACATTAAATAAAATGTTTCCTTATAATAAACCTAATTGTTTAACAGAGCCTGAATATAATTATCTTTCTGAATTTTATGCAGAACCAAGAAACAGAATAACAGGAGTTCAGCAAAGTCAATTACTTGCTATTTATAATAGAGTATTTAATTACAACGATAAGATGACCAGTTGTAGTTCTTGTTTTGCTGGTAAACTAAATAAGCTTAAATCTTTATTCGATAAATATGAGTAGTTTAATAAGAAATAGTAATAGAGTGAAACAGGCTATAGATTTTACTGGGGTACAAAACGGAAAGATACATCCATCAGATGTTGATGCTGTTTTTGAGTTTGATAATAAATTCCTTATATTGATGGAAGTTAAGTATAAAGATGCTCTTATACCAACAGGACAAAGATTATTATTAGAAAGAATGGCTGATGCTTGGTGTGCTAATCTTGGAAAGAAAGCTGCTATACTAAAAGTATCTCATGACTTTGAAGATGATAAAAAAGATGTACCTTTAGATAAATGTGAGGTAACTTACGTTTGGGATATGGTTGGTAAGTGGAAGCAGTTAGACAATCCTATACCTTTAGTTGACACACTAAACAAGTTAGGAGAATTTTGGAAATGTAATAAATGTAAATTTTGAAAGATAAACACACACAAAGAAAACAGATGCCAGTTTACACAGGTGTATTAAAGTATTTTCCTAATGCACTTAAGTATGTAAGTAAAGTAAGTTTAGCAGGTAATGACCAACACCATCCTGATAAAGAATTACACTGGGATAAGAGCAAGAGTAAAGACCATTTAGATGCATTAACAAGACATCTAATAGATGCTGACAAGGTAGATGATGATGGTTTATTTCATCTAGGTAAAGTAGCTTGGAGAGCTTTAGCTGCATTAGAAGATTACTTAGAAAACAAATAGTAATTGGACGCAATAATATTAGACTTAATTATGAATCAACAAATAACATTACTAGACGGAACTACCTGGAAGAAAGAAGAATTACTTTCCAGAATGTATGATGATAAATTTTACTATGGGTATTTAGGAGGTGCAGCTTTGTCTTCATCATCAGCAAAAAAACTACTTGACTCTCCTAAAAAATATACACAGTCATTAACAGAAGACAACAGTAATGTTGCTGCTTTAAGAGACGGTAGGTTGTTTCACGTTATGGCGTTAGAGCCACAGAAGCTACAGGATAGCTATTTGTTTATTGATTCATCTACTAGAACAACAAATAAATTTAAAGATTTAGCAGCAGAGAATCCACATAAAGAAGTTATACTAACAAAAGAATATAATGCGTTAAGTCAATTAATGACACATCTAAATAAGAATTTAGAAGCAAGTGAATTACTACGAGGAGGTAACCCAGAGGTTCCCATGATTGGTGAAATTTTCGGCTACCCCTTTCGTGGTAAAGCAGACTACTTGAAAAACAATCACGTTATAGATTTAAAGACAACATCTAAGTTAGATAATTGGCTTTGGACTGCTAAGAATGTTTGGCATTACGATATGCAATGTTATATTTATAGCAAACTATTTAATGTACAGAACTTTACTTTTTTAGTTATAGAGAAAGGAAGCGGTGAGATAGGTATTTATAATTGCAGCGAAGAGACTATGGAGAAAGCAGGGCGTAAACTAAAGAAGGTTTGTAATATTTATGAAGAGTATTTCATCAGAAAAACAAAAGACCCTAATGAATTTGTCAGAAGAGGTACTTTATGATGTTTATAAATACAGAATAGAATATGCTTATTATCTAACACTGATAGATATTTTAATGGGCATATCATTAGAAGAGATTTTATCTGAAGTAGGTGATTATGAAATCACAGAAAACTATGAGTATTGTGCAGGAATATATAAAGCAATAGAATTTAGTGAGGATAAAAATTACAGTGACATACAAAAAGAAATAATAAACCTAAAAGACAAATATGAATAACAGCAAAAGAAAAAATAGATTAAGTGTAATTATGAAGAAAGTCAACAAGGCTTTTGGATTAACAATAAGTAAAAGAAAAAGAACAGCTGAACATGTTTATGCAAGAGCTGTTTATTACAAACTAGCAAGAGAATTAACTCATTACCCTTTAACGCACATTGGTGTATTGGTTAATAAAGACCACGCTTGTGTTTTACACGGTTTAAAAACTTTTGAATTGCTTAAACATTGGAATGAAACTAGTTATATAGAACCATACGAAAGAATGTTTATGGAATTAAAGAATGATTTTTATTTTAATGATATAGCTGACGGTAAGAATAAAGACAAATACTATGCTCTTTTAAATCACCATATTGAATTGAAACAAAAATATAATGACTTAAGAACTTTTGTGAACATAGAGTTTGAGCATTTTTTAATTACAGCTAAAAAATCCTATGGTTATGTTCCTATTGGAATAAAAGGTAAATATGATAGTATAAAAAACAATTTGAGTTCTTATGAGAAAGAGGTCGCCACAACAAATTGATGAGTACAATAAGAAATGGAAACTTGCGGAATATAATACAGGTTGCAATCAAAGCCATGCTAGGTGGTGTATTGACAATGGTTATAGGATTTATAGGCACCCTGTTGGGGACTGTTCTCCTGTTTGTACTCGATTTAAAATTATTGTGGAAAAAGATGGTATCAAAAAATCAGGAACAAAAATATACAACAAGAAAGAGATAAGTGATGCAGTTTGGTCTGCAATCAGTTATATATATAATAAGTATGGGAAGAAAACCAAAACAATATAAATATGTCAAAGAAAATGATGGACGAAGAAACAATGGACGAAAACCAGGCGTTAGAAACGTGCCTGTTGTACGACCCACATCTTCTGCTGCTATTAACGATGCCAAACGAAAACGGGTCGGAATCTACGCACTTAACGCAATGGCTAAAGTATTCGGCAGCGAAGAAGAAGCTTGGGAATCATTAGCCCAGCAAGCTAAACAATCGTTTCCTCATCTTAAATTATTATTTGAATACAAGTATGGGAAGCCACTTGATAAACCTGAAGAGAAACAACAGAAGGTTAACATCAATATTAAGAATCTATTTACTGGCACACAAGAAGAAGATAATACTATAGAGCTTGACAATGAAGAAGCCAGTACTGAATAATAAATACAATTCATTAGGTAACGATACAAGATACTTTGTTATAACAGGAGGTAGAGGAAGTGGTAAATCATTCGCTATAACCACCTTTTTAGCCTTTCTAACGTTTGAACAGGGTCATAAGATACTATTCACTAGGTACACTATGATAAGTGCCGCTAATTCAATTATTCCAGAGTTCTTAGAAAAGTTAGAATTGTATGGTATTATAGAACATTTTCGTATTACTAAAGATGAAATCTTAAACATAAGCACTGGAAGCTCAATACTGTTTAAAGGCATTAGAACTTCAGCAGGGAATCAAACGGCTGCACTAAAGTCGATTAGTGGGATTACTACTTGGGTACTTGATGAAGCAGAGGAGTTGATTAAGGAAGAGGACTTTGATAAGATAGACCAATCAGTTCGTTCTAAAGCTAAACCCAATAGAGTTATAATGGTATTGAACCCAGCTACTAAAGAGCATTGGTTATATCAAAGATTCTTTGCAGGTAAAGCAGTAAACGCAGGTTTTAATGGAATGAAAGATATTACTACATACATTCATACAACCTTTAAAGATAACATAGAAAACTTATCAGATTCATTTCTACTTCAATTAGAAGACATAAGACGCAGAAGACCAGATAGATACAATCACCAGATACTTGGTGGATGGTTAGATAAAGCAGAAGGAGTTGTATTTAGTAATTGGAAAGTAGGACCATTTAATAGTAGTGCTGATTATATATTTGGTCAGGATTTTGGTTTTTCTGTTGACCCAACTACATTAATTAAAGTAGCTATAGATAGAGATAGAAGAACTATGTGGATTAAAACTATGTACACTAAGCCTGGATTATCTACAAAAGAAATAGGAGAACTTAACAGAAGATATGCAGGAGAAGATTTAATTATATGTGATAATGCAGAACCTAGACTTATATCAGAACTACAAGAGTATTGTAATCTAAAGCCGACCATTAAACGCAAAGGGTCTATTCTATCAGGGATAGCTCTTGTTCAGGACTATGATTTGATAATTGACCCAGATAGTCTTGAGCTAATAAAAGAGCTAAATAATTATGTTTGGCACGAGAGGAACGAAAAACCTGTTGATAAATGGAACCATCAGCTAGACGCACTTCGATACTCTGCACAGTATTTCCTCGCCAACGCAAGTAAAGGCGTTTATGTGATAAGGTAGTCATTAAACGCAGTAGGGTAATCATTAAACGCAGTAGGTATAGGTAGGAAAATTTCAATGTATATGAAAGTAAAAAGATATATCAAGCTAAATATCATTGAAACAAATACAAAAGCTAAACAAAATATAAAGTAAATCTCTGTAAATGTTTTAGTATTCATTAAACGTAATAGGGTAGTTCTTAAACGCAGTAGGGTTTCCTTGCTCATCTATTAACAAAGATACATAAATTTTAACAAAATTTTAACATATTTAATAAAGGATATTAATATTTTTTGAATTAGGTTTGTTGCTTAATAAAAATAATATGAATAAAGAATTAATACAAATAGAAAAAGATGAGTTGGTTGAAACGATAGGTCAACTCTTAGCTGAATATACAGTTGATGAATACAGAGACTATACAGGCTCGGTACAAAGTGCTATACATTCTATAATTGATGATAGTATTGAAAAGCATATACAAAGAATTGGTGATGAGATTTTATGCAAATACCAATTAGGATATTATAAAGACAATACAATAAATTAATAATTAAAATAAATAACAATGACAATAACAGATAACACAGAAGCTACAAAGTCTTTAAATAAAGCTAAGATTATAAAATCTGAAATAAGGGAAATAATTGGTTTATCATACCCAAATACAGAAAATACCTACGGTAAGAATAATGAACATTCATACACTTCAGATTATTTAACTATACAGATGATTGATTGGGATGATAAAGAAATCATTATAGAATTATCAGCTTATGAGTGGATTAATTGGTTTGACAATGAAACCTTAAAAAGAATTGGAGATTCTTTAAATAAAATTGTAACAAAGAAAACAAACAGTAAATACAAAAAAAAATAATATGACTAGAAAAGAAATAGTAAACAAATACGCTAATGAATTATATGACTCTATTGATTTTATAGAGTATATTCAATTTAAGGTAGATTATAATAAAAAGGATAGGGAATTTCTTTTAGGTGAAGACAGACACCTATCTAGTAATGAATATCTCGATTTAGCAGATGAGGTTAATTGGGAATTTATTAATGTAGTTAGTAATTCTTAAACACAGTACAGGTTGACCAGCTAATATCGATGACGGGTTATTATCCTAGTGAAGCTGGTTTTCCTTTTATAATTCTTAAACGCAGTAGGTTTGGTTACTCTTAAACGCAGTACCCAAATTCTTAAACGCAGTACCCAAATTTTTTGGTCTATATGTTAAAGTTTTGTTAAAATTGTCTAAATATTTGGTAGATACAAAATAATTTTGCATAGCTTTTTTAATATGTTAAAGTTTTGTTAAAGTACATAAAATATTTGGTAGTTATATAAAATTTATTATGGTGTTTTTAGTGTGTAAAAGCTGCGAAATTTTAATATATAAATGACAAATCCAAATAAATAATGTTAAAGTTTTGTTAATGCTTTTTAAAGCTATTTTAAGCCGTTTTAACGGTACTTTGTTTGTTTTTGGTATCCTACTATTAAAAAGTTGAGAAGTGAGAAAATCGTTGTCAGCCCTTTATATATAGTACTTCCCACACTTTAACATTTCTTTAACTTTTCTTTAACACTTTTATATTATCTAAATATCTACTTTAGCATTATCAAATTATAATAATATAAACTAAATAAAAAAATATGATACTAAATATAAAAATTACAGATAAAGAATATAACATGTTGAGCAAAGGTTTAACAGAGCAAATGTTAAAAACAAATATAACGCTTGATAAAGTGAATGAGTTAAGAGATTTAAGAAAAAAATTGTTAAATTGTTTACTTTCTAATTTAGAAAATAACACCCTTTTAAAATAAAACAATATGAAAAAAAATAAGATTAATTTATTCCTTAACGTAAAGGACTGGAATAAACCAAAAATTGAAATTACTAAAAACAAAGGGACTAAAATAATAAAGTCCATTGATAAAATTACAAATAATTTAGAGCAACTAAAAAAACAAATATGAAAAATAAAAGAATATCAATTAAGCAATTAACTATTGCACGTTTCAAAGTTACTCAATTATATCAAGAGGCAAACGAAACAGAAAGAAAAGAGCTTATAAAAGCGGTTAATTATTCAACTAATTTTCCGAGTGCAACCACTCCAAAAGCTTTTAAATATTACTTAAGAAAAGATAATAATATTAATAAATTCTTTTATATACTAGAAGAATACATAACACCAATAATAATAATATTTTCCGTGTGTTACTTTACATTACATTTAATAATACTATAATAATAAACTAAAATAAATAACTATGAAAAAAGTAAAATTACCCAACGTTGAAAAGATAGAACTTAAAAAGCTAGATAAGTCTTTAAAAGATATGATTAAGCAATTAGAAACACTTAAAACCCTTAACAATGCAAAATAAAACACTTTACGAAAGGCTAAAACCTGAATACATTGATTTGCTTATAGCTAATCCAAAAGGCTTAGATTTTAGCTTAAAACAGGCTAAAGAGTCATTAAAGAAAAATAAATTCTTTATTAATTTAACTGTTTCAGATTTAGACAGGTTAACATCGTTATTAAACGAAGATATTACAAACAATAACATTTATAAACTTTTTCAATAATGTATAGACAGTACCCAATATATAATAAAATTGAGTCATGTGCCTACAAGAAAGGAAATAAAAGCTACGGCATTGACAAACACGGTGAACTAAGCTGTTACATCGGGACCAGCAAACAAAGGTCTTACAAGTTCTTTGAGACTAAAACAACTCATAGAGAATATATAAACGGTTTGCATGAGTACAGGTTTTTCTTAGACGGCAAACTAATTAAAAGGGCTGTTTATGATTATGAACTAGACGAAATCGAAATCGAAACACTAACCAAATAAAAACAATATGAATATAATTACAAGAAGACAATTAAACGAAATAATAAGCCTTATTATAAATTTTTATAGCTGGATTTTATTAATAACCTCTAACGCTTTTCTATATCTATTCTTTAAAGATATTTTAAACGGTGGTAACAGTTACCATTTACATATATTAACATTTGCTGCTATGATTATTGCCAGCCACTTAATTAGATATATAGATTTAAACAGATATTAACACTATGAACACACAAATAATTTGGAAGGATAAAACAAAAACCTTTTACCATAAAGGAAGCAAGATAGTTACTAAAAAATTAATTACTCAAGGTGAATTTATCACCCTATGCAGCCAGCATTTTATTGACCCTTATTTAGTACAGGACGATTTAAAGGCTGTTAATTCTAATTGGTACACTATGACACCTGAAGAGGTTGAAACGTTCTTAAATGAACGCTATTAAATTATTAATTTAGTTTATGTTTAGTACGTCAATTATAAAATTAATTTATATTATATATAATTGATAATCAAAGTAAGTAAGTTTTAAGGGGTAAAAAACAGTTTTAAATTCTACCCATTATCAAAACTCTTTTGAGTCCCTTAGAGCTTCTTATTTTACATCTGGAGGCAGATTTGGAAAAAAGAATGTAAAATGAAAAAATTAGGGTAGTAGTTCTCCACTTAAGTAAAATCTAGCACTTTACAAAAAAAGACCCTAAGATAAACTCAAAGGGTCTCTAACATAAACTTTTAATATGAAAAAGAATTCAGTTGACTAAGACTGAATAATGATTAAAATTACAAAAAAAAACACAATTATCCTAAGCCTAACTATATATTTTTGTAGAAGATTAAGAAGCTTTATTTAGCTAAGAAACTTTATGTAAGCGATAATCTTCGATAATATAACTAATATTATAAGAATTGTTTTATTTTCATATCTTTACTACATAATGAATATATAAGGTTATAATAATATGAGTCAAAGCATTACAATAAACATCCCATCTTCCTTAAGTGATATTACGCTAGGTCAGTATCAAAGATATATAAAAGACGTAGAACACTTAACAAACAAAGAACAACCAACAGAAGAGGAAGTTCAATTCTCTAATCTTAAGATGTTAGAATGTTTCTGTGGAATAACAATGAAACAAGCATACCAATTACCTATGACCGAATTTACATCAGTTATAAGACATATCAACGAACTGTTTGCTGTTGAACATAAATTACATAATAAATTTGATATGATAGACCCAGAAGGTAATAATGTTACATTTGGATTTATTCCTAAACTAGACGATATATCAATGGGTGAGTTTATAGATTTGGAGAAGTATCTTGGAGATTGGCAGCAGATGCATAAAGCTATGGCAGTATTATACAGACCCACTAAACATCAAAAAAACAATTTCTACTTAATAGAAGATTATGAAGGAAGTGATAAATATGCAGAAGTAATGAAAGACTCTCCTATACAAGCAGCACTTGGTTCAACTGTTTTTTTTTATCATTTAGGAAACGAATTGTCGAAACATTTGATAGTCTCTTTGGAGAAACAACTGAAGGAGGATTCGGCATTTCAGCAAACTTTGGAGCAAAATGGGGTTGGTATCAATCAATATACGCAATCGCTAAAGGCGATGTCACAAAGTTTAACGAAATTACAAAACTACCCATTGCACAATGCTTAACTTGGTTAGAGTTTGAAAAAGAGAAAAACGAATTAGAAAATAAAATGATTAAACAAAATATAAAATGAGACAAGTTTACACAGTACTAGACAAATTAAAAGAAATATTAAGAGCAAACGGAATTACAAAAACTGTCACCTTCGGTGACTTAACAGAAGTTGATTTAAATAAAACAACTATATTTCCTTTATCTCATATTGCTTTCGGTAATGTAACTTTTAGTGAACATATACTTTCAGCATCTATCAGAATATTATGTTTAGACATAGTAGATGTAACAAAAGAAAAACAAACTGAAGATATGATGTTTGGAAATGATAACTTGCAAGATATATTAAATACTCAATTGCAAGTAGTGAATGATTTGCAACAAGAAATGAGAAGAGGAAATGCTTTCTCTGATAACTTTCAAATTACTACAAGTGTAACTGCAGAACCATTTCAAGATAACTTCGAGAATCAATTAGCTGGATGGGGAGTTACAATAAACATAGAAGTACCTACTAACGAATTATCTCTCTGTTAATGTCAGAAAGATTAGCTAAAATATTAGAACAGTATAAAGATACTATTGTAACTAAATTAAAAAGCAGAATTATTTCTGACGGTAAAGTTGCTACTGGTGATTTAGAAAAAAGTATTACTGGTATAGTGGAAGGAACTTCAATTAGTATATTTGCAAGTGAATATTGGTATGTAGTAAACTACGGTAGAAAGCCAGGAAGCAAACGACCTCCAATAAGACCGATAATAGAGTGGATGAAAATAAAAGGTATTCAAGAGTCAACACCAAAGAAAACAAAATCATTAGCTTGGGTGATAGCAAAGAAAATAGGTGATGAAGGTATTCAAGGTACAAACTTCTTTTGGGAGACAATAAATTCTATTGTACCATCAATAACAAAAGATATAGAAGAGAGTTACTTAAAAGATATAAATGACCAAATAAATGGCAACACAAAAACTTAATAGCAGAAGTCCTTATTATATTGTAGCTTCAGGTAATGAAGGATGTGATACAGAAACACAATCAATTTCAATAACAGGAGATGATACAGGAACTACAAATTCTGATATTACACTAAACGTAGTTGCCAGCAATTTTACACCTGTAAGCTATGCTTGGACAGGAGGAGCTATTGCAGGAAATACATCAGCTTCAGTAACATTTACAGAGACATCTGACGGAAGTGTTACATACGGTGTAACTGGAACAGACCAATGTGGTAATGAATTTACAGCAAGCAAAACTGTTTCTTGGTCAGCAAATGTGCAATATGTAGCAACATTAAAAGTAACAAATTCAATATCTGGTCCAAGTGCTGGTTATACTTTTTCTGGATTAACTTTTAATAATACTACAGGATTCTATGAAGCAACTCAAGTAGGAGAAACAGGAGACGCTTACAGTTTTACGTTTAGTGTTGCAGTAAATTCTGGATTTAATGAAGACTCAACATTAACCTTTTCTCCAGTATCTCCAATATCAGGAACTTTTGGTACATCTAATGTAACAGAAACTTCAACAGTTACAGGAACTGTGTCAAGAATAGAGACATATACACTAACAAGAGACCAATCTTCTGTTATAGAAGGAGACCAATTTACAATAACATTAACCACAACAGGTATAGAAAACAACGAAACAGTTCCTTATACAATAACAGGTATAGATGCTAATGATTTAAGCTCTGGTAATATAACAGGTGCTTTTGTAATGCAAGGTAATACAACATCTGCAACAGACTCAATAACATTTACTACAGCAGAAGATACTGCAGCTGAAGGTACAGAAACAGCTACATTAAGGTTAAATAATGTCACTCCAACGAAAGAAATTTCAGTAAGTATTGCAGACCAAGCTCCTGAAGGAGGGGGTGGTGGTGGAGGTGCTGGAGGTGGTACGACAATAAACACAGTACTTATTAGTAATCAAGGATATTTAGACACAGTAACTCCTTGTGCTGTTGGTGCTGTAAGAACGGTTTATTATATAGGTACTCTTGGAAATGGAACATATTTGTACTCTGATATAGGATTAACTAACCCTGCAGCTAATGATGGAAATTATTATAGAATAGGCGACTCTCCTTCTTATTACGGAAGAATAGGTCAAACTAACAACGGACAAATATCTGAATATACAGTATGTCCTGCTGCTCCTACTCCTCCAACAACACCAGATGATACTTCAGGAACTGTAAGTGTATCTGATACAAATGTGAGTAATGAAGGTTTGCTTGGTGCAAATGTTTGTGCTTTAAGTAGTTTTCAAACACTATATTTTGACAACTCATTAACATTGGGAGACGGGGTGTTTTTATATGTTGACTCAAGCAGACAAACTTTATTTGGTGGTAGTGGTAATTATTATAAATTTGACAATATTTCAACGGCATCTGGTACAGATGACTATTATGGTAGAATTTTAGGAGATGCTGCAAATAATGGTAAGATAAGCGAATTTACACAGTGTGGTTATGCTGTAGAAGAAGAAGAGCCTGTAGGACCTCCAACAGCACCTTCTGTATATTACGCAAGATTTATTACTTGTGGAGAACCAGGTGGAGCTGTTATACCAGTTTCTTCAAGCTCACAAATATCTACATTTATATCTATAAAAGACAACAATGAATGTCACGAGTTTTTAGACAATGGACAGTCTGCTGAAGCAATAGATATATCTAATTACTTACAATATGCTAACTGTACAGAGTGTGAAGATTCTGCACCTCCAACACCTACTCCTCCGACTCCAACTCCGACTCCAACTCTTGCATATTTTAGACAATATGTAGATTGTGAAACAGAGCTTGATATATTAAAAGAATATGGAAGTACAACTGATTTAGCAAGTGGTAGTGGTTGGCCAGCAAGCATATATGATGGATTATGTATGAAAGATAAAGGAACTGCAGGTACAGCGTCAAGTGAAAATATAGCAAACTTTGCTCACTATCAATCTTGTGCAGATTGTGAGTCAGGTAATGCACCAGCTCCTACACCAACTCCGACTCCTACACCGACAATAAATAAATTTAACATCTCAAGTGCAACACAAACTACTTCTACTGCCGCTTGTAGTAATATTTCAACATACGATGTTAAAGTTGGTTATTCAGGTACATTAGCAGACGGAACTTATTTATATACAAATGAAGCCTTAACAAATTTATACACACCTTCAAGTACAGATTTTGTGAGAACTCAAAATGGATATAGCTTTAGAATAGGTGTAACAAATCCTGGACAAGTGTCTAATTTAACCATTTGTTAGATTTTACTATATTTGTGTATGCAATATAAAAGTTACGACCAAATACCTAAACTTACAGAAAATGGTTTTGAAGTAGTAAAGTGTCCTAAAGATGTTTGGGATATAATACAAAAAGAATACAACTCTAAAAAGCAAAACGAAGTTAATGAAGTCTTTGAGGGTAAAGACCATTATATAAAAGGTAGTGGTACAAGTCACATTATAAACATCTCATCTAAAGTCAGAAATGAAATACACGATGGTCTATATCAAATACATAAAGAATTTTGTAATCACGACATAGAGAAAACATTTGTATATGGTATTCGCTCATATAAAAGAGGAGCTACTTTAATTGAACATAAAGATAGAGTAGAAACTCATCACATTGCATCTATTATTGTTGTAGATAAAGATTTAAGGTGTGGATGCTCTCATAAAGAATTTGGTGCAGATTGGCCACTTGACATACAAGACCACAAGGGAAGATGGCATAAAGTATATGCAGAAGTTGGAGATATGATAATGTATGAATCTGCAGCTTGTTTACACGGAAGAAACGAACCATATCAAGGCTTGTATTTTAATAATTTATTTGTTCACTACAAATTGTTGTAATACTATATTGTTTTTTTTAGTTATATACTAAAAGATTAAAATGGCAGTATTATCAAACTCTACATTGAATTTATATTGTTGGACTGGGAAATATAATGATAAACCAGCATCTCCACAATATACAATTACCAAAACAAATCCTGATTCTAATAACACAATTAGATTTGAAGTATCTGAACTTATACAAGATTATGTAGATTTGGTATTTACAAATAATTATACAAAAGGAAATATAAAATCTACCTGCTGGTGGGAGTATGATAAAGAAAATGTGTATAGTGATTTAACTTATAATACAATTGAAGTAAAATATGGAATTGCTACAAAAGGATATGGATATTTTGAGAATGGACTTAATTCTAATTTATCTACATCTAAACTTATATCAAACGAATTTTTATATATTCCTGAAAATGGGATAATTAGATTTCCTGTTTATGTTGGACCAACAGGAGTAACATCGGTAAAGTTCTATAGTAAGAGTGCTGCAGGAACAGAGTTTATATCAGACACAAAAGGATTTAATATTCTATCTAATATTCCATCAACAGAAGATTCTAATGATTATATAAGATATGTAGAAAGTGGTGTAAAAGCAACAAAGATAGAAATAACATCTACTAATTTAAACATAGAAAGAGGTGTTATTATAAATAATACAACTGCAAGAGAAACAATTTATCCTGTATATTTAGATTGTAGTAAATATGAAAATTATAAAATATCATTTGTAAATAAGTTTGGTGCAATACAAGATTTGTGGTTTAATAAGAAAAGGACAGATGACTTAAATGTAAAAAGAGATAGCTTTGATACAAGCACTATATACTCTTCAACATCATCGGTTAGTTATAATACTTATGACCCAACAACCATAACACAAGACGTTACAAGTAAAAAGTCTATAACATTAAACACAGGATATTTAAAAGATGAGTATAATGAGACTATTAGACAATTAATGCAATCAGAGGAAGTTTGGATTACAGAAGGTTCTAATACTTTACCTGTGGCTATAAAAGATAGTAGTTTTACATATAAAACTCATCTAAACGACAAACTTGTAAATTATACCGTTCAATTTGATTATGCTTTTGATGGTATAAATTCTGTTAGATAATGAAACAAAAGATACAACTCTTTATAAACAATCAGGAAGTAGATGTTTTTCAGGATGGTTCTATAAATATACAATCGTCTATAAGAGACGTAAAAGAGCCTGGTAAAATATTTACTGATTTTAGCCGTAACTTTAGCCTACCTGCTTCTAAAACAAATAATAAAATATTTAAACATTATTATAATTATAATATATCAGATGGATTTGATGCAAGAAAAACTATTGAAGCAAGAATAGAGATTAACAACAGAGTATTTAGAGATGGATATATAATGTTGGAAGGTGTTGATTTAAAATACAACAAACCTTATTCTTATAGAGTAACTTTTTATGGTAATTTAAGATTGTTAAATGATTTATTTTCTAACAGTAAATTATCAGAACTTTCTTGGTTGGACGCTTTTTCCATAACATATAGAGCTGTGGATAATTCTGGAACAGACAGTATAAAAGATTATCTAACGACATCTAAAAACTTTACAGTAGATTCAGTAACATATAATCAACCTGTAGTAGTTCCTTTAATAACACATTCAGATAGACTTTATTATGATTCAGGCCCAGATTATTATGGAACATTAGCAGATGGTAATTTATTTTCTGATGGATTTTATCCTGCTGGTTCTCCTGCGAAATACAATGGTGTTGATTGGCAACAATTAAAACCAGCTGTAAGAGTTGATTTAATTATCAAAGCAATTGAAAAGTTTATGTCAAATCAATTGTCAGATAATAACACAAATATTGATATTAATTTTTCTACTGACTTCTTTAATTCAACAAATTTAGATTATTATAATTTATATATGTGGCTTCATCAAAAAGAAGGAGCTATAGAGACAGAAAAGGTAAATACTTTAATAAATACATTTGATATTGGTACTATTCAGAAGTATTTTACAAATAGTTCTCAATTAGCATATACAGCAAGATTTTTTAGTGATGATGGTCAAACAAGCGGAAGTTTTGGTAATAAATTAAAAATAACAATAGAAAATGACAAAGTAGATAGTGTTATAGGTGAGTTAAGTTTAGTGAGTTCTGATACTTCAACAGAATTTGATTTAACAGTAAAAAGAAATGGTGCTACTTGGAAAACATTTACAAAACAAACTTCAACAGGTGTGGGAAGTTATTTGGGGATGGATTTTGATGACGGAGATTATGAATTTATTATAATTACAACTGCAGCTAATCCTATAACTTTTTCAGTGTTTAATTTAAAATTAATAGCAAGAATTGAACAGGATTATGGTGTTTCTGTAGATGATGTAGTAAGGTCAGCAGATACCATTACCACGCCACAGCAAACAAACTTTAAGATTCAAGACAACTTTCCTGATATGACTATACTTGAATTTATGTCAGGAATATTTAAGATGTTTAATCTTGTTGCAGAAGTAAGAAATAATTCTCCTACACAAAAAACAGTTGTAGTAAAAACATTAGATGATTTTTACACATCATCAATAGTAGAAACAGATATAACCTCAAAAATAGATATATCTTCAAGTAAGGTTGAAAAATCTCTTCCTTATACTAAAATTAATTTTGAGTATCAAGATACAGGTTCTTTGCTTGCAAAAGAACACAAAGAAACAAATAACATAACTTGGGGAGGAGAAGGTTATGAAATAGGAGATAAAAGATATGAGTCAGTATATGAAATAAAACCTGGTTTTGGTCACATGAAGTTTGAAAAACTAAAAGACAATTCAACAGGAAACTTTACAGAGATACAGGTTGGATTTAGTGTGACAAGGTCTAATGATGATGTAGAGGTTGGGACTCAAGAAAGATATAATCCTTATATAGGTAAACCTGTTTTATTTTACCCTATATTATTATCATCTCCATCTGAAACAATACCTTATGTTTACAACAATAGGGGTAGTTATTCACCTCTATCCACTTACTTTATACCAAGCAACGCAGTAAGTACAGATATATCAAAGACAAATCATTTTGGAGAAGAGTTGAATGAATATGATGCTGATATTTCTAATTCTCAAACTTATTCAGAGAATTTATATTCTTTATATTATGAAAACTATATACGTTCTGTATTTAATCCTAAAAAAAGATTAATTAAGTTGAATGGTGTTTTTAGTAATTCATTTACCAGTAATTTTTCATTAGCTGATACAATGGTTGTTTCAGGAGAAAAATATAATATAAATAAAATAAATTTAGATATAGTAACTGGTAAAGCAAGTTTAGAATTAATTTCAACGTATGCTACAGCAAGTTATTTATGTCTTCCCTCATTACTTCAAGTAAGAATAGAAATTATAACAGGAGGATATTTATATATATTTGACAATAAATATGGTGTATATCAATTAGCTTCAGGTACTTATACATTTAGCGATATACCTTCATCTCATCCTATTGCTTTTTATAATAACGGTAAAGAATCTTTAATTAGTTACACAGGTACTGTTAACGGAGGTACTAAAACAGGACAAGACGGAAATACATACACATATTATTCAGGAGATGTAACAGTAACAGTAAATGGTGACTTTGGAACTATTAGTTATGAATGTTATCATCACGGATATATGGGTGGTGAAAATAATTTAACATATAATTCTGATTGTTCAGTAGCACCTACTCCAACTCCAACACCAGGAACATTAACAGTAGATAGTACATTATATAGTACAGATAATACAAACTTAACAGCAGACCAAACAGACGAATAATGATAAAAGTATTAATAGAAGCATTAAAGACAGATAACTTTTACGGAGTTAGTTATAATATAGATGTAGCAAAGGGAAGATACAAGTCTCCTACTACATTAAAGGAAATGAAAGAAAGCATTAAACGCAATAGATATGGCTACAACACAGGAAAATAGAATAATATTCTCTATAGAGTTTACAGAGAAAGGTGCTATTCGTAAAATAGATGGCGTTACAACTTCTGTTAAAAAGTTTGATGCAGAACTTAAAAAAGCAACTTTAGCTAATAAACAGTTTAATCAAACATTAAGTGGTAGAGAAAGCATGACTACTAATGCTGGTCTTGCTGGAGCTACACTTACAGAACTTGGTCGTACTATATCAGATTTACCCTATGGTATTAGAGGTGTAGCAAATAACTTATCTCAATTATCTACATTATTTACTACTATGGTTGCAAAAGTAGATGATAATGTAAAAGGGTTTGCTAGAGTTGGTAGAGCAGTTAAAATGTTACAAACTCAATTAATGGGACCTTTAGGAATAGTTCTTGCATTTCAAGCAGTTATTGCTTTATTAGATGCTTTTGTTGGTGGAGCTAAAAAAGCCGAAAAGGCTACAGATGAACTAGCTGAAGCAATGAGAAAAAGGGAAGGTTTAAGAGAAAGTGTTTTTGTCTTTGCTGAAATATTAAAAGATACTAATTCGACTATAGAAGAACAGCAACTTGCACTTGCTAAATTACAAAAAGAAGGATTTGATGAAGCAAAAGGCTCTTTAGAAGATTTTATAGACGCATATAAAATAAAACAAAAATTAGATATTTTAGATGAAGAAAGACAAAAAAAACTACAAGAAATTCTTACCAAAAGAGATGAATTACTGCAAGAAAGAGCAGATTTAGAAGACAACATAACAACTCAACAACAGTTAAAAAAAGATACAGCTTTATTACAAGAAAAACTTAGAATACAAACATATATTGACCAATTACAACTTCAAGAAAAATCTACTCAAACTGCTATTAATAATATTTCACTTAATATTGAAGTTTTAAACACATCATTTAGAAATTCAGCAAAAGAATTAGCTAACGACCCAGCTATAAAAAACAATCCTTTTTATGCTTCTTTAATAGGGTTAAAAGTAAAAAAAGATGCTGCAGGTGAAGCAGACCCAGTTCAGGGTTCTGTTGCTTCAATTGCAAAAGCAATAAAAGAATTAGAAAAATTAAGAGATGAAACAGCAACTACTGGAAAAGAATTTGATTCATTTGCAATAAAAATAAAAGCATTACAAGATGAATTAGAAACGTTGCAAGGAGTACAAGAAAGAGACGAAGTTGAATTTGTTAATGCTTTTAAAAAGAGAGAAGAAGAAAAAGATGAAACATTAAAAGAGTATTTCATAAGACAAGCAAGACGTAGAAATTCTGAAGATGAAGCTAAAGAAGAATTGCATAAAAGAGAGTTGGCTAGAATTAAACAAGAATTTGACAAAAGAAATGAATTAGCAGACAATATAAAAACAGCTGTAACTCAATTATCTCAAGTACAAGACCAAGCTTTTACAGCACAAGCACAAAGATTAGACACAGAAAGAGATATTATTTTAAACAACGATAACCTTACATCACAAGAAAAAGAAAGATTATTAAAAAAGAATGATGTTGAAACAAGAAAAGTAAGAACAAAGCAGGTAAAGTTTGAAAGAGATATGATGCAAATTGAAATGGCTATGGAGCTTGCAAAAATAGCACTTCAAATAAAAAGTAAAATAATGGACCTTGAAGCAACTGGAGCTTTATCTGTAGCAAAAGGTCAAACTTCTTTAGGTGCATTTGTAAATCAATTAGGTGCTGCTGGTATAGCAGCTTATGCGGTGTCTATAGGGGGAATTATAGCAACTATTGTTTCTGCTCGTAAAAAAGCCAAACAACAAATTCAAGCATTATCTAATCAATCACTTGGTGTAGGTGGAGGTGTTTCTACTCCTAGTGTTCAAGCTCCTTCCTTTAACGTAGTAGGTGCAACACAAACAAGTCAACTTGCTCAAACTATTGCTGGTGCAGAGGACAAACCATTAAGAGCTTATGTAGTAGCATCTGATGTGTCAACAGCTCAAGAACTTGAACGCAGTACAATAGAAGGAGCATCAATAGGATAATAAAACAAAATAGACCTAGTAGGGTTATTTAGATATGGAGAAAATAATAGAACTTATTATAGACGAAGAAAACGAGATTAGTGGTATTGAAGCTATCTCTGTCGTTGAAAACCCAGCAATAGAAGAAGACTTTATTGCATTAAAAGAACATAAAGATGTTAAACTTGCAGAAGTAGATGCAGAACAAAGGATTCTTATGGGTCCTGCACTTATTCCTAACAAGAAGATATTTAGAAAAGGAGAAGAAGATGATTACTACATATATTTCTCTGAAGAGACAGTTAAGAAAGCATCTGAATTATTCTTTATTAAAAGCAAACACCAAAACTCTACATTTGAACATTCATTTGAATTAAGTGATATGTCTGTAGTAGAATCTTGGTTAATAGAAGACCCTAAAAATGATAAAGCTGCTGCTTATGGATTTGACCTACCAAAAGGAACTTGGATGGTTTCTATGAAAGTATTAAATGATGATGTGTGGAAAGCAGTAAAAGAAGGAGAAGTAAAAGGATTTTCTATAGAAGGATATTTTGCAGACGGAATAGAGAGACCTAAAGAAAGTATAAAGGAGAACGCTTGTTCTGAATGTTTAAGCGAACTTAATGCAGAGTTTGAACTAGCAGAAGTATTAGCAAGTTTAACAGAAGATGTAGAACTTGAATCTTATGGAGGATATCCACAGTCTGCAAGAAACAATGCTAAAAGAGGTATTGAATTAAATGAAAAATTAAATAATAAATGTGCAACTCAAGTTGGTAAAGTTAGAGCTAGACAACTTGAAAAAGGAGAGAATTTTACATTACCTACTCTTAAACGCATATATTCTTATTTGTCAAGAGCAGCTGCTTATTATGACCCAGGTAACAACGAAGCTTGTGGAACTATTTCATATTTATTATGGGGTGGTAAATCAATGCTTAACTGGACAACATCCAAACTAAAAGGACTTGATGCAATAGAAGCTGCATCAACAATTATAGATGGAAGAGCTGCCTATTCAACACAGGAAGAAGCAGAGAAAGCTGCTGAAGATATAGGTTGTTCAGGGTATCATACACACGAGTACGAAGGAGATGTGTGGTATATGCCTTGTGAGGAACACAATCTAAAAGCTCCGTGTCAAGATGGATATGAGCAAATAGGAATGAAAGATAAAGATGGTAGAAAGGTTCCCAATTGTGTTCCAATAAAATGAAAAAGAGAAATAAAAAAGCAACGTTAAGTTATTCTTCTCCTAGAACTACATCAAGAGGATGTTTGTGTCCAGATGGAAGAACATATTCAACCAAATGTTGTGATGGTACACTTGAAGCACAAGGAATAGGAAGCATACACAAAACAACCAACTTTATGTTGCAAGAGGACAGAAGTTTTATATTACAAGAAAATAACAGTAAAATCATATTATAATGGCAGATAAAAAGATTTCAGCATTAACTGAAGCAACAACAATAACATCAACAGATGTTTTACCAATAATTAACAGTAATGAAACTAAAAAGGTGAAAACTGAAACAATTTCTCATTATAGTCAAACTGGATGGGCAAGGTATCAAGATGATGTTTATGATTCAAATAACAAATTAGCTTTATCAAGCGAAACCCAAGTAACTTTACCTAATAATGCAGCAA
>Ga0208767_1000826_pt1 | contig 25405 bp, 15 predicted proteins | sample VirMetDEL_Mar_21_FD_184514 | JGI IMG/M metagenome (GOLD analysis project Ga0208767, IMG submission 184514) | Aqueous microbial communities from the Delaware River and Bay under freshwater to marine salinity gradient to study organic matter... | ecosystem: Environmental > Aquatic > Marine >... | reverse complement strand
ACAATTATTAGCACAAGGAGATATTACAGAAGACCAACAAAAAGAATTATTAGAAGACATTGAAACTACTGCTAATGAAATGTATTCGGAACTTAAATTTAATCCAGATGCAAAAGGTGCTGGTAGGTATTTTTCAGGAATACTCAATGCTTATATTATGTACAAAACAGATTTGTTTGTAGCAGGAAGCAAGGGTGTTGGTGTTGGAGGTAGAAGTGTAGACAAAGATGTTGTTCTTGCAGGATTAGGTAAACAATACAATGATGAAGTTATAAAAGGTGGAATGGAAGTGTCAGAGTGGTGGGCTAAGAATGATGATGCATTAAGAGGATGGACTAATAAATTTCAACAAGTAATGGAAGAGTCACCAGATGCACCAGCATTGTTAGCCATGGTAGAAAATGGTATGCACCCAGAGTTTGCATTAAGATTAGTAGATAATCCAAGTGCTACCTACGATATATTAAAACAAGGTATAACAGAAGGATTTGTTGCTGATGTAAGATCAGGTTCAAGAACTATACCAGGAAGTAAAGGTCCTATTGGTGGTGAAACAGTTGGTGATGTAGTTCAATATGCATTACAACCTAAAGTATTAGATGATGCTTTTATAGACAATATAGCAGATTTGATGAAGGGTAATGTAGATGAAGTATTTAATCAAGCTGCATATTCAAGAACTGGTAGTATTTTAGATATATTTTTAGGAAGAGATAGAAGATTACCTTCTATGCCATGGGGTGACTTATCTAATCCACAAAATGCAGCAGATACATTTTACAAAGTTGCAAACATGTTATCTATACCAGATCCAATAATAGAAAAGTATTTAAGACAATTTGTTCGTGCAGTGCAAAATGGAGACCAAGCTCTTGCACAAAAAATATATTATGATGATTTACTTAAAGTAGAAGGTGCAATACAACTAAAAGCATTGTTTGGTTTATCAAATGATGAAATAGCAAGCTTTATGCAAAAAAACATAGATGAAGTTAGAGGTTTCGGTGTTGAAGGCGGTATATACAATGCTTCTATATTAAATAAATTTAGAGACCCAGATTTTGTAAATGTCATTGTTAAAAAAACATTTGGCAGTTTATTTGCTAATGAAGAAGATTTAATTAAATTTTCAGATAAATTTATTTCTATAATAGGACAGACAAGAGATATGTCTATTGCTGTACCTAACCTAAGACAAACATTACGATACACAGGTCTAAAAAGAAAACTTAGAAACAGATGGAGTGGCTCAAAGACAGTTGATGAAAGTATAGCAACAATTAGAAAAGCACATGATGAAGGTGTACCTGGAACATTTTTTGACCCAGATACACCTTTAGGAGAAATTACAAAAGGTGCATTTGCAGATATGAAAGATCCATCAGCGTTGTATAAAAGTCTTGAAACAGGTATAGGTCTTGCTGAAACAGGATTGTTTACTGCAATATCAAGAGGATGGATGCCATTACAGTTGTTATTTAGATTATCTTTCCCATTAAAAGTTATGTTAGATGGACAATTAAGAATGGGAGCATTAGGTATAGATTCATTATTTAGAAATCCTGTTGGTTTACTTAAATTACTTGTTAATGACCCAGAAGGTTATTTAGCAAAAGGATTAGGTATAGATGTATATACTGGACTTTCAGGACCATTTAGAACTGTATCAGAAAAAGGTCCACAATTTTTACCAAGGTCAATTCGTAGAGTTATGAACCTAGTAAAAGAAGGTAAACAAGAATATTCTATTCCAGAAGTTATGGCTATGTTTGCAAGAGACCCTAAGTTTACATCACAGTTTACAAAACCAACTGATTTGTGGGAAGAGTCATTAAAACAAGGTACAAAAAATGTTAAGTTAAAAGATGGAACAGTATTACCTTTTGTGCCAAATGATGAATATATAGAATCATATGTAGATTTTTTAGTTACACAATTAGCACATGATCCACTCATGCCAACAGTAGCAAAAGGATTAAGAGAAGGTTTAACAGATGATGAAATTGTAAAACAAATACTTGATAGTCAAGAACTTACACAGGAACTATTAACACTTAATCAAAGAATTATTGCAAGAAATCAAAAAAGCGGTAGCGTAAAAATAGTAAAAGTAATAGAAGATGACACAGATGTAGCAAATATCGTAGCACAATACAGACAAACTATAAATGGTTTTTCTGGTGGTAGTGATGACATTATTGATGTTATTGCTACTGGAACAATAAAAGGTATAGATTTAAAAAGTTTTAGCATACTAAAACAAACACAAGCAACAAAAGCTAAAAACGAAATACAAAAAATTATGCAACCAGTGTATGAAGATTTACCTAGTTCTGTACCAATGTTAAATAAAAATGTAAATAAAGAAGCAGCTAATTTTGTTACTGCTTTTTTTGACAGTATGTTTTTTGCTGTAGGTCAGCTTGAAGCAGTATGGTCCAGAATACCTACATTTAAACAAGCATACTTTTATTTTTTAGAAAACAACATACCATTTGCACAAAAAGAAGCATTAGCAGAATTACTTGCAAAACATTTTGATCCAGAAAGTGTAATTAAATTACCAGACAATATTGTACAAGCAGCAAAAGAAAACTTAGAAGCAGCAAGAATAACACCAGAAGAGTTGCAATCTATAATGAATGCAAAAGTTCCAGTCAAGTTACAATACAATGCTAACTCAATAGATACAGTTCTTTACAATACAGAGGGATTGTTTGATGTTAGATTGTTTAGAGGTACATCTGCTACAGATGAAATAGTATTTGATTTAGATTTACAAAAAGCAGAGTTCACAGCTTTTGGAAGTGAAAGAGAAATAGCTAATGTAAGAGCAGGAGCAAACAATACAAAAATATCTGCATATTCTGCATCAATACATGATGAGGCATTAATAGTAAATGGTGGTTTATCAGAACAACAACTAACAAAATTAAAACAAAATTTAACTACAAAATTAGAAGATGGAGCATTAGTTGACAAAATAATAGATGATTTTGTAAAAGCATTAGAAGATAATCCAGGAATGTCATATGCAGAAATATTAGAAAGATTAGGTATTAGTAATAAAGAATTTAATATTGCAAAAATTACAGATGATTTAAGAAAAGGTAGACATAAAGAAGGAGATGTTAACGCAGCAATAATTAAAAGAGTATTAGGTTTAGATACTAAAAAATCAATACCAAATAAAAAAATAATAGATGGTGAAGAAACAAATATATGGAATGATGCAGCATCAGGTGAATTTGGTGGTAGTTATGATTTAAGTAAAAAAGTAGCAGATTCACAGGACATGGATTTCTTAGAAGGTATATATGTTAGTCCATACAAAACAAGAGAAAAAACATTCAGATCTTTAGATGAGTTAGAAACAGGAACTATTGCACCAGTAGAAATAGAAAAAATGGATTTTACTCCACAAGCTATAAAAGAATTTATTGAAGCAAACAAAGATGTATTAAGAAGGCAGGACCATTATTTAGGTATATGGGATGATGGAAGAAAAGTGTATATGGATGTTTCTATAAAAATACCATTGAGAGAACAAAGAGGATTATTAGATGAACAAATAGCTAAAGCTATGTATGTAGGTTTATTGTCAGAACAAGAAGCTATAGCTGTTATTAGAAAAGTATCTACTCCTACTGTAGGTGCAGATGGTAAACAAGTAATTGTAGATACACTAGAAAAATCATATCCAAAAGTTTACAAGAAAAATGGAATTGCTACACATACATCATTAAATTACATAAAACAATATGGAACAGATCTATTAGAAAGCATAAATAAACTTAATTCATTAATAAGAAATACTGGAATTGCACCAATAGTTAAAGGTAAAAGAGGTCAAGTAAACAGTAACAATGTATTATTTAGCACAGGTATGCATGGTAACTTAAATACTGTTGGTGATGCTAATAAATTAATATTGTTTGGTGGTAAAGATAATCCACAACTAAACAAACTTACACAAATAGATTATTTTTCTATGTTAGATTTGCATGGCGTTAGATCTAATTTAAAAAGAAATATGACATATGATGACTTAAACAGAAGAGCAGCAGAATATGGATATGAGCTACATAACAGATTGTTGTATAACCTACTTGAAAGAGGTTATCTAGCTGAAGCATATCGTGTTGCATTACCATTCTTTGAAGCATATAGAGAAGTGCTAGGTAGGTATGCAACATTAGGTGCAGTTAATACTAGAGCAGCAGCACAAGTACAACATATGTACAGAAGAGGTGTAGAAACAAATATTATTTATGAAGATAAATATGGAGAAAAATATTTAATACTACCAGTCGGAGGTACACCATTAGAAGATTATGTTAAGTCTGAAGGTAGAGGTACATGGGTAAATGATATGGATGTAGATGATTCTAAAGTTATATTAAAAAGAGGAATACCAATATCTGCATTAGGTGTAGCAGGTGGTGGTTTATATCCACCATTAGGACCAGTAGTAGCATTACCAGTAGGTTATTTAACTAAAGACAAACCAGATCTTCGTAGAATGTTTGAACGAACAATATTTCAATTTGGTTTACCATTTGAATCAAGAAGAGACACATTACTTGGTGAAGCGTTAGAAGAGTCAATGCCATCAGTAGGTAGAAACTTATTAGGTGCAGTATTTGGTGAAGATTCTCCATCATTTGGTTTAGATGAAGATATATGGTTAAGGTCTGTAAATGAAGGGTTGCAAATTGCAGCAGTTTTATATCCAGATATAGCACAAGATTTTGAAGCATTAGAACCTATAGCACAACAAATAGCAAAAAATATTTATCAATTAAAAGCATGGGATAGATTTATAAATCCATATGCACCTAACTTGCGTTTGTTGTACCAGGTAGATGTTGATGATGAAATGTTTGCACAATGGTATGGTCAAAAAGGTGAGGAATCAGGATTAATGTGGAACTCTTTTGTAGAGTTATCAGTCATACATACATATTACAGAGACCTTAGAGATTATTATTCACACTATATGGGTACAAGAGCTGCTGACTTTGAAGCAACAAAACAAATGGTGTTGTTATTTGATTTAGGTAAGTATGATTTAGAAGATAGTTATACATCTGTGGCATTAGTTAAACAAGGTAAAAAAATAACAGAGTCTGGTAAATTGCCAATGACTAAACCAGAGTATGACTTCGTTAATGACAACAAGGAAGAGTATAAAAAATATGGTGGATCTATATTATATTTCTTTGAAGGTCTTGGTACAGGTGATGTAGATTACTCCGCATATCAATCATTAGATAATTTAGGTAAAGTTACACCACTAACATCAGATGAGTTCTTTTATTCTGCTGCTATGTATGGTTCATCTATTGTAGAAAGAGCATTAAAAAATGCAGAGAGAAAAAGATTACAACAACAAGGTTACAAAAAAACAGATGACTTGTGGAAAATTAGCATGGCAAAAATAGATTTACAATTAAGAGAAATGTTCCCACTTGCATATGGTAGAGATTTAGGTGAGTTGTCAAAATTAGATGGTTATAACACTGTATCTAATCAAGAGTTTGATATAGAAATAAGAATGATGGAAGAGATGTATAAAGACAAAGCATTTAATGATAGTCCAGTGTTTCCATTTTTAGAAGAGTATTTAATTGCAAGAGAAACCACAATAGCATCTGTTATGACATCTAAAAAAATTCCATTAAGACAAGATGCTATAGATTTTATAACTCGTAACGATTCAGAAGATGCACAAGAAATGAGAGATTTACTGTATTATAAAGGTATAGAGATAGCTAAGAAAAACTACATGTTTGCTATCATGTGGGATGAGGTATTTTATGAGGAAATATCTTACTATGGAATAGGAACAAGCTAATGTTAAAAAATTTTATTATACAATACGACACAGTATCTGATCCTGTAGATGAAGGTACAGACCCTGTAGAAATTATTACAGGTGGTGAAAATGGTATACCTGTAGATCCAGGTTTAGCACAATCAATAGTAGATAGACTTGCAGATGAATTAGGTTTAGATTCTAACAAACCATTAGGAATAGGTTTTAAAAGTAAATATACAGTAATGGTTCTTGATGATGTATTAGGTGTAGAAGCACCTAAAGATGTAGATGCAGAAGATTATTTAAAGTCACAGGGTTTTAAATATATATATTTTCCAGAAGATATTACACAAGAAGGTGGAGCATTTGGTCCTAAGATAGTAGAACAAATGAAAAATATGATGGCAACAATAGGATATATAAATATAAATAAAACTACTGGCGTACAAAAAGATGCAGAGTATTACAAAGGTATACAAAAACTTATGGAATTTTCTATGAATAATAAAGGTAAGTTTACTTATGTACAAGGATTAAAAATATTATACAATGCAACTCTTGCAGGACAAGCTCCAGTACAACAATATCAAATGGACACAGATGAAATGGATGAATTAGTAGATGATTACATTGGTAAAGCAGAAACTAAAAAAGGTAGTCCATTAACAAAGAATGAAAAAGATTATTTAACAAGACAACTAAATGCTAAGTTAGGAGACTTTAGTTCTTCACTTGCAAACTTACAACCAGCATCAACAGCAAAAATAGATTATGATGTAATGTCAGGTGTGGCTACAACCATACCAGGACAAGAAGCAGAGCAACCTGATTTAGAAGGTTTAGAAGAGGATTTATCAGGAGTTGTTGAAGAGTTTATTGCACCAAGAGAAGAATTAGAGAGACAAGCAAATATAGAATCAGATGCAGCTACTAGATTTGCCAGGACAATGAATAGTCTATCAGCAGCAGAAAGTGATAGAGTAAGTAGATAATGGTAACTACACAAGAAGTTATAGAAGCATTAAAGCAAGAAGGATTTGTTGATGATGAAATAAAAGTTCTTGTTCCTATACTTGCATATGAGTCAAGAGAAAATGGTGTGCCTTATGTACTTACAGCTTTAGATACAGAATCTCCATCATATGGATTAGGTCAAGCAAATGTAGATACAATGGAAGCTGCATACTGGATGGCATTTAACGAATACAATATAGACTTGCCTGGACAAACACAACAACAAGCAGACCAATGGAGAAGAGCTGGATATGATGAAAGTGAAGAAGATGTAAGAGATTTTACGCCAGAACAAAGACAATTTGTAATTGATTACATGCAAACAGCAGACTTAGAATTTCATGCAAAGTTAATTAAACATATGTTTCATCAAAAAGAATTAGAAAGCGATATGAATTTTGAACAAGCTCTGCAAGATTTGTATAAATTCACTATTGCTAAATTTAATCAACCAGATAAACATCCAGAAAGTGTAGCGTTTAAAAGCACAATAGATGCAGAAGTAGAAAATTATTATAGTATGCCACCAACGACAACGACAACGACTACTTTACCACCTGAAGATGATAACACTGCAACATTGTATGATCGTAATGGTAAACCTGTTACAGGTATTGACCCAGATATTGTAGAAGATATGTTACTATCAGGTTTATTTTTTGAAACACCACCAAACACAACACCACCTACAGTAGATGTAGGGATGAATGAAAGAAGTCCAGGTATTACAAATCAATTTGGTACACCACCACAAAATGAAACAAGCACTAATACAGGTGGTAGAAAATCGGTTGCAGATAAATTTAACGAAAATTTTAATAGAGATGTTGGACCTATAACTCAAAAATTTAGAGATAGAGCAGCAGCAAAAGAGGATAAAAGTATTATGCAGATAATAGAAATGTTAACTGCTTCTGTTAATAAAAAAAGATCTGAACAAGGAATGGAAGAATTAGATAGAAAAACTGTATTAAATAACAGATTTAATAAGTTAGAGGAAGAAGAAACAAAAATACAATTTCCTGGAAGCGGTGTTCCTTTAGATATAGAGGATGTCTTAGATTTCTTAACAACATAACATGGCAGAAGAAAAATTACCTGATGCTAATGACATAAAAATTGTTGGTATCTTCGGTAGTACAAGAACTACACCAGATGGACCTAGTTTTGTATACGCTGAAATAAACGACATATTTGATTTTGTTGAATACGACAGAAGAGACATGTTTAAATCATCACAACAAGATTCTGATGCAACTATTGATGCAATCAAAAAAACTATGTTAGATAGAGGTTACTTGTTTGACATAGGAGAATCATATAAAAGTTCTATAGCATTTCCTGTAATGTTAGGAATGAATGGAAGAATACAAATTGGTGAGGGTAATCATAGACTAAGAGCTGCTTTAGAAATTAGTCAAGAAACAGGTAAAAAAGTTTATGTGCCTATCTATGCATATCCAATGGGTACTGTTCAATATGGTGGTTTGCAATTATATTCACCAGAGAAAACACCATATAGAGGAAGATCTAGGTTTGTAGGTGAACAAAAATTATATGATGCGTTACGACAATTATTGTTTGATGCAGGTGCAAGTGAATATACAGTAAATGAAAAAATAGGAGAAACACTTGGTGCTAATAAAGGATATGCAGGTTCTAATTATTTAGGTGCAGGTGGTAGTGGTGGTAGTAAAGTAAGCCAGGAAAATGTAAAAAAGTTTTTTGATGCTATAGGAGTAGAGACATTAACTTATGAAGAATTACCAGAAGATAATGTTTACAAAACAGGAGTCAACAATTTAACAGAAACTACAAGTGTAGTAGATGAAGTAAGTGAATTACAAGATGCACTTCGTAATAAATATAAAAATGAATTAGATGAATTATATATAATTAAACGACCTTTTTATGATCCAATTAAAAATATAAATACACAAAATGGAATATTTATAGAAGAAATAATAATAAAACCAGAATTTCGTGGTAGTGGTGTTGGTACAAAAATAGTAGATGACATAAAACAATTTGCTACTGAAAATAATTATGGCATAGAATTAGAACCAGTAAGAGGAGAAAACGCAGTAATAAGGTTTTGGGAAAATCAAGGTTTTGAATTACAAGAATATTTTGATGATAAAGGAAATTTAATAACAGATAATAAAGAATTAAATAATGTATATAAATGGACACCAGACACACCTACAAATGTAGTAGATGAAGGCATAGAGTTATTTCATGGAAGAGGTAAAGGTAGTAGAGTTCCAGAAGATTTACATGCAGGTACATATCAAGCAGCAGTAGATAGAAATGCATTTATGTTTGGTAGCGAAAATATGTATGAAATGATATATAAAATTAAAAATGATTTTGTAGATGAAGTATCAGATGCATTGTCATATATATTAGTAGATAGTCAAGATTTTAGTGCAACAGAATATTTACAACCAGAAGTTTATTTACCTAATGGTAATGTTGATACTTACGACATAAGAATAGATGTATTACAAGATGGAACATTAGATATTGTAATAGGTAAAGATGGTGAAGAAATAGCTACAGTGTTTAGTGATAGTAGTGTTGGATATGTCATTGATGAATTAGAAGATGGTACTAATTTATATTCTCAAATTAATCAAAGACAATTAGAAAATATTATAGCAGATAGAGATTTAGATAAATATTTTGGAGAAGCAGGAGGATTTTTAGATCTTGATAGAAGTTTTAAATACAAAGATGGTTATGAATTATATAAAGTAACTATTAGTCCAAAGGCAAAAGTAGTAGAGTTTACAGAAGATATAACTCTTGTAGAGCTTGGTAGAAAAGTATCTGTTGACCCAGACATATTTGTAAATTATTTAGAACAAGGAAAAGTTGGAGATATACAAGAAATTACATTACCTGATGGAAAAACAATAACGCTTACAGGAACTGCTAAAGAAAAATTAAATACTATAAAAAATGAAATAGATGTTATTGGTTATAGAAACCAAATGGAAGATGTTGGTAGTACATCTTATTACTTTTTAAATAAAGATGTATATAACGAAATATTAGTAGATGCAGAAACAAATAAAAAGTTTGATAAGGATGTACTGCAAAAATTTGTAGAAAATGATCCATACAGAGATTTATCTGCATTTGATACTGCACCTATAGAAAGACAAAAATTAGCTAAAACATTTATGAGAGAAGTACAAGATATTGCTGATGGTTTACCATTATTAGAAACAAGAATGGCTTTAGGAGATGGACCATTAGAGTGGGGTTATGACATTATAAAATCTGACAAGATATTTAAACCAGATAAATGGACTAAGTTGGATGAGTATTCAAAAGAAAAAAGAGTTATTTGGAATGATACACCTGAATTTAATGCAAGTGAATGGTATTCCAGAATAATAACTAATAATGCTACTGATGAAGATATAACTAAATTTTTTATTTATTTAGCTACACATAGTGATACAAGTGCATATGCTAGACAAGCATTTAGTAATCCAGATGCTATTGCAGATATTGTAAAAATAGGAATATTTAGTGATTTACCAATAGATCAAATAATTCCTATGGGTCAACAATATTTTGAAAAAAGATTTATAGAAGAATTGAAAAAAAATAATAGTTTAATAGGTGATGAAATATATAAAGTGTTAGTTAACTTAGTTAACGAACAAGGTCAGTTTGCTAATTTAAAAGAGACAATGAGAAATGTAATTCTTGAAGCTCACAGAGATATATATGCTGCAAATCCAAACGATTATTTTATTGTGTGGAGAGGTGGACCATTAAATAGATTTGTTCCTTGGCAGTCAACAAGTAAAAGTTATAAGTCTGCACAGGGAGTAATGTATCAAATGGTTCAAGGTGGATATGGTGGTGGTAGATCTGTAGACACTTATATAGTACATAAAAATAATATTATTGATTTAGATGCATTAGGTTTGTCATTCAGTAATGAAAAAGAAATTATAGTATTGACTGAAGAACTTAAATCACCACTTGCAAAAAGAATTGACAATACTATAGAAAGTAGAAGAGACATGAGAAATATAAAAGACTGGTGGTTACTAGCTAGAGAAAGAGAAGATGCATTTCCAAAAGATGGAAAAAAAATTACAAATATATCTAAGCGTTTAACTGATGCAGGTCAAGCAACACAAGAATTTTTTAGTGATGTTATAGATGGTATTGACCCTAGATATAAACCACAAAAACCATATCAACAATTAATTGAACTAAATGACAATAAATTATACAAGTTTCAAGATGATTACAATGCTTTTATAAAAGGCGGTGGTGAATTTAACCAACATATTTTTACCTCTATACCTACATTTTATGAAACACAACTTGCAAAAATGCAAGGCATAACAAATATGATAGAGAAAAATCCATTAGATGAGCTATCACCATACAAAATATTAGACATAGGTGGAACTGAAGGTGCATGGGCAAAAGCACTTGCAAAAAATAATCCAAATTTAGACATAGAAATAATAGACCCTAATCGTAAAGCATTACAAGTTTTTCAAGATGGCGAACTTGTAACTAATGCAAAATTTATACACGCAGCATTTACACATGTTGTAGAAGATCAAGGCAGAGCGTTTATAGAAGGTGGTATTAAACAACCTGTAAATTACCAAATGTTTGGTAATGCAGGTGGTTGGGATATTGTACATGAATCTATGGCATTTCAATTTATAAGTAATGAAAGAGCAGATCAAATAAAATATATTAAAGAAAATTTGCTAAATAAAGATGGTGTTTTAATAATAGAAGAAAAATTTTCAGATAATAATAAAGCAATATATGATGCTAATGAAGTTAAAAAAAATAATTTTAAATCACAGTATTACACACCAGAACAATTAGCAGATAAAAAGTTTAATGTTTTATTGGATATGGAAGGTAATCAAGTAACACTTCAAGAAGTGCAAAAAATATTAGGAGAAAATTTTAATCATGTTGACCAGTATTGGGATGCTGGTAACTTTAAAGGTTTTATAGCATCAGACAATCCTAATCGTGTAACAGATTTTACAACTGGTATTAATGATGTAGGTTTATCATTAACTAATCATGTATATTCTACTGCACCAACAGATACAGATATTAAAGGTGCATTAGAAAAAAAGATGTTTAACAATGGAACAGACAGCAAACTAGCTGGACAGATAGCAGAAGAGACAGTAAAACAAAATCCTAATTTCTTTAAAAGAGCCGCACAAGCAATAAATAATTTTGATTCTTCTTTAGCATCAATAAAATTATTAGGTAGGTTAGGGGTTGTTGCTGCACCAGTATTAAATACATTAGCTAGAACAGCACCACTTTACGCACCAGGTGATGTAATTATAGAGAAAGCAATAGATAAAGTTGTTCCATATTTAGATGATGCAGCAGCTAAATTAGGTTTAGGTAGAATACCTTTTAATAAATTATTACCTACATATATGACATATGAAATAGGAATAGCAGGAGCAGATTTAGTACAAGCTGCTATGTATGCTTATGAGACAGCAGCAAAAAATAATCAACCTAGTGATTTTCAAATTGGATTAACAAAATTATTATTACCAAAAGCGTATGAAGAAGAAGCAATTAAAAAAAGCCAAATGCCAGGAGACTTACAAGCATTTTACAATACACCTACTGGGCAAAAAGTAGCAGAGGAATTAGATTTTGGTAGTCAATTTCTAAAAGAATTAGAAAACGAAAAACTATCTAAGTATTCTCCTGGATGGGGATTAACAAAAGGTATATTTAGTATGCTTGGTGACTTGTATAAAGCTGGTCAAAACTCAAATGATTATACTACAAAATACAAAGATAATCCTGCTAAGATATATAATGCAGGATTTACAGGAAGCACAAATAGATGAAATATAACTTATTAGGTCAAACAGGACCAGAAGGTCAGACTAACCCAGCAGCACCAGAAGGTGGACCTTACATATATGATGGACCTCCAGGTGTAGGAGATAACAAAGGTCTTAGTGCAAAAGGAACACCTGTAGATGAGCAACAACATAAAGATAAAGTTGAGAGTGCTGGAGTAGAAGATACCACTACATCATCAGATGATACATCATCAGATGATACATCAGAAGATACTACACAAGAAACACAAGATACTAAACAATACAGTAGTTCTTATACTGTTGAACAAATTATGGATTATCAAACAATACTTAAAGGTAGAGGATTTTATGATGGTCCAATAGATGGAATTATTGGTCCTGCAACTAGAGCAGCAGCACAAGCTATGATAGACAGTGATGCACCAAGAGATATAAATGCTACTAGAGGTGATGAAGGTAAAGCATTAGCACAAGCATTAGATGCTATTACACAGACTTCAGGTTTAGTTTATGGTTCTGATTTAAACTCTGGACAAGAACAACAGCAACAACAAACTACACAAGATACAACAATGTATTGGGGTAGATACGATAGTGGTTCATGGTTTACATCAACAATTGATGGTAAGCCAGAAGGTTCTAAATGGGGTTGGGAACTACCAGAATTTGCAGGATTAGGACAAGATGCTTTTACTTCAGATAAAGATTTAAACGATATATTAAAAAGCACAACAGATGGTTCAGGTGCAGGTGGAGGTGCAGGTGGAGGAAGTGAAACTACAACAAATGATGATAAAGTTTCTACAGGTTTTCAAGGTACACAATTATGGGAATTAGATGGTAAAACATATGTAGTATTTACTGTGCCAGGTACAGATCCTGCTTTATTTATAAGATACGAAGCTGATCAACCTACATTAGATTTATATTATTCTTCTGGCAGAGTAAAACCAGATGTAATATCTAAATCTGCTAATGATGAAGAATGGGTAAACTCTAGTTTTTTTGGAAGTTTAGCCGAAGTAGATGAAGATATATTATTAGGAAAAAAAGATCCATTTACAGGATTAGCAGATAAATTTGATACTGCTAAAAAATATAGACCATGGTTAGAAGATGATGAGTTGTATGACATATGGCTAGAAGCATTTATAGAAGATAGAGACATATTAGATGAAGAGTGGAAAACAACAGAGTGGTGGCGTACACACACGCAAGAAGAAAGAGATTGGTTACTACTATCACAAGGTAAAGATTTAAGTTCTTTACCAGCAGATGCACAAGCATATCTAAATAACAACATAATTAAATTTAGAGATATGTTTAAAACAGCAGGTGTAACAAACATAGAAGATATTATAAACACAGATGGTGAATCATTTTTAGATTGGTTTTCATTTAATTTTACATCAGGTGCATGGACAGAAGTATATGCATTAGATCAACTAAAAGCTATTGCTGACCCTAGTACAGGTATAGAACTAGATGAGTCTATCAGTACCTGGATGGATGGTAAAGCACAAGGTGTTGATGTATCTACAACTAAAAGATTTGAAGCACAAGTAGAAAATTTAGCTAATGAATGGTTAGGACCATTGTATGGTGTATTGACTGATGAACAAAAAGCAGATTATGCAGCTATGATTCGTAATGCAGAGTCAGAAGAAATAGGTGCAAGTAGTGTTATAGATAAATTAAAAGGTATTAGAGGTACATTGTTTGGGGATTATGATGAGAACTTAACTTACAATGAAATTTCTACACCCTGGAGAAATTATAGTTTTCAATTACTAGGACAAAGAATGGATGAAACAGATCCTACATTTGTAGATGTTATAAAAGCTAATGACCAAAAAACTGCAACAACAATGTTAACTGAATGGGGTATTAATAATAATGCACCGACATTATTAGACAAAGTAACAGATGAAATAGGACAAGCATTAGGTGCTGGTCAAGTTGTAAGAGGAGTATCTACATAATGGCATTGACACAAGCAGGAATAGACAATCTAAAAAATTTAATACAAACAAAATATGGTTTTAATTTACCAGATAATTTGTTAGCTATAGTATCTCGTGAGTATGTAGCTAGTGGTAATGATATTGCTGAAGCTATAACACAAATGAGAAAAAGTACAGAGTATGCAGAAACTTTTGCAGGTAATTTAAATCCAGATGGTGTGACTGTTAAATATTCAGAGTCAGAATATCTAAACATTGTAGATGCTTATAAAAGAAAAATAGAATCATTAGGTGTAAATTCAGATTTAATTATGACAAGTGATAGACAAAAAACATTAATAGAAAATGTTGTATCTCCAGATGAGTTTGGTACAAGATTGTCTGCATTATATAACCAAGTTGTAACTGCTATACCACAAGTCAAAGAATTTTATAAGACAAACTTTGATAGAGATTTAACTGATGTAGAAATATTAGCATCTGCTATAGACCCTAAGATAGGACAAGATATTATTAGCGGTGCTATTGGTGCAAGGGATGTATTAGCACAAAGAATAGTCAGAGCAGAAATAGGTGGTCAAGCACTTAAAGCTGGGTTTGAAATATCACAAGCACAAGCTGATGCATTAAGACAAATGGGTATATCTGGTCAACAAGCAGGTCAAGCGTTTCAACAAGCTAGTCAAATAGCATCAGTAGCAGCTAGACAAGGTAGGCAACTAGGACAAACAGATGCTGAAGCTGCAATAGAAATAGTTGAAGGATTGTCTGGACAACAAGCAGAACAAAGACAATTAGAGAAATTATTAGCACAACAACAAGCAGAATCATCAGCACAATTAGGTGCAGTCAAAACACGATCAGGTGCGGTTTCAGGTTTAACTGAAGAATAACTTGCAATCTTATTTAGTGTGATATAATAATTATGACCCTATAGATAGGTCTGGGGGTTAAACTTGACCTTCATTTTGTAATCGGTCTTGATGCCTACTGACAAGACCTGTCAAATAAAAACAGTAGTGTAAGACTAAAACGCAGTGGTTACTTATACACCACTTGTAAAAATATCGTATAAAGAATGGACAATAGAATAATGACAGAAGAACTAAACAACTCTGACACAGAAGGCGATAAGAACTGGAAAGAGATGAGAGAAAAACTTAATCTCTACGAAGCGAAGATCGCAGAATACGAAGGTAAAGAAAGACAAGAAGTTTTTAACAAAGCAGGTCTTGACACTACTAAAGGTGTTGGAAAAGCAGTTGAGATGATGTACGAAGGTGATTTAACTGTAGAAGGAATCCAAGATTACGCATCACAAGAATTTGGAGTTGAGTTTGGGAATCAAGACAGATTACAAAATAATGTAGAACAAAGTCAAGATAGACTAAACAACATACAAAAAAATTCAGTTGTAGATTTATACAACACAGATGCAATATCACAGGTTAAAGAAATAGAAAAATCAGGGAATGTGCGAAACTCAATAGCTGCTAAGTTATCTGTTATAGAGGAAGCAAAGAAAAACTCTAAATAGATTTTCTAAACTTCTTCAATAAACTTAGACAATTAACATAGGAGAAGATTAAAATGGCAGATATTTCGTTAACTAATAATACGATTTATGCACAAAATATTAATAACTTTACTGGTGAATTGTTTAAAGTTGGTGGTCAAAGAACACCTTTATTATCCGCAGTTGGTGGTTTGAATGGTGGTAAAGTATTAAACTCTACATATTGGCAAGTCCAAGTAGAAGATAATGCTATTATCTCATCAGAACCAACTAAAGGACAAGAAGGTTCAACACCTACAGAATATCTTGGAAGAGATAGAGCTGCATTTACATATGTAACACAGATCTTCCATAAGGGTGTACAAATGACCTACACAGCTTTAGCTTCAACAGGCAATCAAAATCCTTTCACACTTAGTGCTAACATTGTTAACCAATCAGATGGTGATGGAACAACAACAGCAGGTGCTGCACAAGGATTATTTGGTGGCAATCCAGTAAATGATGAATTTGCATTACAGCTTGAAAAAGCATTAGAAAAAGTAGCAAGAGAAGTAGAATGGTTCGCATTCAATGGTTCTTTCTCTGATGGTGCTAATGTCACCCCAGGAGATGGAACTAGAGAGATGTGGGGAATTGACTATTGGGTTAGTCAAAACAAGAACTCCTCTAACTCTGTAGCTGCATCAGCAAACCCATTAGGTGGTAATGTTTATTACAACGACACCACTGGTGATGGTACAGGTTCAGCACAAGTGCTTTCCTTTGATGCAATCGCAGGTGCTATGAAGAGATTATATGATGCTCACGCACCATTAAAGAATCCAGTTCTATGCGTAAGTCCAAAACAACTTTTGGACCTTAACACAGAACTTATTGCAGGTAATGTCGGTATAACAGGTGCAATCATTCCTAGAGATAGAAATGTTGCAGGAATTGACATTGATACAGTAGTAACCCCATTTGGTTCTATTGGATTAATGGTCATTGACCCAGACATTATGCCAACAGGTTCTTCATTCATCTTAGATATGAGTTACATACAACCAGTATTTACCAACATCCCAGGATTTGGTACTGTGTTTGTTCGTGACTTAGATCAAGATGCAAATGCAAGAATTGGTAAAGCAGTTTACATGGAGATGGGATTTGAATTTGGTCCTCCTTCATACCACTGCAAGATTCAAGCAGTAGCTTAAATTAAAATTAGACTTTATGGAGTGGAAACCACCACTTCCACTCCTAAAGTCTGCTATCATTACAAATTATGAGTACAACTATCGGAAATCTTGTAGATAGAATTTACAGAGAATATTTAGAACCTAATGATGACATTCAGTCTTTTACTGTATTGACTGGTGCTTTAACTGCTGATACAGCAGACAACACAATTAATTACAATAATGATTATTTAACAACAGAAGAAGAAGATGCTTTAGGTGCAGGTGCATTTATAGAAATTAACCAAGAACTTATGATGGTAGTTTCTTTAAATACAGCAGCAGAAACTGTTACTGTAAAAAGAGCAGCAAGAGGAACAACATTAGCAGAACACTCTATAGATGATGACATAAAAATTAATCCACCTTTTCCAAGAAAAGTAGTATTTGATGCAGTCGTTGACCAAATAAACAATTTGTTTCCTACATTGTTTGCGGTAGAGACAGTTAATGTTACATCATCAGATGGGTATACATTACTAGGCACATATGATAGTCCTGGAACAAACAATTATTTAATATCAGTATTAAAAGCTATATCACAATATACAGATTTTTCTGCTAGTTCAGATCAAACAGGTATTATATTTCAACCAGTGTCTGTAGAACTTATTGAGTTACCAAACCCATTTACATACACAGATGACACTGGTACTGAACGAACAATTACATATACTTCTGGTCCTAACGCAGTCAAAGCATTACAGTTTTACTCTATACAACAAGGTCACACTGTATATGTAACTTTTAAAAAGAAATTTGTAGAACCTACAAGTGAAGATACAACATTAACAACAGTAGGTTTAGAAGATGAATATGAGTCTATTATTATGGCAGGTGTTGCAGCACAGATGATGTCTGGTAGAGATATACCAGCAGCTACACAAAGCTACATAACAGAGTCATTACAAGCACAAGCATTTCCTGTAGGTTCTGGTACTAGCATAAGAAATTCGTTGTTACAATATCAACAAATATTAATTACACAAGCAAGAAAATATTTAAGAGCTAAATATCCAGAAGCTGTAGAAATAAATGGTGTTAATCTAGGTGTTCAGTAATGCCTAGAGTACCTACCACAGCAGATGTAACTAACCCACATAGAAAAGGTTACGATTTTAGATTAGATAATTTATTATTTAGATCAGCTATTAGTCCTGATAGACAATTAGTAATACGAAGTGCAGAGTTTCCTTCACAACAAATAGATTTAAGACAAAACCCAGAGGATATTACAACTAACATAGGTCAGATATTTTCTCGTAATGATTTTTCTGGTGGACAAGGTTTAGATTATGCACACAAAAGAAACAATGCAGATAAAGATGTAACTAGATTTTTTGACAGTAAAGGTATAGATGTATTTCATGGAGATGATGAGACATCTTACAATGTACATTTACTATATAAGACAGCAGCAGAAGAAATAAATTTTAGTGGTAGTAATAACTATTTAGTGCAAACTACTAATGGAGAAATGTATGTTACAGACCAAACAACAATATACAAATCTACTGATAATGGAGATACTTGGAGTGCAGTAACAACTGGTTTAACTATTGATTATAATTTTACAGGTGCAACAGCAGTAGGTGCTGATGCTTATTTTACAACTGCTGATGGTACATCTAATTCAGAACTAATTAGATATGATGCTGGTACTGATACTTGGTCAGAATTGACTACTGGTCAATCTACTAATGGTGGATTAACAGGTGCATGGTTTGCTAAAAATCAATTATTTATATCTGGAGACAATGGCACAGTAGAGTTATTGTGGGCAGTAAATCCATTTAATAAAACTTGGGGTAATTCAGATTTAGCAGATGCAGATGCAATAGTTACATTTGAAGATAGCCACAGTATATCACAAGTTATAGATGCAGGTGCAGTTGTTTTAGCAGCTTCTACTAATGGAGATATTTATTCTGTTAAGGATGTATCTGGAACTATGACATTGTTTGGTCAAACAAACATACCATTTGAGGAAGTGCATTGTATAACTGCAACAGAAGGTATTGTATTTTTTGGAACTAAAGAGAAGTCAAGAGACATAGGTAGATTTTACAGAGCAGATTTAGTTACAGCAGATAACTTATATGTACTAGCTAATAGACAGTTAGTTAAAGAGTGGGTAATAAATGGTATAGATACAACACCTAAGTTTATGTTTGCATCAAGAGATAGTATATATTGTGGAATTAGAGAAAGTGCAACAGAAAGTTTTTTATGGAGATATTATTTACCTACAGCAGGTTTTGCAAGAGATTTAAAAATGAACGCTGCTGCTGGTTATATTACAGGTATAACACAAGCTAATGGTAAATTTGTAGTAGCAGTATCTGGTGTAGATATATACAGAGAAACATCTTTGTATGAAGATGAAGGTTATATTATATTACCTAATATAGATTTCTTCACATCAGAAGTTAAACAATGGGTTGGTACAACTGTAGAGCATGATGAGATTGTAGATACCAGAAGAATACAAAGTTTTATATCTACTAGAGAAGGAAACATTGACTATCCAGATAGTAGTAACTGGGAGTTAGCTAATGACAGCACCCAGGGTTTTGGTGGAGAAGAAGTACAGATTAACAGAAACGCTAGATACCTAAACTTAAAAATAGTTTTACAACCAACAGATGACAATACTGGGTCTCCAGTATTTAGAAGTGTATCAGCTAGGGCATTACCTAGACCAGAATTAATAGTAGTTGATATACCTGTAAATATTTCAGATCAAGTAGAGAGACCTAATAGAAAAAGAATAAGAGTAAGGAATTTAGGTGAAGCTGTGTATCAAGAGCTTAAACAAAAAGAAGGTGATTCTGTTACACTAGAGTTGTATGACCCAGCAGAAACAATAAGAGGGGTTGTTGAGAGTGTTGCATATCCTGTATTAAATAATGCTAACATAGGTTCTGTAACACAATATTGTACAATAAGAATAAGAGGTGTAAGAGCAGAAGATATTACATCATTATTTACTAATACAGCAGGTATTGGTACATTAGGAGTAGTAAGATTAGGATAATATGACAGCACAAGAGAGCAAATTAAGTAACGCATACGAAAGTACAATAACTACTGCACTAACAGCAGATGCAAGTAGCATTACAATATCAGTAGATACAGCACCAACAGATAGTACAAACACAGCTATATCTGGAGCTGTAGTAATGTATTTAGTTTTAGACCCAGATAGTGATAGCCAAAGAGAATATGTAAAAGTAACTAATATATCTGGAACAACATTAACTGTACAAAGAAACATTGACACTGGTGGTGGAGGACTTAGAACTCATGCTGCTGGTGCAAAGATTAGACAAACTACACAAGCACAACACTTTGATGATATACACGACAGAGTAGATAAGATTATAAACGAAGATGGTAGTAGTTTAAACACTACTACTGGTGTAGTCAAAGATGAAGATGATTTAGTATCTGACAGCAATACACACTTAGCTACACAGCAATCAATCAAAGCATATGTAGATAGTCAAGTAGCTAGTAAAGATGATTTATCAGAACTTAGCGGTACTACTGATGATGTTACAGAAGGTAGCACTAACTTATATTTTACTGCTGAAAGAGTAGATGACCAGGTAAATACACTTCTTACTGCTGGTGCAAATGTAACTTTAACATATGATGATACAGCAGGTACTTTAACTATTGCAGGTGTAGAAGATGATTTAAGTAATAACACTACATCAGACTTAGCTGAAGGTACAAATTTGTACTTTACAACAGAAAGAGTTGATGACCAAGTAGCTTCTTTACTTACAGCAGGTTCTAACATAACACTTACTTATGATGATGCTGCTGGTACGCTTACAATAACAGGTGTTGAAGATGATTTATCTAACAATACAACTTCTGATTTAGCAGAGGGAACTAATCTTTATTACACAACAGCTAGGTTTGATACTGCTTTTAGTGGTAAATCAACAACTGATTTATCTGAAGGTACAAACTTATACTATACAACTGCAAGATTTGACACAGCATTTAGTGGTAAATCAACAAGTGATTTGTCAGAAGGTACTAATTTATATTTTACAGATGAAAGAGTTGATGACAGAGTAAACAATTTACTTGTAGCAGGTACAAATATCACACTTACTTATGATGATACTGCTAACACATTAACAATTACAGGAACAGACACTACATTATCACAAGAACAAGTAGAGGATTTTGTAGATAATGTATTAGTTGCAGGATCAAATGTATCTATTACTTATGATGATGCAGCAGGAACAATAACAATAGCAAGTACAGATACTAATACACAGTTATCACAAGAAGAAGTAGAGGACTATGTAGCTGGTGTAGTAACTGCTGGTTCTGGTATATCAGTTACTTATGATGATGCTGCTGGTACATTAACTATTGCTAACACAGCATCTACAAGTACAGAAGAAGTACAAGATATTGTTGGCGATATGCTTGTTACAAATGGTACACATACAGGAATTACATTTACTTATGATGATGCAGGAGATGGTGCAATAGATGCAACTGTTTCTTTACCAGCATCAGATGAGATATTAGATGCAGATAGTGATACAAAAATACAGGTAGAAGAAAGTGCTGATGAAGATATTATTAGATTTGATACAGCAGGTGTAGAAAGAGCTACATTAGCTGGTGCATTAGATCTAACTGATGATGGTGGTGCGTTTATCCACAGTCAAACACAAGCAGGAACTTATACCATTAACTCTGGTAAAGGAACTTTATTTGCTGGACCAATAACCATCACAGGAACTGTAACTAATGCAGGAACTATGGTGGTAATTTAATGGTCAATGTCAAAGTAAATACTATAAGCACAAATGATGGCAACAATGTTGCTATGCAAGTGCCTTTAAATTTAAAGTCTTATACAACTACAGAACGAAATGCTTTAACAAGTTCTGCTGGAGATGTGATATACAACACCACAGACAGTAAGGTTCAGTTCTACAATGGAACAAGCTGGAACGATTTATAATGAGTACATTAGAAACTAACTCTATAGGTAAATACTCTGGTAATAATGTTTCTATTGATGATGCTTTAAATTTAAAGTCATACACCACACCAGAAAGAGATGCACTTACATCAGTTGCTGGAGATACTATATACAACTCTACTGATAGTAAAGTTCAAGTATATACAGGTTCAGCTTGGGAAGATTTAGGTGGACCAAATGTATTTGAAGTAGATTATGTAGTTGTTGGTGGTGGAGGTGGTGGCTCTGGCTCTTTTCGTGGTGGTGGTGGTGCAGGTGGTGTTATAAGTTCTGTTGACCAAACTGGTGGAACTGATAATACGCCACAAGATAGTATTTTTTTACAAGCATCTACTAACTATGCAGTAAGTATAGGTGGTGGTGGAACTTTTCTTTCATTAGGTACTGTTTCGTATTTTGGGTATGTTACTGGTAGTGGTGGAGGTTATGCTGAAGGTGGCAATGCTGGTAAAGGTTATGATGGAGCTTCTGGTGGTGGAGGAAATTATGGAAATAGTGGTGTAGCAGGTTCTGGATTTGCTAATCAAGGTAATGATGGAGGAGCTGGAAACACAACTGTTACTTCTTCAAGAGCTGGAGCTGGTGGTGGTGGTGGTGCAGGTGGTGTTGGAGCTGCTGCTCCAAATCAAGATAATGGTGGAGATGGTGGTGTTGGTGTATATGCAAATATTTTAACTACTACACAAGCTACTGCTGCTTCAGTAGGAGAAGTATCTGGTTCTAATGTTTATTTTGGTGGTGGTGGTGGTGGAAGTATAGGTTCAAACTCTACTGGAAGTCCAGGAGATGGTGGACTTGGTGGTGGTGGAGATGGCAATAGTTCTGGAACAGTAGCTGCTGGTACAGCTAACACAGGTGGTGGTGGTGGTTCAGGTGGTTCTGGTGTAGTTATAATAAAATTTCCAGACACATACACAATGGGTGGTGGAACAGGTTTAACAATACATACACCTTCTAATCCACCAAGTGGATATACATTAAAGGTTTTTACAGCAGGAACAGGAACAGTAAGTTTTAGTTAGGATAATATGAGTGAATTAAAAACAAATAAGATTTCAACAAATGACCAAAACAATGTAGCTATAGATAATGCACTTGGATTAAAGTCATATACAACTGCTCAAAGAGATGCTTTAACTTCTGTTGCTGGAGATATGATTTATAACTCTGATGATAATAAACCTCAAATATACAATGGTTCTGCTTGGGAAAATTTTGGAGCTAAAACTGCTTATATTCAATCTCTTGTAATTGCAGGAGGTGCAGGAGGAGGCTCTGAAGGTGGTGGAGGAGGAGCAGGAGGTTACCTTAATACCTATGCTTCTGAAAACACAGGAGGTGGAGTTAGTACCTTAGATGATTTACTAATATTTGCTGATGGCACAACTACATATACAGTTACTGTTGGCTCTGGTGGTCCAGGTGGTACTTCTCTGGCAGCAGGAACAAATGGAAACAATTCACAATTCCACACATATATTGCTGCAGGAGGTGGTGCAGGTGCAGGAAAACATCAAAATGGATTTACAGGTGGTTCTGGTGGTGGAGGTGGTGCAGTCTCTATTCCAACAACAATAGGAACTGGAGGAGGAGCTAATTATGCTCAAGGATATGCAGGTGGTAGAAATGTATTTTCTTCTAATTTTGGAACAGGTGGTGGAGGTGGTGCAGGTGCAACAGGTGTTAATGCAACTTCTTCAACTTCTGGAAATGGTGGTGCAGGTTTAGCTTCATCTATCACAGGTTCTAGTGTAACTAGAGCAGGTGGAGGTGGTGGAGGAGGAGGAACAACTTTTCCATCAACAAGAGGTACAGGAGGTTCTGGTGGTGGTGGAGATGGTGGAACAAATTCAGCTACAGGTAGTTCAGGAACAGTTAACACAGGTGGTGGTGCTGGTGGAGGTGGTAACAGAGATGCTGGAGGAACAGGTGGTACAGGTGGTTCTGGAGTAGTAATACTTAGATGGGCTACTGCTGATGCAACTATTGGTGCAACAAGAACAGGTTTAGTAGATGGAAATGTACAAACAGATGGAACAGATAGTTATATAGTTTTTACTGGTGGAACAGGAACAATTACATTTAGCTGATATAATAGGAGATAGATATGGCACATTACGCATTTATAAACGAAAATAATATAGTAACAGAAGTTATTGTAGGTAAAGATGAAGATGATAATGCAGATTTACCAGAAGGTTTTGCAAACTGGGAAGCCTGGTATGCAGACTTTAGAGGACAGATCTGTAAAAGAACTTCATACAATACAATAGCTAATACTCATACTTTAGATGGTACACCTTTTAGAGGTAACTACGCAGGTATTGGGTTTACTTGGGATGAAGCTAATGATGTTTTCTACCCACCACAACCTTATGGTAGTTGGACATTAAGTTCTGACTGGGTATGGGAAGCACCTATTGCTTATCCAGATGATGGTAATGCTTACATTTGGAACGAGAACCAAGGTAATTGGGAACTTGTAAATGAGTAGTGAACTTAAAGTTGATACCATATCAGAGAAAACAACCTCTAATGGTGTAGCTTTTTCTAATGAAGTTAAACTAGATACATTATCAGAAAAAACTCTAGGTAATACTATACAACTAGGTCATACAGTATCAGAAGATGTTACTGCTGCTACTTCTAGCTCTGGTACATTAACTTTAGATGCTAGTGTAGGTGGTTTCTTTACAGTTGCATTATCAGAAAACATAACTACTTGGACAATTAATAATCTTCCAGCAGGTAGAGCCACAGTTATTACAGTAAGATTTACACAAGACAGTACAGATAGAACAGTTGTTTCTACTATCAATACAGTTGCTGCTAAGACAGCAGGTGGAGCAGGTTGGACAATGTCCACAGGTTCTGGAGTTATTGATATAGTTACAGTTCTTTATGATGGAACAAATTATTATTTAATACCTCAACAAGCCTGGAGTTAATATGCCAATAGGACAAGCAAAGTTTG
>Ga0208767_1000825_pt1 | contig 25419 bp, 45 predicted proteins | sample VirMetDEL_Mar_21_FD_184514 | JGI IMG/M metagenome (GOLD analysis project Ga0208767, IMG submission 184514) | Aqueous microbial communities from the Delaware River and Bay under freshwater to marine salinity gradient to study organic matter... | ecosystem: Environmental > Aquatic > Marine >... | reverse complement strand
GTTAGCAGAAGAAATATTTGAAAAATACCCTTTTTTAAGTTTGGTTACCTACGGCGGCGCAGAGTATGTAGGAATAGTACAGAATCAAGACGACACTGTATTGAGCATGTATGACTATAGCAAGATTCCAGACAATCTCAAAGCAAGTTTTTTAGAACTAGGCGATGCGTGGTGGTGGGAATCAAATAGAATGATTCCTATTAACTTGTTTCTCAAAAAAGACTTTGCACAGTTTGCCAGTATACTAATCACATTTAACATTCGAGACACAGAAGTTGTCAAAGGTCCTAGTGTAAGTATTGCAGAACTAGCAAAAAAGCGTAGCAAAAGACGCAATATACAGTTAGTAAAGAAAGTAAAATGATGGAATTCTTTTTAGTTTTAATGCTTAAACATTTCATTGTTGACTTAGGTGTGCAACAATATCACGGACCTAGAGCCAAACACGAATGGTTGGGCGATGGTCACAGACATTATTTGGAGCATGGACTAGCAACAATGTTCATTGCACTGTGGTTTGCGCCAGAGATTGCAGTAGTACTAGGATTGCTTGACTATGTTATACACTGGCACATTGACTGGGGCAAACATCACTTAAATAGGTATCTCAAATGTGAGGCTAGAAGTGTAACCTGGTGGTGGACTAATGTACTAGACCAGTGCCTGCATGTGCTAACATACTATGCGCTAGTGGCGTGTAGTGCCGCCGTCGTTGTTTGACGTAGTGTAATCATTAACATCTAAATCATCAGCGATTGTTTTTGCTACATGTGCAAGCATCATTTGTATTTGCTCATCATCTAAAAATGTTTTATACAATACCAGGCTGTGCTTTAACAGCATAGTAGCCACATACATAAAATCTTCGTCTGTGGTTAATTGTGTTTGGATATGTGCTACTAGTTGATTCTGTATTTCTTCCATGCGTTTTGTATTATCGCTCATTTGCTTTCCTCTAATATATTCATGTGTACTGCGACTAGTTGTGCATATGCTACGCTGTGACTTTTCTTAAAACTATAACTGTCCAAACCTGCTTTATCCCAAACAGTTTGTGCAACCTCTGCCCATGTTTTGCTTATTAAGTATCTTTTACCAGGACGAATAACAGCAAGAAACATTGCCATGCGAGGTATGCTTGTAATATCCTCAGGCATCTTTGCCATTGTTTCATAGTGTTTGCCTACATGTATTAGTTGTTCAAAGAATGTTCTGTCATGCAGTTTGCTCCAGTTGGGCTCACGCATAAGTTCTACTAGATGCAGTTCATTGCGTACATGCGAGTACACACCAACGTTTAGCAAGTCTAGTTTAAAGTATCCAAGTTCTTCTGCTCGCTTGTGATCCAGTGTTGCAAGTCCATCGTGCGCTTGTGGAATACGGTTAAAGTAAACACCTGTGTTGTGCTTGTTTCCGTTTTCAAGTCTGGCACCAACGCTGGGCACATGTTTTAGTAACTGTGTGCGATCACCAAAGTCAATGTCTACATCTGGCATGTCGTATTTCATAGCCCTGCCTCTTTCAATATATGCTTTACCCATTCTGTGTCTGCAAAATAGTCCACAAACTTGCGCTTCCAATAGTCCGGATCAATATACGGAAAGATCATTTCAATCTGCTCTGTGCTTAGTTTGTCTAGCGCCGCTTGTCCACTTGCACAGTTAAAAATAATCCAAGCACTGATGCGTCCTGTTGTGATATGCTGCACAAGGACATTAGTATTCACATAGTTAAAGTAATGGTTGAATACACTGTCCTTTTCTTCTGCCCAGGTTTCCATGGTTTTAATACTGCGCTCCAGTGCATCCTGTGTTGCTTCTTTGCGCAAGTGATCAAACAAGTATTCTTGATACACTGCGTCTTTGCACCAATAGTCCAGCTTTTTGTTGCTTTTAATAACCCAGTCAATAAACTTAGCAGTGTTAATTGCACGGATATTAACCATGTGTCTGCCAAACTTTACAAATGCATTATAGTATGCACTGTCACTGAAGTCCTTGTATGTCTTAAACTTGGCACTGCCTTGCGTAAGTTCATAGAAACGCAAGTAAGCAGTCATGCCTAGTTTGACACCTGCTTCATTCTCTTGTTGTGCTCTGCGCTTTGGCTCGCACAAATGCGCCACAAGGGTACTTTCCTTGCGATAGCCTTTGCCACAGTATTGACATGTGTAGTCTTTTGTTTCCATACTATAGTTAATTATAGCATCTTTTATGACGCTTGTAAAGTCATTCATTTTACAAAAACCGTGTGCGGAGGTTTAAGTGCGTCGCTTGTGTCTTTTAGACATTGTATTATCTGAGAACTAACCGTGCGGGGATTAACATACCAGTCTTCAAACGGTTGCCAGCAATCTGTATTACTATCTCTTACGGCAACATTTTTTACTAGTAACAAGTATCCGTGATCTTGATAAAATTGTCTACTAGGTTCAGCATTGTTACCAGTGAAAACATCCGTCTCATGTGTAATCACACTGAACTCTTGTGATTTTATAAATGTAGGTAACCATTCTTGGTCTATATCAACTTGTAGATAATCTATTGTAGCAGGCATATCTTTTAGCAACTTCGTATAATCTATTTTAGTAGCATCTGATATAACGTATTCTGCTTTAGGCCTAATACTACTATAATCACTGTAAGGAAAACTTTGAATATCTACGCTAATACCTGACCAATTAAAAACAGTTTCCAATAGATATGTATTTGTTTGTGCGTCAGGACAACCAGCACCTAATTCCAACCATGTGCCTTCTTTTTTTCCATCGAGTGCAGTCAATACAAAAAAGTCTTGCCAAGACTGGCTGTAACATTGAGTAATTAGTTCTACATTTCTAAACTTAAATTTTAATATATCTTTTAAACTTGAATGAAACTTAGGATCTTTTAGTACATGCAGTTCTATATGCTTTGGTAAATTTTTAAGTGCTAAAAACTCCTCGTACTCGGGCCATTCTTCTCCGATTGCATCTTTAATATCATAATATGCACAACTGTTCATACTGTACCTGGTCATGGTACATCACCGTAAAGTTTTGCTATTGCCTTAAGGTCCTTGTCTGTGTACATGTTTGCAAGCATGTCTAGTTCATCACTTTTTGCAAGTGGATGCAAACGTTCTACTTCTTTACGACGCTTGCTACTGTTGTTCTTATCTTTCTTTTTGTGTCCTACCCACTGATGAAACTGTGTTCCCATGCCAGGACTCACTGTGCATAGCAGTTGCCACACAAGTTTAGGATGCTTTGCTAGTTCAAAGTATGTTTTGTTAACACGCTGATTGCCAGCCATTAGATAGTATGCTTGTAGTTCACTACTACCTTTTACTAGACTTACATAACGGTTTAGTAAGAATGGTGCAACTTGCTTTTGATGCTCTGGTGTAAGCCCATCATAGAATGCATAGTCTTTGCGATCAATTGCAGCAAGCACTGTGTTTAATGGTAACTTATCAGTCAAACTTAACTCCATGTGTATCTATTACATCACTAAATGATAACACAAACATACGAGCATCGTCAAGTCTTTCAAACTCGAGAATAAATTTATAATTCTCAAATTTAATCTCATGCCCAGATCTATTTTCTAGATATCTTTCTATTCTTTGCATTAGATTTTCCATACCGGCTGCTTGTTTACGGGTGGTTTCGTAGTTTACATACCCGCTCCAACTAAACACTCTATGGTCTGTGCGGATTATTCTACCAGGCTCGATCAATGCTAACAATCTCGTTTTGTTTGTTAATCTCTTTGGCACAGAATACACAACGAGGATTTTCTACACCTGTTTCAATTGGAATAGCAAGTATTTGTCCTTGTTTAAGTTTAGGAAAGAACCATTTAACATCGCTGTAAATGTCTACAATATTCACTGGCAAGTAGTTGTGTCTAAAGTCTCCCAAGGGATTAAACACAAATGCATCAAACCCACGATCATTTAGGCTACTAAAGTTAAGCATCTCAAGGTCACCAATGTCTCTGTCACCAATAAGGATCTTCCAATCCACTGGCATGCGAATCATATTGCCACCAACATCTAACACCACTGCTGGACTGTTAAAACTTTCTAGAAAGATCAAGGGAATAAAAAAGTAATCTGGATCAGCAGGATTACTGTTGTCCAGTATTGCAAAGCGAAGATCATCCACTTCGTCTGGTATGTCATTCATCTCATACGCAGTATTTTCCAGTGTTAATATTCGCATTACCAATCTACCTTTTCATTGAGTACATCTTTCATGTACTTGCTTAAATATTCTTTTAGTATATCATAACTTTCGTCTTTGTAGTGCCTTATAAAAGTTTCTATATTATCATCTGCCGATTGCCAATCGGCTCCGTTATCATACATATACTGATTGCCACAAAAATTAAATAAAGGAACGACTCTTGGATTTGCTTCTATAAGTTTTAGTTTTTCTAATCCATGCAACCCCTGAATATGCTCCCTGTCAAACATATTACATTGATCCCAAATCAAATGTTTAATACCTTGCGAATCTAGCCATGCACTAAACATTGCAATATGCATAAATGCATAATCCCATCCCATATAAAAACTATCGCTTAGTTTTGCGCCAATCTCATAATTATTAACATGACTTCCCACTATATAAGGACCTTCAATTGGAATGTTTTGTTCTTCAATCATTGCAATTTCAAATCTACTAGTCATTGTCAATGGAATAAAAACATAGTTAGGTTTGCCGTTAGTAACAATCCATTCCATTGTAGTTCTTACACTACGAGCAATACTACCGCCACTTTGACTTAAATTAGTGCCAGGAAAACTTTGCCAGGCCCATCCAAAACTGCAGCCATTTAGCAGTAGTGTCATCAATATACCTCTACGATTTTATCAGCAATGCCGTATTTCTTTGCTTCCTCTGCACTAAGCCATTTATCTTCTGCAGGAAGCAATACTTCGCGGATCTTCTTTTCGGTCAAGCCTGTGCATTTCTTATAATGTTCTAGCATACGCTCACTACTAAGTTCAAACTCGCGCATTGTAGCAAACAGTTCATGTTCTTTACCGCGTGATCCCCAACTGTATTGGTGACTAAGGATACTTGTATTAGGCGTAACAACACGGCGACCTTTTGTGCCAGCCATAAATGTTAGGATACCACAACTTGCAATAAGCCCTAGTCCAACAGTACGAATAGGAATCTTACTGCCCTTCATAGTATCAATAAGTGCAAATGCAGCATGCACACTACCACCTGGGCTATTGATAATAAGTGTAAGTTCTTTAGGACGCTGATTAGCTGGTAGCATATTCTGCTCAATGATCCAAGTCACAAACGGTGCCGTGCTTTTATTATTGAACTGCTCATAAAAATAAGCAACTCCATTGTTATACATAGTTTCGCCTAGTTTAGGTCTTGAATCTTCACTCATGTTAATTCCAATCCGCTTTCTCTACTGTAAATGGATAATTAGCCTCTTTATAAAAGGCTTTTCTTTTTGTTAAATGTCTTTTAGCGTATTTTGCTGTACTGGTTATGTCCCAGATTTGAACAAAGTCTTTATCTTCCGCTTTACGAATTCCACGCCCAATACTTTGGATAACGCGAACAAAACTTTTACCGGGCTCAACAAGCACCAGATTAAAGATGCGAGGAATATTGATACCAACAGCCGCAACACCGTAGGTCGCGATGATAACCTTTCCTGTAGCAGTTGATACCTCGTCATATTCTGCTTTTCTGTCTGCACCCTTTGTACTCCCTGATACAAATACACTGTCTGGTATTCTAGTTGCTAGTTCATTGCCTGCCGCAATACGATCTACTAGTATAAGTGTATTGCCCGTGTCTTTAATACTGTCACACAAGCCTGCAATATAGTCCAGTCTATCCTTGTCCTCTAACAAGTATTTAAGCTCACTTTGATAATTTGTGTGTACTACTGTGTCAATCATTTGTACAACATTAACATGACACTGTGCAAGCACACCTTTGTCCTGTAGTTCTTTTGCACTGATTTGATTGATAACAGGACCAATACTACACACAATGCCTACACTCTCAAACTTCTCTTTAGGTACTGTGCCTGTTAGTCCCCAACGTATGGGTATGTGGCTCATTACGCCCGTTAGCAGGGCTGTGAGAGCGTCTGCTTTAGCCATATGCACCTCATCCACCATAATGCACACCACATCCTCTAAAAACTCACCAATGCTTATAGGTGCTACTGCATTCTTTGTGTTCTTTAGTAGAATGTTTAGACTTTGCCAAGTACAGATAGTATGTGTTCTTCCAAACTCTTTACGGTCACCATAGTACACTCCAACATCCAAGCCCATGTTAACATAGTCTTCTTCTGTTTGTGTTACTAGGCTTTTGTTAGGAACAATAACAACACTGCGTCCATAGTTCTCAACACTCTTACTCAGTGCTGCAGTCATCAGTGTCTTGCCTGCACCTGTAGCGATCTCTTGTAGGCTTTGTGGATTAGTTAAGAAGTTATTGATTGTTTCGATCTGATAGTCACGCAACACAATAGGTTGCCCTGCCATTGGGTGCCCTTTGGGCCATACTGTATCTGCAAATGTATTTTCATCAACAGGCTCTAACACAAACTCGCACTGATAATCACGAGTATCATTTAGTGTTATGTCATATCCTTGTGATACTAGCACAGGAAGAATATCTGGCAGTAGGTTAATGTATGTGCTACCGCCCAGTTGAAAGAATGCTTTTTTGCCATCCCAGCGACCAAGTTTAACAGCGGGCAAGTAACGTGCATAAGGAATCTCATACTTGAACATGTTGGATAACTTCTTGCGAGTATCCAAGTCAAGTCCTTCGATCTTACAGTTCACTTCGTCTTTAACATGTACTATTGCAGGCTTCATGTATCTTTTCCGCTATTTGTTTGTGGCCTTGTTCCAGTGGATGTCCGCCGGGCCCATGCGGTGTATCATATGCCCATTCAACAAATCCATCCATGGGCCAACCCACAAACTTAGTATGGTCTATCAGTTCGTAGTATCCTTGATTGTCTTTATAGTGTTTGCCAAAACGGTGCTGATTATCAAACACATTACACATTATATACTCTATGCTGTGATTTTGCAAGAAACTTTGTAAAAGTATAACTTGCCGCAACCAACGCCTGTATTCATGCTCGGCATTGTTATTCACAGTAATATATTTAATAAGTTCTTTGCGATATTGCAGTTTGGGATCTTCATCAAACACACGACTACTACATCCGGGCCATATGTCATAAGCACCCCATTCATCAGCATGCTCTTGTCTGCCACAACTTGTCCAAGCAACAACTACTAGTTCTGGTTTGTACTTGGCAACTGCTTTAATAGTCTGTTTCACAATGTACTCATTGCCAACACCAGGTCTGCCATCATTAATCAAACGGTAACCAAGACGATCAGCAAGTAACACAGGCCAGGCTTGCTGTTCTGGATTGGGTAATTCTTGTCCGTATGTAAAACTGTCGCCAACTGTATAAAGCATAATATCCATTATAACATAAAGTGAGTGGGTAGTCTATTTCTAAACTACCCACCCAGGACCGCGATTGGAGGAGAGAGGAGAGAGGAGCCGCGGCCCAAACCGTCAAATTTTTAACAACCGTTACACTCGTTTCATACAAGTGCTTTCTGCAAGCGCACGCCAGTTGTTTGGTGAGATGTTTTTAAGATCGGCAACTTTAAGTGCCATCCGCAAACTTACCTCACGGAACTTGTTACAGTTATCAGCAATAAAGTCGATGATCTCTTTTTCTTCTTCAAGATCGAAACTGTAATCCTTAAACAGGTCACCAACTTTTGCAATCTGCTTTACACGCAGGATCTTATCACGCATAGTGTCCAGTGTAAGATCCAAGTAGTGACAGCGTGACTGCAATGCTTCTAGGTGATCCTGCAGTTTCTTGCTACGCACATTCTCAAATTTAATGTTTGTAATAAAGCAAGCACTGCCTTTAAATTCAAACTTATCTGGGATGCCTTCGCTACGCAGTTTATTACTCTCTGCATTCCAGTAAATCATCCGCTTCTTGCCGCTATCAAGTGCAGCCTTGAGAATGTTTAGTGCGAGGTCATCCATCAATACGCTATCACAATCATCAAACACAAGCACGTTGCCTTTGTCTGAGTATTCATACAGTTTAGCGTAAAGACCTAGTGCAGTCATTGCACCTTTTACTACTTCGTATTTACGCCGTTGATTTGTCATATCTCCGAAAAGTGAACTCTTAGTAAGTTCTTCTTCTACACCATAACTCTTACCAACACCTGGAGGTCCAGTAACAATTAACGCACGAATATCACTTTTTACAAGCGACTTGGTCATCTGATCCAGTATCTCAAAACGATTGCCTATTTCTTTCATACGCTGATCGTCTTGCTCTTTTGTAAATGTAGAAGAGGCAGCAACTTCGACCTTAACGTTTTCTTGTTTATTGAAAACATCTTGTCCGACAAAATCAAGTTGATCCTGAGTTGTTTTAATGCGAACTTTTGAAAATTCTGCACCAAACACACTTGACCCATCAACTGTGATGTATCCGCCGTTTGCGCCAAACTGGAAATTCTTAATAACAGGGAAAACAGTATTCTTTACTGTGCGGTTCCTGTATTCTCCGCTTTTTACTAGAACATATGACATGTCTCTCTCTCCAACATCATTTGTTTAACTTACTCTTATATAATAACATCTGTAGTATGTATGTCAACCTTTTTATCGTATTTCAGCATAATATCCAGAACCACACAGCATGTTATCTTCTTTATACATGTCAAATTGATGTTCTGCTAGAACAAAAGGATCAGCATATGCAAATCTTTCTGCTTCTTTTTCACAATCAAATTTGTCAGTGATGTGAACTTTAATCTTTGCGCCATCATCTTCATAACGATAAATTGTAACTTTATGTGACATTTTGTCTCTCCTCAAAATCAACTTACTATACATATTAACACGAATAGAAGTTCTGTCAACCTTTTTCGATGCCTAATTCTCTATAACAATACTGAACACATTTTGCTTGCGCTCTGCAATCTTCCAATGCATTGTGTGCCGCAAAGTTCATTGCTTTACGAGGATCTTTTGGCATAAGTTGAAACAGTGTTCTGCTATCACGCAGGTTCCAAAAGTTCCAAGGCTTGTTATGTCCTTTTTGTGTTAGCAGTGTTTCAATAATAGTAATATCAAAGCCATAGCCTTGAGCCCAAATAACATCCACGCCTACTACCCAACGTTGCAAATCACGGATAAACTCATCTACACCAACACGATCTTCGTCACCTAATGCTTCTTGCCAAATTTCTTCTGGCTGTGTTCCCCACCAGGCAATAGTGCCGTCGTCGACAGTTCGTCCTAGTTCAGTTTGGTCATCTACACTAATACGGTGATACATTTCTGCATATGGATCTGCATCACTAAGCGGATCAAACTTAATAGCACCACAGGTTAGTATTACACTGTTAACACCTGTGTCCAATGTTTCTAAATCAATCATTGCATGTATAGTCATTAAAAAGCATCCCGAATTAATTCATTAATTTTTCGTTCTAAATCTTCATTTTCATTTTCAATAAATGAAATTTGTTCGCGCAATTGTTCTACACGTTCTTTGCGTTTTTCCATTATATCACGAATCTCAGTTAGCACAACTGATAATCGTTGGCTAAGTTCTTGTGCTTCATCCATTTATTTTACCTCATATAGCGGACACTTAGGATCCAAGTAATGCCGTCTGTTTGATAATAATCTATCTTTAAGGTCACTATAATTAGGTATTCCTTTTTCAAGAACTGCTCTATTACTTTCTACCATATGTTCTATTCGTTTATCATCTTCCAGTGTGTCGTAGCTATGGTCAAACACATCATCAAATACATCAAATCCATAGTTTCTAAGTTCCTGAACATGCCCTTTGTTACTTACATAAAGTGCAGGATGTAGCGCAACAAAGCACTGTATTGTTTTTTCTGTTATAAAATCATAAGGTAAGATATATCTAGTTTCGGTCACAACACTGAACTGGCAACGATTATATACAGGCTGTAGTTGTGTTAGATTTATAATGTTTGCTTCGTGCATACTATCTTGTGTATTATATTCTGTGTGTGTCATATCTTTATGATTAGGTATTTCTAATCCCATAGACTTATAACTTATTAATCTACTAGGCATATTTTCTAGCAGTCGCACAGTTTTGTCTCTGTGCGGCCTGCGATTCATATTTAAACACAAGAAAACAAATTCTTTTTGCTCATTGAATATAAAATTATCCGGCACATGATTATTGACGTATTCTAGAAAATGATTGTAATGAAATTTTGGAAAATATACAAAATTTAATGATGGATAAAATGTACTCAGATGATTATGCCAAACATAAAAAGTTACCTGATCAATGTTATCTCCATAATAATCTATATATTTCTCGAGTTCTAATATTTTTCCCGACTTGTATGTAAGGTCATCTTGAAGATATATATGTGCTGGTAAGTTAAATTTCCTAACAGGCCATCCTGTTTCAACGCTGTGATTAATAGTAAGATCTGTTTTAATCCGACCAGGTGGTTGTTTCGGCATTTGATTCAGTCCTTCAGGAGGAGGATTGTCTAAATCATACTTTGTCATTTCTCAAACTTCTTAATGCGCCTTCGACTCTAGTAGGATATTCTCCCAGGAATGTGCCTGCTTCTAGGTCACCTTTGTTAATGTATTCTTTGTGCCAGTGTTCAATATCGTCCCAGCGTTCCAGCATTGTCTTGCCCATGTTATCAAAGAATGCATCGCTAAAAATAGGATCGTCTTGTTTGTAATAAGCATAACTAGCCATCAAATAGTAGGGCACCATCATGTTTAGGTTTTCCATAAACAACAATGCAGCATCTTGATCCCAATTCTTTTTCTGTCTAGGCAGTGCCATCATTTACCCCACATGTCTAACAAATCCATTCTAAGTTCGTCAATCATTTGGTCACCAAACTGATCAAAAAAGTAATCTCTGTTGTAGTTAATCAATCCTTGCAGATCCTCAAATATTTTCTGCATCTCAACTGCACACATGCGTTCTTTTGTAAAGTGCCAATTGCTATTCACCATGTCCTTCATACGAACAACATTATCTAAATCGTCATATGCTTCATCAAAAATGTAATTGTATGTTTGAAATCCATAATGACGAATATGCTCCAATGCATGCCGGTGCGCACACATTAAAAACGGATGTCCTGCTACAATAGCATTAAATGTTTTTTCAGTAATGATTCCAAATTCTTCACTATACTGACTTTCGCTAACAATAGTAAACAATGCAGTGTTATAGTTCTTACGCATCGCAAGTAAGTTAGCGAGATTATCATAAGTGTTGTCGTACTCTTCTACACTAAAATTAGGATATGCAAGTTCTTTACCCTTGGTTTGCAAACTTACATTACCAATATCTAGCATACTGTCTAATGCTGCACGATGTGGCTTGTAGATACGCTGTGGACAAACAAAGTTGTATTCAAAGTCTTTATATTCTCTACTAAACGCTTCACGCAATACATCTTCTGCGCTTTTATAACTGCACCAAGTTTCATATTGATGACTGCTAAATTCAATTAAATGAAAACTGTCCTTGGGCCAATCTTTTTTAATACCCAAGGGCCAGATCAATACAATAATACGATCCATGGGAAAATTGTTTTTTTCAAAATGCTGATGCAGTTTAGTAAGTTCGCTTGGGACTTTGTGATCTTCATAACGAGTTAACATGTCCTGCAGATTAATTACTAAACGATACTGCGGATCCTCAAAATTGCAAAAAGTTGTGCTACGAGGAACATTTACATCCCAACCAAAGTCCGTAATAGGATACGCCAGAGCAGCGTCTAATACTTCTGCCCTGGGGAAAACTTCTCTGACAATGTTAGTCCAATGTTTCACAAAAACGTTCTTCTACACTCTTAATATGTTTACATTTACGATAAGCAACACAGTTACAATCAAATCCGTAATCGGTCATTTCAACTGTATAAGTATCGCCCTTGCTACCCAGTACTGGCCACTGAACACCCACAAATGGGTGTCCTTTTGTGTTTACAATTTCACTGGCGTGTGCCATTATGCAAATGTCTCAGTTGATTCAGCAACCTTGCCAAGGATCATTGACTTGTCCAAGCGTGTGCGTGTTGAACCAAATGGTGTGTTACCATAGTCCTGTACTTCAATGGTCTTGCGATTAACTTTGGTTACAATACCAACCTTTTGCAATCCACCATACTCCCAAGCAATCTTGTCGCCTTTTACAATGCCAGCGCCTTTGCGCTTGCCAAGGAATGTTACATGTGAATTGTACTGCTGAGCCAATACATGCATATCTGATGTATCAGTAATCTTACGCATTGCATCTAATGCGTTCTGAAGTTCTGGTGAATAGTTCATTTGTTTCTCTCCAAACATTTAACTTACTATTAACAATAACACATATATAGGATGTGTCAACCTTTATTTGCTGCCAGTGCCACTAAATTCTAGTGGTTCTGATTTGTAAGGCTGATCACATGTTACATTTTTAAGTGTTACAGTATAGCCTTCTTTAAACATGCTCTGAAAACTTTTAAGACCACGCCCGTGAATTAAACCTTTATAGTTTGCTAAAAACTGTTCACACTTGGCTTGTGAGTCAAAATGTTTACTGTACACATTGATAATCTCATCCTGTGCACCACCATCTGGAGTCACAATAGCAAGATTGAATAACAACATCCATTTCATTTTTGCCTCCCTATATTTTGCTTGCCCAATATTCTTCCCAGGCTTCACTGCAACAATCTTCGATTTCTGCCGTACTCCAATGCGGTACAAGATTCTTTTGCTTGACAGCCTCAGCCATTACATCAGTTAGATGTTCACAATTTCCAATTGCTTGTTCAATAACATCGAACATCTTTTCTTCACTGTCGAAAACATAACTTGACATTCCCATTTCCATCTCCTTAAAAACAACTTACTATTAAACATAGCATGGATACAGAATATGTCAACCGTTTACAGGCATTTCTCCTGTAATACTATACATCTTTTTCATAATCAATTGGATGTCGGCGACTGTTCTAAAACGTGTTACAGTATCGCCGTTATCAGTAATGCCTGGCATAGATACCATGTTCTCTTTGTAGAATACAGCAAGTTCAAACTTGTCCGTATGATTAACTTCGTCTACAATGCTTAGTTTATAGTCCGGACCAAACCTAACAATCTTCTGTTTTGGTGGCAGTGTCATCTAACCGCTCCTCAAAAGTAAGTTTAACAAGATCAAGATCACCATTTGCATCCTCACGAGTTTTTACATAGCCTGATTCAATTAGTGTTGCAATTGTTGCAGAAACAACTTGGTCAACAGATGTGCGACCAAAGTAATATCCCATTCCTGTGCCTACAGCGTAGGCAATAGCGTACCAATAGATTGGTTCCATTTTTTATCTCCATACAATGATGCAACACGAGCGTTATACTGTTCTTCTGTTGTTGCAAGGTTAGCAAGATGTTTTTTCCAGATGCGTTTTACTTCTGGACTGTTACTATTATTTACAAGCACACTAGCAATAAGTTCTGCTCTGCGTGTTTGCTGTTCTTCGCTATAAGGTCCCATTAGAGTTCCTCTACAATGCCCAATACTTCAGCAGCACCTAGTGCATATGCTGTGTACATTACAAATATGCCTGCAATGTCATCCATTACATAACCTGCACTCCAAAGTAGATAACAGCCTATTAGGCGTAACCCACTTTTAACAAGACTAATGTAAAAATGCTTGCGACTTGGATCAACTGGTTCCATCTTAATCTTCCTTTTTGATTAGTTTAAGTACCCAATGCAATTCTTCTGCGCATCTGTTGTACCATTGTTTGTCATGTGCGTCATGACATTTATGCGCTTCTTCATACAACTGCTTCATTCGTATATGAATATATTCAGCGGGATCTTTTGCCTTGCCTCGCCTCATACTAACAAAAACGCTAGTAGTCCTAGCCCAAATACCCAGGGCCAAAGTTTCCAGCCTAGTTTAAAAGCGGCGCTTATGATCATTACAAAAATAGCCGCACTAAAAGCAAATGCCGCAATATGGATTATCATATCCATTTTATCATACAGCAACTCAAATGTGCCAGCGTCTGTTAGTTTGATTTCCATTATTGATCACGCTCCCTATACATAAGCAAGAATACAATAGCCAAAGACAAACCCAGCATCACATAGGACTGCGCGGCGGCGGCTGCGGCTGCTCCGACTGCGGCTAACGAATAAAACTTAATCATCGTGTACCTCCAATTGGGCAAACATGTTTAACAATCTTAAAGGGATTGTTGCTACGAAAGATGTTGCACTGGAACCCTGTTTTGCGAGCCATTTTAATAGCCTGCTCCAAGGTTTTATATGCACCACAGGTATAACGTTGATTTACCAAATAAACTTCATACAACATTACAAAACCTCCGCTAATACAATATACAATGGAAGGAATCCAACCGAAACTGCTAAAGCAACTAATACGATTTCAAAAAACATTATGCTGCCTCCTTCAATACCATTTTATGAAATGACGGTGCAAGTGGAGTAAATCCAACATTGTTAACCACACTACAGACGCCATCTGCATCTGAAATGATGTCGCCAACACTGATGCTGTTCATCTTGTCAAATCGTGTAATACGATCCTCAGGACCAATGTTTCCAACTTCGAACACATGCTCCAGATCATCAGCAACAACTTCTGCTACCTTAGTGTAACAATCATGCATTACACCAAGACGCACATCGCCTTCCAGCATTGCTTGCATACGAGCTTTGCTCTTTACATGACAATTGTGACCTTCTTTGTTGATAAGATCACTAAGGTCTTTGTCAATAACGATCTGATAAACTGAAAAAATCTGGGGCATATCTCTCTCCTCAAAAACAACTTACTATTAAACATAGCACAGATACAGATTATGTCAACCTTTTATTCGTCACTATCTGCTTTGGCAGCTTTTTCTGCTTGCTCTTTGGTTGGACGACCTGGGCCGCGCTTCCAAATGTTCGTTACCAAACCTTCTGTGCGCTCATTAACAGGACAAGTGGTAACTTTACCACCTTTAGCGAAATATTCAGCCATTGCTGCATCATATGCTGCTTGCTCTTTTTTATCCATTGCCATCATTGTAGTCTCCTATTTTAAGTAATGTGGACCTGTCCACTGGATTGAATAGCCGCCATCAACAATGTTACCACGTGCTGAATTGCGAGCAGGAGCGTTCCATCCTGCTGCTTTAAGGATGTCACCTTTGCGAAACTTATTATCTTTATCAGTGTTAACAACAAATCCCCAAACGCTTCCGCCTTCAGTAAAGATTTTGATATACTTTTTACCTTCTTTAAAAGAGATGCGCGACTTAAAACGATCAAACATATCTTTTTGCACTTTGTTGCAAGTGTCTGCGTTCCGTGCAGCACAAAGTCTCTGCCAGTTAGCATAATCGTTAACAATATCTTGGATCAATTTTTCAATTTGCTGTTGCATTGTTCTCTCCTCAATTTCAACTTACTATATTAATATAGCACCTATTTGAAAACTGTCAACCTTTTTTGACCAAATAATGTGTCATAAGGGTCAGGTTTTCCGTGAAATACTACTATGCTACATCTATCTGGTAGCACAGTGTCGTACTCTGGATAATAATAATCATTTGGATGTTTTATGCCAGGCCCGCCTGTTTTTGCGCCGCCGTGTAGTATTTCCCACTTGTAACTCATAGCCCACTGCTTGGGCCACCATGCTTTATCCGTGCGCTCTTTGAGATAAGCAGTAACATAGTCCTGATCACCTCTGTGCTGTCGCATAATTTTCTGTGGGTTTGCTGTAAAATCTGTGTATAGTTTGTGATGTTTTTCGCTGTCAAAGCGCATAACACTGCTATTACTTATGGGATAATCTTCGATAAACTGTCTATTAAAGTCCTGACAAATACAAAACTTGCCTACTTCATGGTCCCAAAACTTGTCTATGTTGTTTACAATAATAGTATCAAGATCCATGTAAAACACAGGACCGGTCCAAGTCTGAGGACTAAACATATACACTTTGTACCACCATAACTGTCGCGGTCCATGCAAGTTCCAGTCTGGCAACTTGATAATTCTTACGCCAGGCAATCCAATGTCATCTCTATCAGTAAAAACAGTTAGTCTAAAGTCAGTGCAGTTTGCATGTAGATTCGTGTATATTTGTTTTATGTGCAGTGCAGGATCAAACTTGTCACCTGCAAGCACAACTGCTACTTCTTTCATATTAGTCCCAGCGTTCTATATCATCTTCAGATAGTAATTCGCTCTTACCTTTCCAAATCTCAACAATATGCGCCGGCTCGTCGCTTTCATTAACGCCCTGATGCCACACACGCTTTGGAATATCAATAGGATTTTGTGTGCTTAGTGTACGTCTTAGTGCGCCGTCACTGGGATCTAAACCAGGAGTGCTTACACTATTCATACGCACATATGCTTGTCCGCTTACCAAGTTCCAAGTTTCGCTACGATGCTCATGCCGTTGCATACTAAGTTTACTGTGCGGAGCAATAACAAGTTCTTTAACACTAAACCCATCGCCGCTGTATAGTTCCCTATAGTGTCCCCATTCTCGTTCTATTTTAGGTGCTTGCCATTCTTTGAGGATCCAACTGCTACTATTCTTTTTATCTTCGCCGCCTACGCCAAACACAAATTCAATGTTTGGTGTGTGCCTGAAGTTGTGCTGCTCCGGAGTATTGCCTGTGCCTCTGTCACCGCCGTTAGCAAATACAATGTGTTCTGCACCCAGTGTAAATGCTTTGTGTATTGCTCCACTGGCACTGCCATCACTGTCGTCAAAGTCTGTAACAACACGATCAACCATACGCAAGTTTTTAACAATACTTGCACGTTCTCGCACTGGCATAAAACTACGCCCTTTTTTATTTGCAAGCCAAGCGTCACTATTAAGTCCAACCCAAAGTTCATCGCCTAATTGTTTTGCTGCTTCAAAGTAGGCAATGTGTCCGCTGTGCAATGGATCAAAGCCGCCTGTTACTAAAACTATTTTTTCCATTGATTACCTCAGATAAATAATATACGCACTTTATTATTCTATTTATTATACAGGAAAACCCTTTGATGAACAATATATATGTTGGCTGGGACAGCCGTGAAGATATTGCATATCAAGTATGCGAACATTCAATACTAAGACGCACATACCGAGAGTTTATTAATGTAGTTCCTCTTAAACAAAATGAACTCAGAGAGCAAAAACTTTACTGGCGTGAAGTAGATAAACTTGCCAGTACAGAGTTTACTTTTACACGCTTTCTTATTCCGCACCTAAACAACTACAAAGGATTGGCAGTGTTTTGTGACAGTGATATGGTGTTTTTGACTGATGCATATCATTTGTTTAACAATGGATTTAAGGATAATAGCAAAGCAGTTTGGGTAGTAAAGCATGAATACAATCCTCCAGAGGGATTAAAAATGGATGGACAAATGCAGTTGCAGTATCCTCGTAAGAACTGGTCGAGCTTTATGGTGTTTAACTGTGAACATCCTAGTTGTAAGAACTTGGACTTGGAAACTGTTAATACTCAAACAGGTGCATACTTACACCGCTTTGAATGGTGCGATGACAGTGAGATTGGTGAACTAGGCCCTGAGTGGAACTGGTTAGTGGGGCACTACAAAGAACCTCAGGACGGTAAGCCCAATGTGCTACACTATACTGAAGGCGGTCCTTGGTTTGAGAACATGCGTGATTGTGAATATGATCATGTGTGGAAGAAAGAAGTTATTAACTTATACAGTAGTTAAAACTCATACTGCTTTAAATGATTCCATGCATGCCCATTGCTAATCTCAGCACGAGTCCATTGGGTGTAACCTAAATCGTATAACCATTGTTCACGATCAATGTTATGTGCTTGTTCTATGTTTTTTAGTTGACTCGGATCCAGGCAAACTGGACTTGCTGCGCTACGAATATCCCAACATACAGTAGGAATGCCTTGTAATACACTTTGCGTTAGCACATTACTGTTATATCCTACAACAAATCTTGCGCCATCTAAATCTGATTGCAAGCCTGCGCCGCCTTCGTGATAGGTACGATCTTCCCATGTTTTACTTAAATGTACATTTTGGATGTTGTGTAGCGAATACTTATAGTTTGTTAGTTTAGTTCTCAAGTGAGGTCTAATTATTATAGGCAATTTGGGATATATATTTCTAATTTGCTTACACGCAACTTCTATCCACCACTTATATTTCCCATGTGTTTCGTGCATAGGAATAAGTGTACTGTCATTTACCTTTTGTAAACATACAAGTGCATAATCATTATCGCGAACTTGTGTTCGCCATGGCAGTATTTCTATATTCTGATGCTTTTGAATTTGGTTCCATCTATCGCTGGGACTATTATTGTTACGAAATAAGCCCTGTCTTAAAAAATGAAACCATCCTAGTGTATAATACCAATTGTTAGGATCTCCCTGATAACTATTTTGTCTAAAACAACTTAGTTCGCATACTAGATAGGGCTTGCCAGTTTCTTTGATATAATTATATACTGGATCTATTACTTCGCCTTCTTTAGTTCTATTGCTGGGTTTATCTACATTTATTTGAAAATAGTATTGTGATTTATATTTGTGCCTGTCTGCAAAATCAATTATTTCCCAGCCTGGAATATTAAACTCTATAGGAAAGTCGTCAGTCATTTGATGCCTGAACGCAATCATTTGTCGCTTTATTAGAGGCTGTGTTGCAATTTCTGCAATAGGAACATCACTGTCACTGTGGTAATCGCTCCATTTTTTTTTATGTTTTTCTGCAGTTGTTTTACCCATTGTAGTTCTCTTGCAATCTAGACCAAGCAGTACCATCTTCTAGATTTGCCATCTTCCATTGATTATATGCTAACCAGTTCAGCACTGCTTGTCTATTTAAAGGCTCGCTGCTAAACACTTCTGGTGTTGCTAAATCCTCTAAATCAAAACTAACATGTGTACAACAACTATGCTCGCTGGTGATAACTGGAATACCTTTAAGTGTTGCTTCCAGTGCTACCATACTGTTGTATGCAATAACGCAACAGGCTTGTTCTAAATCTTCTGCCAAACTTCCTGTCTGTGGATTTATTCTAAGTTCAAGTAAGTTGCCCCGTTCATCAACTATAGGTTCTTTGGGCTTGGGTCTTACTACAATACGATCATGTTGATCTGTAGGTAGTATATTTTTTAACTGTTGTACTATTGAGTTTTCCCAATTGTATTCATCAAAGAACCATTGCACTGCATGTGTAGGAGGACAAACAATTATCTTATCGCCCTTTGGGCCTGTCCACGGGTGCATTATATTTTTATCCTGGCTTGCTGCAAATCCATTGTAAGCATCTGCATCACATTGTTTTAGTGTAGTGCATGCATGTCCGTTTTTTGTAATGCGCATCCAGCCTTTACCACTATAACCTGGATTGTAATAAGCATGATCCATGTAGTAATAGTCTATACCTTGCTGCTTTGCTTCTTTTAGCATTAGTCCAGTGCCACGAAGTATACCCAGTGTTGCTACTGCATCTGTGTTAGCGGGTATTCCTGACAGTAGGTATTGCACTATAGGCACATGCTTTACTTCCCATTTGCCGTTTGTTGTGTGTCTGTTTCTTATCACGCCGCGAGCAAACGCAATTGTAAATTCTTTAGTAAGCCGTCTGTCGGTGTCAAATACAATTAAGTTAGGCATTCTTGTGCTAATCCTGATTCTATTTCATCATGCGTAAACTGACTGTATGCAAGATTGTTAAACCATTGCTGTCTGTCTACACGACGAGGGTTTTCGATTTCTTCTAACCTAATACTACTTATATCTGCTGCAAAACTACTTGGATGACAAATAGTTGGTATGCCCATTATCTGTGCATCTATTGCAGCCAAACTTACACATGTTACAACGCAATGTGTATCTTTTGCTTGTTCTTCAAATGGAATGGTTGCTGCAGCAGGTCCACTAGTGCCACGTGCTCTAGGTTTATATCTTACTTCTATATACCTATCTGTGTACTTTTGCAATGCCATTGTAATCATCTGCACCCACATTTTAACATCCATACCAGCAATATAGCGTGTCATTGTTTCGCTACTAGGACAGATTAGTATTTTTTTACCTGTTCCGTATTCTTTAGGTGTAATATTCCATTGCGCGAATCTGTCGCCGGGATAATCCACTGTCTTACGATAATGAATGCTATTACGGCTAACACGCCAATAGTAACCCTTGTCCATGTGTTCATGCCATCTTCCCCAATAGGGCATATCCCAAAAGTACCAGTCAATGCCTGCTGCTTCTAGTGCCTGTATTCTCTTTTCATTGTCTTGAATAAATCCCCAGAAGTGACTGGGTGTAAGAGCTATCTCGTCTCTTGTATACACAGGTTGTGAACCTGCCCAACCTTTGAGTAGACTGCGCATTACCCAGTTACATTTGCTTTCACTGTTTTGTGTATTATAGTATAAGTTCATACCCAAACTTTTCAAAGTCTATTGCGTAACGCTGTTGTATGTATTCTATCATTTCATCATCAAATTCTTCTTGCCAGGTTAACTTTTTAGGATTTTTCTTTACATGCGAATATTCTACATTGCATCCTATTTCGTTTAGCCACTCATACAGTGTTTCAATTTCTTCAAGTTTAAACCAGCGGATATTTTTGCAACCGTCAATCCATTCAAACTGTGGTCTTCTAATTTGTTTAAGTGTATGCTTTTCACAAATCTCATCTAAGTTTAACAGTGTATTTTTTATGCCTACTTTTTTCAACGCTGCGACCTGCTGTTTTAATAACACCGGATCAAGATTTTTCATGCCGAGTTCGCCACTGAGCCGTTTTTCATTCCACGCAATCTGATAGTAATACCAACTGTGATATCTTGCAAAAGGATTTCTCACCACAGTGAACCAAGTTTCGGGCTGCGTTATTTTATCTTTAACAGTTCTAAGATAAGTTGTATGTGTATTGACAGGATACCACGGTGACCACGGATCTAAATGATTATTTTTGTTAGGGCCTTGTTCACCATGACGAAATGCTGAACTTATACTTGAGCCGCCGCACTTTGGGATGTGTATAAAGCCTATTTTCTTATTGGTAGTAATGAACATTAATAGTTTGCACTCTTATGATCTGCTTGTCTAACATCAATGTTAGTGTCACTGTATTCTGTTTTTAATTCATCTACTACATCATTTACATAACGACCTTGGAATGGTATTTGAAATGGCTTGTCGGCGATCTTACGATATGCTGTGACAATGCTTACATTTTGTGCTTTACCATCTCTGGTGTGTAGTTCGTCATATGCTCGTTCTAGTTCACTGACGGGCGCACGAGGTTTCTTTTGTTCATAGTGCGCCCAACTGTCCATGCTTGTTGGGCAATCAACATACTTGCCTGTGTTCTGCGCTAACCACATAAACTGCCATTCATAACCATTTGCTGCAGCAATGTCGCGAAACAATCCTGGATGAAAACTATAAAAGCAGTGATTAAACCACGGTGCAAATGGCAGCACATTAATCATAATACCACCGGGCTTGCACAGGTTATGCATGTTTTCAAACACTGTACGCTGATCAAAAATGTGTTCGCCTGTGCCATTGTTTGTTACATAGTCAAACTGAGTTGTATAATTGTACTTGTCTTTTAGTATGAAATTAAGGTCCATAGCAATAGCACGAAGTTCAGTGTTAATGTCAATAGCAAGATAGTCACTAAAGCCGAGGTCTTCGAAGTATTCCCAGACAAAGTTAGTGGGTCGTCTATGTACTCGTCCTGATATTTTTTCACATTCATTTAGCCATCCTTCACTGTATCTAAAACGTTGATTGCCCCATTCAACTACTGTTGCACCTTGTGGCAACTGTTTGCTGATGTGTGCCGTTGCTAGTTGCATTATATTGTTAAATGCCATTAGTTTTTAATCTCCCGCACCTTCCACATCTTACCTGTGCCATTAAATTCACCAATAATATTAATGCTGTGTCTACGCTCTGTCGGAGCAATACGAGATGTGACACTGTGTACACTGTCTTTTACATTTAGGAACATACAAAAGTTATTTGCACGATATGGCACTTCAAACACAGGCTCGTGCAAACTGTTGTCAACTTGTCTGCCCAAGCTCTTGTTTACTTCTGTGATCTCTCCAGTTACACGATGCACTGTAAAGTTGCCGCCCTGTGCCATGTCTGCTTGCTTGCGCATGTATAGCAGTCCAGCATAAATCTCTACAGGGTTATCCACATGCGGTGTGCGACTAGTACCTGTTTGATCTACAGGCTCGTGTACAACAAATTGACAGTCTGTTACATAGTGCCCACTGTTATCTACATCACGCACACTAACTGGTTTTGTTTTTAAATTTTCATAAAACTCTTCACCATATGCTGCAACAATATGCGGTGCAAATAGTTCTGCACAAGCGCGAAAGTATTCTGGGCTTGTGTGATATGCAAAAAAGTCTTGCCAAATAGCAGGCACTTGCCAAATTTTTGCTTCTTTACATTTAAAGCGATATGTAATACCGCCATCATGTGGCTGTGTGTGTTTAACAATCATATCCTCTGGAAAGGTTGCTTCTAGTTCTCTGTACAGTCTATCAGGCATTGCGCCTTCTACACAAACATAAGGAAACGGATCACTGCGCACTTCTGTTACATTTTGTATTACACTTAAATTGCTCATTGTTTATCCTTTGTACTCAAACACAAAATCATTTTTCCATACACCAGTGTTAGTGTAACCCAGTGTTTCTAAAAAAGTGCCTGCTTGATTTTCTTCTGTTGCCCAGCCATATTTAATGTCACCGCCATTTTGCTCGATTACTATCATGGGTTTGTATTTTTCTATTGTTTTTAGTGCGCCTTGTAATACTTTAAGTTCATAGCCTTCAACATCTACTTTAATAAAGTCTACACTATCAAACTCAAAACTGTCAAGTGTATAAACAGGCACATCTGTTCTATACTTACTAGGTTGTATTTCCACTGTATTGTCTTTGTGTATTGCGCCACCATTCATGTTTACTAATCCTTGCTTCTCTCCAATACCACAGTTCCAAACTTGCACACGAGATTTAGGAATGTTTCTATTGAAATGCCCTACCAGTGTTTGTCTGCGAGGCTCAAAGCATTTTACACTATCAAAATGTTTAAGTAAGTAGTGTGTGTATTCACCAAAGCGACAGCCAACATCAATTGCAGTTCTGCCCTGTGTTTTAGGAAAGAAGTCTTGCATATAAGCGTAATGCTTGTGTATTTGATTAATACCTAAACCATCATGTGAATAAACAAGTTCGCCATTGTCCTGGTACAAATCTTGTTCAAACTTTAGTTCTTCCATTTTTTTATGCCCTCACTTTTTTGCTGTTGTGGTGCATCATATTCATGAGGATTTTTTAGTTTCTCTTGGCGTATCTGTTCTTTAGTAACCTGTCTCAAATCCTTCCACCATTCTGCATCATGCTGAAAGCCGCCAACAATATCACCTTTGAGACTCTTGCCTACTTCTTTTCTAAAGCCCTTTAAGTGATCCATGTAAGCACCTAACACACTGTTGATAAACACATGTCCACTAGCGTTTGGTCCACCTAAGTCATTAAACTCTACGCCCACCGCTTTAAAGTCCTCAATTAGTTCTCCAAAGATAAAACTGTCGTGATATTCATCATGTTCAAAGATGTCATCGCTTTCGTAGATCCAACGCCACTGCTCCATGAACTCAGCAAACTTTGGGTGGTTACGATTAAACATCATCCATCCACACTCGGGCCAAGTTTTACGTCCCAAGTATGTTGCAAGTTGATTTTCGTTGGGAGCAATGCTGTGCAAAAACTCCAGCGTCATAGGTGTATGTGTTCTTACATCAGCGTCGCACCAAATGAAGATGTCTGTGTCACAGTGTTCTGCAAAGTGCCACAGTGCAAATACTTTGTTAGCAAAGCGACTTGCGTCCCAGAGAAAACTTTTTTTAGTTTTATCTTTGTTGTGTCCGTGTGCGTGTGGATTGTTTTTGTGTCTTAGTTGCCAAGCCTTAAGGTCTGGCAAGGTTGTTCGTTGATCGTAAAGTGTAATACTGTGATTACCTTGTACACTTGGATTGTGATCCTCAGGATATATTGTTAAAGGAACTTCCTTGGGCCAGTTAGCATTATATCCTTGGATAAACTGCTTGCCGTATTTCTTATAACCCGTCTCGTTCCAAGTGGTAAATACTGATAATGTGCGCATATAACTATTTATAGGTTTGAAAATACACAATGAAAATATCCCATTTCCCCAACAACTTGCCCAACAATGCACAGGAAGTTTATCCGCAACTCATAAATGCCATACAACAAACAGACACACTGGTTGAAAATGACTTGGATGCTGATGCTGCACTTATATGGAGTGTGCTGTGGTATGGTAAGATGGGTGCTAACAAAGCAGTATGGGATCACTACCGCGCACGAAACAAGCCAGTCATTGTCATTGAAGTGGGCGGGCTTATACGCAACACAACTTGGAAGTTGGGTATAAACGGGATCAACAGAGATGCAGACTTTGCTGTGGATGCTTACATGCCAGGCGACAGAGTAAAAAAGTTTGGTATCGTATTACAGCCTTGGAAGCAGGATGGTGAGTATGTGATAATATGTGGGCAGCATGGATACAGTGAGCAGTGGCGTGGTATGCCTGATATGGATACATATTATCGCAATACTATTAGAGAGATACGTCAAGTCACTGACAAGCCCATAGTTGTTCGCAGTCATCCTCGCTTCAGAGAGTCGCTACACTGGGCATGTGATATGCAGTGGTACAAAGAGCAAGGTGTCACTTGGAACATACCCAAGCATGTGCAGCAAACCTATGACAGTTTTGATTTAGAGCATATGCTAAAGCACACACACTTCACTGTAAGTCACAGTAGCAACGCTGGTATTACTAGCATTATACATGGTGTGCCTGCTGTTGTTAGTGAAAGTAGTTTAGCCTGGGATGTTAGCACAAAGATGGACTCATGGTTAAGCAAGCCTGATAGACACAACTGGTTAAACCGTATGACATATACAGAATGGTTTGCCGACGAAATAGATGTGCAATGGAATCGTATACGGAATAAATTATAGTCACAAAAAAAGCAGCGAAAACGCTGCTTTTTTATTATTTTGTATTTTTATTAGAATTTTACTGAAAGACCTAGTGCAGTAGTTTTTTCACTAGCAGTCTTATCGTCGTCTGTCATTTCAGCAAATGCAACTAGACCTGGTGCTACAGTATACTGTGCGCCAAATGTAACCTCGTCACTTGAAACTGTACCAGCTGATTCAGTTTTC
>Ga0208767_1000821_pt1 | contig 25451 bp, 38 predicted proteins | sample VirMetDEL_Mar_21_FD_184514 | JGI IMG/M metagenome (GOLD analysis project Ga0208767, IMG submission 184514) | Aqueous microbial communities from the Delaware River and Bay under freshwater to marine salinity gradient to study organic matter... | ecosystem: Environmental > Aquatic > Marine >... | reverse complement strand
GCCGCAGCCATCACAAAAGTGAGGTTGTTTAAGTTCGTTCATTCTTCTCTCCTTAAATTTGCATGTAGACGGTCTACATACTCTGCGCTAGTGTTAATTTCGTCTTGATCACTCATCATCTTTCTCCATACTGTAGCTCCTCAAAGTCCTTAGAATAATACTCAAGAACTTTATTCTGTAGCCCCTGAGGCAACTTATCAAACTCCTCAGTCCAATCAACCTCCTTCTCGCTCACATTCCTATGAGGCAAATCTCTAGGGGCTACCCTTAGCATCTTCTGTACATCATACCAGTCCTCAGCTAGACTCTCATGCCTGCCAATATACTGAGCATACTGAAGCAGGTTCCAAGGATCTGTTTGAGGCAGGGTATGAGTAGTGACTGACCACTGCTCATGACGATCATCAAAAGCAAACATGTGCTCGATAAACCCCTCAAGCGTGATGTCCTTTAAGGGAGCAACACGCCTTTGAGTTACCTTACCATCGTAGATATGTTTGGTTCTGTTGCTAAACATATTCCAAGCGCTGATCAATCTCTCAAGAGGGTGGCGAACGAAAGCAAAGATAAGCTTTGGTTCTCTTAACCATTCGCCGGGAATCTCTCCCTTACTTGTTGGAGCCCTATGACTATCTGTCCACATGTCTAAGATGCTTTTACCAGCCGTCTTAGGGATGTGTATGAAGATAGCATTAGGATTCTCTAAAAGTTTTGCTGGCATCATCATACTCCAGTGTGAACAGAACTTCGTCTTTAAGTCTGCCTTCTTTATCTACCTTAAGCTTTCTAATAATTGATTCTTTAAGAGCTTTAATCAAAACGTCCTCACTATGGTTAAGTCCCGGTGGGAAGCCATAAGCATAGGGAATAACGAACGGTCTGAAATACAGACCGAAACATACTTCCTTATAAGCTTTTAAGAATGGTTTATTATAATCATTATATGATTTAATTACTAAGAACTTCATGGTGTCTTCTTAATGATATTGACAGGGTATCCAAGCTCTGCTTCAAGTTCTTCTTCAGTCATATCAACAGACACAGGGTTATTTAGATTCATGATCTCGGCATTAACCTGATCTAGTCTATCTTGGAGCTGCTCTCGTTGTTGATAGAGGCGCTCAAGGTACTTCTCTTTCTTTGGGTTACTCATTTATTTCTCCTTTTAAATATTGTATAGCTCGTTTAAACTTCATTAGTGGGTTTCTCGCCAGTTGTTCCCAACTTTTATGTCACCTTTAGTGGCACATCTGAGATTATAATATTCCCCAGCTTCAACAAATGCGGCTTGTGCTATGGGGATGAAATCTTCAACATCTTCTTCCTTTACTTCCCACTGGTATTCATCATGAATTGAACCCACAAGCTTAGCATCTATGTTAGCTTCTTTAGTTTTCTCATGTAGGATAACTAATACACGCTTCATATAAATAGCACCTGCCCCTTGAAGTAGGGTATTGAGGGCTGAGTGGATAGATCTGATTCTTATCAACCGCCCATCAAGTCCTTTAATAAAACCACGGGCCGCAGCAGTTTGTATACGAGTGATGAGATCTCCAAGATCAGGGAGACCAGCGAATAGTTTATGCTTTAAGGCTTTACCATCCTTACGTGTTCCGCCAATGATCTTACCCATCTTAGTGTCACCAGCACCATATGCTACAGCATAGAACATCGTCTTTGCTTGGTCTCTATCTGTCAGACCAGCCGCCCTCATGTTCACGCTATGAGCATCAGTACCTAAATCTTTATCACCGTTTACTACTGCCTCAGTGTAGTCAGGGTTATTCATATAGTGAGCTAACATACGTAGCTCCAATGCATCAGCATCCATACCCACAAGCTTATAGCCTTTAGGTACTATGAATAACTCTCTACATTCTGGCCCGTAGAGTTTTCTTACGGAAGGTACTTGGCCCAAGTTTGGTTTGCTATGACTCATGCGCCCTGTGACAGCACCCATAGGATTTACATACCCATGTTGCCTTCCGTCCTCATGCACTGAGTCAATCCAGTTTTCTAAGAAACCCTTAATCTTGGTGACGGTCAGGTAGTGATTAATTAAATCTGCCTCGGGGATATCAGTAATCTCCGAGAGCACTGCATCATCTACTTGCACCTCTCCAGATGGTGTAAACTTAGTTGGTTTCCAACCAAAATCTTGAAGCCATATACCGATCTGTTGTCTTGATCCCAAGTTGAATACTTGAGTACGGTATCTGATAAAGGGCTCAAAGGAACCACTAGCTTTAAGGCGTTCATATTCATCTGGCCTTAGCCCTACCTTAGATAACGTACCGTCTTTCTTTCTTTTGGGGACTACAGTTTTCTCAGCGAATTGTTTTGGCAAGAAGGTTTCGCGCACTTTATCTTCGGTACGACCGAGGTCATCTCTAACAGCCGCTAACAATTCCTCACATTTCTCTGTATCAAAGAGCCAGCCATTACTAATCTGTTCATATATGATGAAAGCAACCTTGTGCTCCATCTCAACTGAGTCTCCAGAGAATTTCTTACCTTCCTTTTCAAGGACTCGGAGAACCTTAAGGTTCAACTTGGTGTCCTCGGTACAACGATGTTGCATCTCAGGACTATAATTTTCCCAGTCTTCGTGCTCAACTTTTGGATAGTCGAGCTTCCAACCCCACGCCTCTAGTGAGTGTCCTCCTTCTCTGGTTGGGTTAAAGAGACGCGAAAGCACTAGGGTATCAATAATATGTTTGTCATATAGGTTGAAGCCATAGAGCTTAAGGGTATGGGGTAAATCATAACCAAGAATATTGTGACCTACCAGAACCTCGGCATCCCCCAGTACACTGAAGGCATCTTTAAGATTCTCTGGCCCATACTCTTGTACTTCCTGAGTATCAACATCAATCAAGCTGAAGCAATGGAACTTAGTAGGTTCAAGTCCATCACCTTCAGCATCGAATAGGATTCGTTTCATTTTAGTTGCCATCCTTCATCCTCGATATCAAATTCGTCTACGTCCTCTACTTCGCTCAAACGACCAGTGTCGGGATCGTAGTAAAGGTTACAAGCTTTGCCTGTATCACCAGTATGTCTTGACTTAAGGACACGAAGGACTGTAGTATTTGCCAACCTAGCATCATCCGCTTGCTGGTTACGTTCAAGGGCGATAACCGTATCACTCAACTGTGCAATACTTTGAGAGCCCCTCAGATGAGAGAGACTAACCTCAATACCTTGTTCATGTCCTTTGTCATTACTGGTTCTACGAAGGTGACTGACGAGCACCATGCCACAGCCTGTTTCTTCAACAAGGCTACGGAGACGCAGCATGATGTCGTCAATCGTTCGACGCTCGTCACCCTCAGTATGAGCAGCGACTAGCATATGCAGGTGATCTACTACAACCCACTGACAGTCACAGCCAATGATAAGGTAACGAAGCTTAGCGAAGATGTCATCTATATCTTGGATGCCCAGATGAGCATGAACAAATAACCTATCCGCATTAGGGCCTTCAAAGAGTTTAGTGTAGTGCTCATGTATTTTAGCCTCGGGATATGCTTGTCTTACTTTGTCCCTAAAGAGCTGGGATTCGGCTTCGATAGATACAATACCCATCACAGTCCGTTTGCAATCTTCTTCTAGGGCCATGACTCCTACCTTTTCATCGGTAGTAGTAAGCAGCCAGTGCTCAAGCTCACGAGTAACAGAAGACTTACCTAAGCCAGTACCACCAGTTAAGGTGATCAGTTCTTTCTTACGCAGTCCATCCAACTTGTGATTGAGCCCATCCCAAGGATAAGGGATACTCTCTACACTTTCTTCGGTGAAGAACTTCTCTTTGAAGTTAGTGACATTAACAATCCCTGAGGGAGTGTATGTCTCTGCGTTCCAAAAACACTGGACAAAACGCTGTGATTCATTCCTGATCAGCATATCGTTGGCGTCTTTGAAACCTTCGGGGAGTTTCATTACTTTACATTTCCCCGGCTTCAGTAGCTTTGCAACTTTCCGAGCAGCTTCCTGTCCCGGCTTATCCATATCGAAGCAAAGTATTACGTTGTCAAACGATTCAAGGTACTCAATGTCTCGTTTGAAATCTCGAGGGGCACCCGATGCTCCGTTCTTAAGGGAGATACAGGGCCATCTATTACCTGTCATTTGGTGAGCAGCCATAGCATCAAGCTCACCCTCACAAACAGTCAAGTATTTACCGCCAGCCTTAAAGGCTTGGCAACCGAACATATGAGCTTCACCAGCAGCACCACTAAATGTGAAACTTTTGTTCTGAGTATAACGAATCTTCCTTGCTACCTCTGTATTAAAGTCAGCGAAGTAAGGATAGATATGTTGAATGATCCCATTAGAACCCTCAATGACTCTAACACCGTAGGTCTTACAGGTTTCTTCAGAGATCTTACGATCAGGGATATCTTTAAATTCACCCTGATCAGAGAATTGAATTACTGTTTCTTGTTTTTCTTCCAAGCTATCAACGTCCCCGTAGTTCTTAAAGTATTTAGAGCATGTGAAGCAGTAGGCAGAACCATCTGCATTGATGCCAGTGTTATCAGAACCCTGCCCACAAGGACAGGGCTGATGTACTTTAACAAAGCCGTCTTTATTAATTGACATGATCAGGTACAATGATACCTTCAGGTGCATGGTCAGTCATAGAATCTGTCAGCGTCAGTGAGACACGCAGATCCTCAGCCAAAGCATCGAAAGCTACCTTAAGACTTTGAGACATGAGTTGAGTGAATTGAAGTTGTTCAAGAGTTGATCGTTGTTCTGGTGTCAAATCCTCTGTGTTACGAGTGACACCATCCAGTGTAAATTGTTCCATAGATTTATTCTTATTGTTGTTAATGGGTGCTGGTTTATAAGGAGAGCCAGCATCCTTAAGGGAGCTACGTCAGGGAGTCGAACCCTGCTAACCTTTACCATAAAGACTCAGCCTAGCTGTTAGTCAACCTTGGGGAGGTGGCGGTACTCCGGTACCATACGTAGCTTTTTAGAACTCATCATCAGGATCAAAGGTTTCAAACTCATCACCGTCTGCACCAGCAAACTCAACAAGATCCAGTACCTGTACTGCCTTGAGATCAAGACCTTGGTACGGGCCATAACGACCTGAGCCAGAGTACTCATTGTACTGAACACAGACCTTACTACCATTACCAACCTGTACGTCGATAGGATTCTTGTGTGCATCCACAAGTCGTGGTTGCTGGTTCGGTCTACCGTTAGCACCATGCACTTTACGCTTGAATACTACATACTCCAAGCCGTCAGCTTCTTTGATACGATGCCCTGCTGCCTTGAATTTTTCAAGTTCTTCGGGGCTATCAGGTGCTACGTCGATAGTCCATTGAGGTTCAAATTTTGTATTAGGCGTTTGGATATAAGCCCACTTAGCGGTGCCAAATACTGTTGCCATATAGTTCTCCTATATTTATTATAATTATTTAAGTGATCACTGGTCACATCCAGTCCCCCTATTATGCCAGAGGATCGGCAGGTTGTCAAGCCCCTATCGCATGAATTTAGGTACCTCCCTTTTAGTCCATCGCATATCAATTTCTTTGCTTCGTGCTGCGTAATATTTCTGATATGCTTTAACTACATCATCATCTTTACAGTCATCGTATACACACTGAGGTGGATCAGTTTCCCTTGATTCTTTAATAGGTAGCACATTGCTCTGACAAAAGTAAGGAAGAAGCCTAGCACTTTTATGCGTCTTACCATACCTATATGTATACTCATGAAGTAAAGCCATGAAATGTTTAAGCGTCCAAGAGTAGTTCCGTTTGGAACTTCTAACCCACAACGCACACGGATGGTTCTTGTGGGTTAGCTTGTATACCTTAGGGGCTACGGGGGTATCGAGCATGTGATGAGCTGAGCTTAGAAGCTGAGCAGTCTCAAGTACCATTTTAACTACATGCTTATCGCATAGCATCTCGGCAGCCCTGAAGGGATTGTTATCCACTCGGAAAATATTCATTCAATCAATCCTCCTATAATCTCTTTAGCCTCAAGAGCAATCTCCCTATGCTCGAGCTGCGTATCTTCATTCTCCCTGACTTCAATCCAATGAAGCCAACTACGAAGGGAACCATTCATATATAAACGGGACATAGTTAACCCCTCAGGTAACACAGACCTCGCTACTTCCTTAGCGATACCCCGATCAACCGCTGCCTGATAGGCAGTAATAGCTACATCCTTGACTCTATTCTGCTGCTTAACCCATAGGTGCTGAAGTGATATATCATCTACAGGTATACTGTTCTGCCTGTTTGTCTCGTCTTGGAGTCTAGCAGATCTGAGCTGAAATGTCAAGGCTTCAATAGGATCAGCATACCTTTGACTAAACTCCTGAAAGGAGAACGAACGATGCCTCAAGATCTGACGAGCAATATCTCTAGGACAGTTGATCTCCATACAGATGTTGACCATTTCAAAGGGGCTCCAGTGCTTGTGTCGTTTTAGATAGTTCCAAAGTCTATCCACATTCTCACCAGCCTCTTGAGATGCAGGGTTACTGACACGAGCACAGTATACTACTAGATCTTTAAGGCTCTCACCGTTGACTCCAATACTATGACTAACTAATTTAATTGTTTCCATTCCATCTCCTTCGCAGTACATTTGATGCTCGTTCAGCCAGTGCTCGGTGCGCTCTAGCTTCTGCTTGATCCCTTCGTATTCGTTCAAGACTAGTCTCAGGTTCAACAGGGGTAGCGGCTGTTGTTGTCCATATATTATTATCTGTTGGTACTTGGATTGTGGCTCGTTCTAATACTTGTTCCTCTATATCTCTAGCTAGTTGATTAGCAGCATCTTGGTTAATACGCCCAGCCAACTCCTGAAAAGAACGCGAAGCCATCGACATACCTGACCCTCTAGCGCCACCATACATTGCTCGATAGTTTTCACGCTGCAAGTAAGCAGCCTTCTCACCTTCACTATTATGGAGTCCAAGCCTTGCCAGCTTCTCGATAAGCTCATCAGGACACTCAAATCCATACTGAGATTTATAACGAAGCCCATGGACAATAGACATGACAGCTTCCTTGCCATAAATATCTTCAGAGACTAGAGATAACACTTGACTTCGTGCATCTTCTATGCTATTATCCCCTGTATGAATTCGATCACCATCCCAAGCAAAGCAGCAACAAGTAAAATCAAAAGCCTTGAAGGTCTCCTCAATGCTTGGATACATTTTCTTTAGGATCTGAATCTTACTATCATCCCAAATATATGAACGAGCATACTCTGACTCCTCCTCAAGTACCCATTCTTCATCAGCAATGTTGATAGTATAATCTAACTGAGCTTGATTAGAACAGGTGATGTCGTAATCTGCATCCTGAGGTAAATCAAAATAGTGCTTCCTTACTGCGCCGCCCACTATCCATGGGCCCTCAGGAGATACTTCAAGATACTCAGAGATCTCAGTGAACCTTGTCATCGTCATCTCCTTGAATTAATGTAAAGATTGTAGCGGGTTGCTCAGGGGGCTCAGAGGTTTGCATTTCCTCAAGGATCTTTTCTTGAGCCTCACGAACAGACGTTACAAATTTATATTGACAGCTAGGACACCTATCAATATCGGGGCCATCATTACTTGGGTGGAAATTAATATGCCAGTTAGCTGTCGTCTCGTCACCTGTAATGATAGGTAGGTTACAGGATTCAACTTCGGGCAGCTCAATGGTATTAGGGCATAACGAACACTTGATCGTTATCATATAGCCTCCTTATCTCAGCAGATATTGCCTCGTTATCTGATGGTAGATATTTCTCAAGAGTATAAACAGCTTGTGTTACTGTTGTCGAGGTCTTGAATGCCTGTAAGTTAGCTAGGGCTGTCTCCTTCTTAATCCGAATCAGCTTAGTCTCAAGGTCACACCTCAAGATGTAAGCATAATCCTTATCAAATCTTGTTAAGAGACAGATCCTCCAGCCTTCTTCAAAGGGATACTTAATTATTTCTGGAGCGTTCATATTCTAACCAGCATTGACGTACTCGGAATTTAAAGTCTTCCCATTCATTACGAGTTAGTGGATCATTAAGATCACGGCTCCATGTATACAGACTATGATTCATAGGAGTCCGATCAATAACATAATTCATATAAACACGAGTACGGGGTCTTAGAGATGGGCCGCCTATAGGGATGGGACTATCTAAATCAAATTTATAGAAGCCTTCCCTGCCTCGGTGGCTCTCACGATCTGCTGACCATCTTTGCCGACGCGGCTGCATTACTGGTTCATGGGCTGGTGCTTGAACCCTATATACTGTCTCCGTTACTTCTTCACGGAGAGTAGAGGTAACATTAAACAACTCATGGTGTTCAGGTAAAGCCTCTCTAAGAAACTCATCCAAACCAAACTCAGAATAGCGCATAAGAATATCTGGTGCCGTATCAAAGGTACAAGCATATTCTCTAAGCCGAAGAAGCATAGAGGCCCATGATTCCATAGTATCTTTAGGGATAGGGAACCTCATTGATCGGAACTCAAGAGAACCATACTGATTCAGTGCTGCCATATTAAGAGCAGCATACTTGGCTCGGTCACGCTGAATCATTTGAATCCTTCCACCCACTACTTCACTCAATGTAAAGAACTGATCCTCTGCTTCAAGCATAGACAGACAGAACAGATTACCTTTACGGTGCTCACCACACCAATCAATAAGGATGGGTTCAAGGATAGAGTAGACACAAATAAAATTTACAAGCTGCTGCAATGTCAACCGCTGGCAGTTAATATGAACATGGGTGCTACAGTTATCACTGTCTACAATATCATCAAAGTCAAGAGCATTATCATAGATTCGATTGATATACTCAGAGAGCTTACGAGGCTTACAGGGCTGTCGAAGGATGAACTCAGTGGCATAACCTCTAAGCGACCCATCACTTGTATAAGTCCAGCCAGATGGAGTGTTCTCTCGTGCTCTCTCTAGGGATGACTCACTATCAAACTCTACTTCAATCTCAATACCTACGTCACCAGCCTTTTCTCGTTGCTCAAGCTGATCAACAATGTTCATAGTCTTGCCTCCAGAAGTTCTCGGTAATAGTTAAATTCATTATCTAATTCAGGTTCTCCATTGTCTGTTACTTTACCAACAGCCCTACAGTTAGGGCCAATCAAAAGGAACTGATCATCTTCGTCTGCTGCAAAGATAGTAAACTCCCTACAGAATGCTTGAGAAGGGAGATGATCAACAGAATCAAGACGCTCCAAGCACTCAGAGAAACTAGGATATGTCCCATTCATCATGTCATTAAAGTTGGACATGCCATCAATGGATTCCATAAGATGGTCTACCTTCTGACGACTAATAGTAATCATACCGTGATCCCAAAAGCACCGGATCATTTGGAGATTACTATTAGATAGTCCCTGCTTATAGAAGCGGCTACCTTTCCTTACAACATATGTAGGGATCTCAAAGCCATTCATGAAGCCTAGTCTTGGAGGGCTTGAATCCAGCTCATCAAAATTAAAGGTTCCTCGACGTTGGCTGTGCATAAATTTACCTGATACCACATTAGACTCTGTGATTTCAGAGATAAGAAAGGGCCTGCCGTTCCTACTTACAAATGTACCTGAGTATCGAGAGTTCTTATCTCGATTGTTCATGTGACTAAAGTGAGGCATAGTGTACTCCAACTCTTGTATACCATTTTTGATCCCTTATAATTTCCTGTGCACTATTTCTACGAGCCCTATTAATAACTGTTGCTACATAAGGATCGTCTCTCAGTGCATATTCTTGGTTCTGAAAGTTCTCTATAACTCTCTGAGTATTTTCAAATACCCAACGCATATAACGCTCATCTTTCAACCAAAAGTTAGAGAGCACTCGGTACTCCAAGCCATAAGGCTTAGGTCTAAAAGAACCAGCCTGACCATAAAGAGTTCGGCGCTTTTTACCTGAGGCTTGGGGCTCTACAAGAATTGAAGGGAGACCTAAAGCAATGTCAAGCTCTTTAGTAATTGCTCGACACTCAGCGAAGTGAAGGGGGTCGAAAGGTTCAACATAATCTTTCTCTGGACGCCAGCCAATATGAATATGACCTGAAGCACAACGGAAATTAAGATCCTCCGGTTCGTCTGGAGTCTTTTCTTCCCCTGTATAAGCACAGTAATCAGGATCACAACCTAGTTCTTTAGCTTCTGGAGGTTGCGTTTCCAAATAAGCCTTACTAAAATGTGTTACAATTCTAGGGCTGATATGAAACTCAGAGGGTACTAGTTTACGCAGCTCCTCTTGAACCTTGTTAATATTAAATACAAATTCATCCGAGTTCTTAGCTGGATTGATATTAAATTCAAGAGCCATACCGTCTACTTGAACAGCACCACAATCTACATTGAATGGTTCTGCTTTAGTACCCGGAATAACTCCATGAGCTGAGACTGCTTTAAACCTAGGCGATGGGCCATTAGTCATAAACAGTTCAGGGTCTGCACCAATAGTAATATTTTTCATGCTCCACCTTGATAGCTTTTAATTTCACACTCATCACTACAAACAAAACTTGTAGCATCCATCCAGATTATATCTTTTGCTTGATCCTCTTTGGGGATCTGGTTGCATACAAAGCATCCAGAAGTAACCATCTCCCTCCATTCATCAGCCGGGATAAGCATACTCCCATAAGGGATAAGCTGTGAATTATTTTGAAGGAGAGGAAGTTGCTTTTTTTCTTGAGGGATCTCAGAATCTTTCACACTATACGGGGTAACAACCAGCGTAGCCTTTCGATCAGCCGCTATACTATTAGTCCAATCAAGATATTGAACCCGACCTGTAAAGTAAAGATCATTAGCAATACCTGCTACCAACTTAGGAACTACTTCTTTATCACATTGAACATGAGCCCTGCAAGAGATACGAACAGGAACAGGAGGATTAGTACCAATAGCATGGCCCGTAAATGTATCACCGACTCGGCCAGTTACTTTAAAGTAACAAGAATCTCCCGGCCCGAAGCCCTGATACTTACGACCACTACGATATTGGTTTCCACTATACCCATGGTATCCCCCACTGTTGTAGGTAGTAGTCTTCGGTTTCGGTGCTACATAGGGGCTCAACTTTTTTACTTTAGCCTTATCAATCTTCTCATTAATCTTACTAGGAATAGTAAACTTATAAAGATGATGAGGCTTGACAGAATTAAACTTATTCTTGTGAACCTTCATATCAGCACGGCTCAGTGCAAGATTAAGAATCTGCCATTCAGATGACCAATAGAGCTGCTTAAAGTCATCACTATAAGCATAGTAAAGAGGACGCTCATCGTTACGAATAAAGTTCAAGGTCTCATCACTGGCATCCCACCACACTAAAGCAGCAGCACCATGAAGACGATTACTATATACTTCCTCGATACCATGAAGGGCCATGTTATAAATAAGAGCCTCACTATCTACATCAAAGTGAGAACCCTCATCAAGAAGTGATACACCCCTTAGCGTCCCGTTATGAACAGCAGTGATACTCTCATACTGAAAAGGATGAGCGTTCTCATCACTGACATGACCTTTAGTGGCTGCTCGATTATGCCCAATCAAAACCTTGTGACTGTCCTTAAGAATCTTATCAAATCTACGGGTCGCCATGAATTCATAAGCAGGCAGTGCCTTCTTATACCATGAGGTTTTGTTCTGCTTGTTAACAGATATAATACCTGTTGAGTCCTCGCCCCTTAGCACATCAAAGAACAATAGACTCTTAAATACTTTCTCGTGTTTTACTGAGATATCCCCAGCAACACCTACAATCCCACACATATAAACTCCTTACTTGTAAGTCTCGTGCATCAGTTTAAACATCTCATCCCTATGATCGGGAGCATATTTAAGCTGACGCCCTAAATAACTATAACCTATAAGCTCACCGCGAGGGCTGGCCCCTATTCCCTTAATAAACTTAGCAATCTTAGTACCCCCTGATCCATCAAAAGCAGCGTGAACCCCTTGTTTATTGCGCTCATTAAAGGATGAAGTAGCAAACTTAGGATCAAACCCATGCTCAATAAAGCTCTTAATCTTTGCAGGGCTAGCGTCACAAGTAAATACATCATGATCTCCATAAGCCTTCATAGGACAATGAGACTTCTTGAGGTATTGCATTACTTGAAGGGCTACAATAGGATGGAGTCCCTCATTACGAGCCCTAATGTATGTCTCTAAGGCATAAGGGCCCTCCCAAGGCTGACGAGATACGATTAGTGCCATGATAGCATAGTTACCGGGGGCATCAGGATCAACAATAATGTATTCATCTTCTGGATCATACTCTTTTAGCATGACCTCGCTAAAGAACGGCATCACCTCAGCATAATACTGCTGAAGATCGTCCTCATTAACCTTATATTTTTGTCGTGCTTGTATCTTAATAGGAGCTACGACAGCAAAATAATTATCGGGATCAGGGTAAGCTGCTGCTGGCCCATGACAGCTAGCTTTCTGAATTATATTATATACTGTCGTACTACCATAATTGTCACGAAACTTATCCCGCGCTCTATTAACCTTGACATGCCAAGCATTAGCTTGATGGACATCCACATTATCAATCATAAGATCAATAGCTTTATCAATTAACTTTTGGTCAGCCTCGTTCATGCCAATCTCCTGAAGTAATCTGAGGGCCATCTCCGCTATCAAGAAAGTAAACCCAGCAATCACCATGACCTTGAATAGATACAAGGCGACGTTCATAAAATCTAGGATGTCCCTCGATGGAATCTAAGAGTCTTAGAGTTCCGGCGTCAATGTCGTCATAGACTTCACAAACAACTGGGTTCTCAACAGGTTCATCCACTTCCTTAATGAAAGGGAAGGCACCATAATCAAAGAGGGCGATGTTACTAGGCAGCCTTGCCATGCCCTTAAAGGTTGCAGAGCTAAGGGCACCAGCCCTAGAATCTCGTTGCCTAAGTGTTCCATATACTGCTACTTGTGTCATACTCCAACGCTCCGTTTAAGATTAAATGTTTCCTGAGACTCAAGCCGCATCTTATTTCTTGCTAACCTTGAGCCCAGCCCATCACACAAAGACATAAGCGCATCCTTTTCAGGCCCTTCAGAGATTTGTAGGATTTGACCTCGGATAAGCTGAGTATGTCTTAGTGCTTTAGAGATATTGTGGTAGTCGTTCATGTTCCTCCTTGACAAAAAACAAATTTTCAATGTATAATAGTATACATGGATACTAAAAATTGTAATTCTTGCCGACAGCAAAAACCACTCGATGAGTTCTATACTGGACGGGCTCAATGTAAATCTTGTGTAGTCACTCAAGTAACAACCAGACAGAAAAATAACCCTCAGTATTTAAAATACCAAGCCCAGTATAGAGAAAAAAATAAAGACCGAATGAAAGCTGCTCATAAAAAATATGTTGAGAAGAATCGAGGTCTTATTAATTTCCTTAACAGCCGTCGTAAAAAACGTATTAAAGAACGTACTCCTAGTTGGCTTTCCTCATCAGATATAGCACAAATTAAAGAAATATATAATCAAGCGGCTGAACTATCACAACAAACTGATAAACTTTATCATGTTGATCATATAATCCCATTAAAAGGTGAGCTTGTTAGCGGTCTACATGTACCGTCTAATTTACAAATATTAGAAGCCTCTGAAAATATCCGTAAATCTAATCAACTAAAATCGCACGATCTGTAATACATTCGTGAATAAATTTACGATACCCTCCCCTACGTTCAATGACAGGAATCCTATCTAAAGGCTTGTCGTCAACCCAATCAAGCCACTTAACCATACAATCTTGACGATAGTCTTGTGGCAAAGCGGGGCTAGTGTTGGCCTCTAAGACATAAGGATTACCAGCAGCATCTTGAATAACATCAATAGCTGCAAAGTCTAAAGAGGTCTTAAGAAAAGCCTCACGAGCATAACGAACAGCCTTAAGGGGCCAGTTATCCCAACTGACATTCTCAAAGCGACCACCAGCACTAACATTCCAGATAAGGGATTCGATATCCTCAACAAACTTTTCGGCAACACAAAGAATACGACCCTGAGCCACAAAGACTCTGAATTCTCGAGTCTTAGGGATATACTGAGAGATATAATACCTGTTATGGCTTTGAGCCCTTATAGCCCTTATAGCCCTCGTCAGTTGCTCATAATCTTCGGCATAATAAAAATTAGAACCAGCTTCATGGTTAGCCGGACGAACAACATAAGGGTAAAGGTTAGCTTCGTGAGCTGTGCCACGGTTCCAAAAGGTAGGAGGGCAAAGATTGTCCTCATTAATTAATACTCTGAATTTACTCTTATCAGAGGCATCAATAATACTTTCAGCTTTATTAATTACAGGGACTCCAAAAGGATTCTGAGAGGTTGTACAGCCCCACCTAAAAACCTTAGAGATATTACGGGGCTTACGTTTATCATTACGCCAAGCCACAATGTTCTCTGACTTCTCAGCTAAAGTATTTACTGTGGCTCTGGCATAACCTTTACGACGTAGAAGTGCTATTGTCATAAATTTACTCCATAAAAAAACCCCCAAGCCCCGAATCACTAGGGGGCAAGGGGGTTAAAGGGCATCGCTAGATGCTTAACTTACCAGAGCAGCCTCAAGCTCGTCATCAAGTTCAACTTCAGGCTCCTCAACCTCAATGCCAAGCAGCTCCATTTTCTCCTCAAGGCTAAGGGTACTTAGTACATCCTTAAGGGTATTTACTACATCCTCTTTAGAGGGCTCAGGAGCCGTCTTAACAGCCTTTTGAGGGACTGCTTTAGAGCTTTCAGGGGCTGAATAACTAGCGTCGTAGAGGTCTCTATAACGCTTAGGAAGCACCTTAGCTTCAAGCAGCTTTTGGATTTCACCATGAGTCAGTTCATCCTTAGCCACCTCGTTGTGGTACTTAAGGATAAGAGCCCTGATAACCGTAGCAAGACGGTAATCGTTAGTCCGCTCCACGGCTTTAAAGCCCTTAGAAGCGAAGCGAAATGATACTCGCTTGATTTGATTAAAGGTTGCTTTACGATCAGCAGGAATTGAAGAAGGATCAAAAGTTTTAGTAGTCATAATTTTAGTGCCTCCGAAGCACTTAGTCATAATTAACGTGTGACGAGATCATGTGGCTCCCGTCGAGCCAGTTTCCAGAATGACCGATCCAGCCGGAGCTGTCAAGGCCCAATAACACACATGTATATAAATATATATTATACATTTATATAGATATGCTCTCGGCTGACCCCTAAACATGCGTGTTAAACATGAGAAGGAGCCCCGCCGAGCCAGTTTCAAGGATGGCATGGCAGCTCGGAGCTGTCAAGCCCTATAACACGCGGGGTATTAAGATTCCCTAAAGTATAAAATAAAGCACACAAACCGCTAAACAGGTTAAAATAAGCGTGTCGAGTAAATCTTCATTATCCATTATCAACCTCCGTACAGGTCACTGAACCATCACTAAAGATCTGAAGGTGAAAACGATCTAAAATACCTTTGCTAGAGTTAGCTTTAGCTTTATCTAATGTTCCACACTCAACACTAAAATCTTTGTAAACATTTACCCACCTCTCGTGTATTACTTTAGGCTTAGGCATAATCAGGTCATCAAGTGGCCTTAAAAAATGGGTACCTTGTAAATTCCACTTAGCAGCAGAAACTTGACCATTATCTGTTATGTAGCCAATGGCCCAAGTTGTACCTGCCTGATCCTTAATACAATTAAGAATAGTGGCGATAGCGCCATATTTAGTGTGGCATTCACCATTAAATTCCTTTATCACCCTATAGGCATTAAATTTCATCTAAATCTCCTTAGACCCCTGTAAAAGGGGTCTTTCCATCAATTTCAACTAAACCTTCCATGACCATTTCGGCTAAAGGCAGAAGGTCATCGTTCTCTGTAACCATATCAGCAGCATCTTGCCGTTTATCCATTGGGATGATGTACTCATCACCTAAGCGCCCTTTAGCTTTAATACCGATAGTCGGTATAATGCTGTTATTCATCGGGGTACAGAAGGTTATCATACTAGCTTGACAGCCTCCTAAGGCTCTAAGCCACCGATTCGGGGTACTAACAAAGATTATCCGACGACCTTCAGTGCTAGTCAGGGAGTTGACCTTAGCTACTCGTTCTAAGATATCGTCAAAGGTGTATGAACCACCATTATCAGGAACCTCAAAGGTCTTAACCTCGTAGCCCCCTTTACCGTCAGTCGTCACAACATTATGACACTCAGGGTCTAAGGGGAGCTGATTCATCTTAGCAGCAAGTTGTTCAAAGTATTCCATAAGTTTCTCCGTAGTTAAATGGAATTTAATGAAGCTGACCGAAGCCAGTTGATCTTCATCATGGCATGGTGGCCCAGAGCTGTCAAGGCCAAATAACACGCAGGTATTTAAATCTCTAAGAGCTGCTGCTTAAACTCGTAGCCCAAAGACTTGATGATCTTTATGGCTTCAGGGCTAAAAGTTCTGGTTCCAGCTAAGTCACAAAACATCTGACCCTTAGAGCAAGCAGGGTAAATACGTCGGTTTCCGTATTCGTGCTTAACAGTAAAGTAAATAATCATTTTAATCTCCGTTTAGGCTTTAAAGAGCCTACTTGCCTTTAAGCAGGCTCTCAAAAGCCCCTAAAGGGGCTAGAGCTAAGCCCTAAAAGGCTTAGGATGCTCCAAGACTTCAGAGTGCTGATCTAAATCAGCAACGGTGTTCTCATAAGTCTCTGAATCCGTTAAGAGCACATAGGATTCGTAGAATCTGGCAACAATAAAACTTCTACCATTATACTTGACCTTAGTGCCAGTTTTGAGCCCCTCTAAAGGGGCTCTAGTACCAACTGGGTACAGTTTAGCTTGAAGATTGATTTCGCTCTTAAGAGCCATTATAATTCTCCTTCGATGTAAAGGATAAAGATGAGTATTAAAATACTCGCAACCAATGCTGTAAAGCCCCAAGGTATCATTTAAACCCCCTTAGCGGCTTTATTCGCCATCTGACGCTTTATATACCTAAGCTGATCTGCTACCTCAGCAGTAACATTAAAGCCCTTGACTGTTACTAAGTAACATTCAGGGTTTTGCATCATCAACTTAGCATAAAGCTCAGTCCGTGAATCCGTACTAAAGTAGTAAAGATTCTCTGGAGCCCCTTCGGGGCTTTCGTTAAATGTCATTACTTCGTAAGACATAATGGTCTCCTTAGCCCCTTAGGGGCTGTTGGTTAAGCTCAGACTGGCAGTCTAAGCAGATTACAGTTTTAACAGTGTGGGGAGTCTCCTTAGACTCTTTAACTGTCGTAAAGCATCGTTCACAAACTTCGGTCATCGCCGTTCCTCCGGTTGGGGCTTATCAAAGCTAGCTAGATTACTATCTAGCTTTGATAAGCCCTTTAGAACCCCTAAGGGCTCCAAGGGCTGCTTTCAATCCCTAAAGGGATCAGTGAACTCACCATCTTCGTCGATAAAGCAATCTTCCTCGGCAGGATCGAAGATCTCCACTAAACCCCAAAAGGATTCAGCATGTTCACTATCGAGTTTTCTATAAAACTCGCCTTCAAACTTAAAGCTATTCCCTTCGGGAATTGAATCGAATCGGTAATACATAAATGGCTCCTTAGAGTTCGTAGGTCGTTTCTAAATGGACATGACCCTCTGGGTCAATGACATAAACCGATAAGATCTCAGTGCCTCTCGGCAACATAGCATCTTCAGCGGATTCATACCACTGAACATGAATGTTCATGCCAACCCTCTTAATGTTAGTAACTTCAGGGTGAGACCCTGAACACTTAAGAGATTCAGGGTTAAACAAATCATCCATAACCTCTTTAACATGACGGTAAATCATAAATCCTCCTTAGGGCCCTAAAGGGCCCCCTCATCAAGCTTGTGAACTACTTTAGTAGTAATGTCATCACCGTTGCCATCAAAGATGGCGAAGTCATGACCCCTAAGTTCTAAACTAAGAACTTTATCCAACATCGGATACCAACCTTCTACGAAGGTCTCCGTTTCAGTCCCTAAGGGACTACAGCTAAGTACTTCGTACTTCATAACTAAACTCCTTTGGAGTTGGTGAAAGGGGCTCTAAAGAGCCCCCGAGTGGCTGTTACTTCGTAACAGTGACTTTGGTTGCAGCATCTAAAGCATACTGCTTTCCATTGGCTGACTGGTAAACGGCTTTGCCGTTCTTGAAAGCCTTCAGGACGTTAAGTCTTTTAGACTTACCGATACGGAACTTCGTTCCGATGTGGCAATCCAGAAGCTCAACCCCTTTAGGGTTGATGTTGACCTTTCGATCAACCTTCGGTTGAACCGAAGCCCCTTCGGGGCTTTCAGAGCCCTTAAGGGCTGCAACCAGCAAATCTTCAGGGCTCTTAGGAGCCCTGCGGTCAATCTCAAGCTCTACAAGCTTGAGGACTTGGTTGAACTCAGCTTCGCTGAGGGACTTGAGAACTGCTACAAAAGCTTCGCTTTTCATAATGATTTTCCTTTGGAAAATGAGTTTGAAATACCCCTTCGGGGTAACTCAGAGACCCAGTGCCGCCGAGCCATTTCAAGCTACGGGGTTTCGAGATTGGGGTCAAGCCCCCTTCGCGGGAGAGTCTTTCGCATTATGCGCAGGAACTCCGTACGGAAGGGTGGTCTGGTCGGCCTAGTGATTCTTAGGGCCCTTTAGGGCCCTTTTGAGCCCCTTTAGGGGCTCTTTAGGGCTCTTTAGAGCCCTTAGTTAGCTCTGAAAGAGCTAGGGGGATGATTGAGGTTTAAGCTCTATAGAGCTTAGGGAGGCTTTAAAGCCCTAAAGGGCTTCAATGAAGCTCTACGAGCTTTAGGGGCTTTTTAAAGCTCATAGAGCTTTAGAGAGCTTGGGAGTCTTTAGAGGCTTTTAAGCCTCTAGGTGGTTGATTTCCTTGTGAGATCTGTAAAGATCTCAGGGGTCTTAGGGGCTAATCTTAGCCCCTAAGCGTCTCTGGAGTGACCGTCAAGAGCCCCTTAGGGCTCTTCAGGGCTCTTTCAAGCCCTTCAGGGCTTGGGAGATCTCCGTAGGAGATAAGGCTGGAGTCTGATCTTTAAGCCCCTTAGGGGCTTAGGGGGTCGGGGCAGGCTGCCATGGGGGGTCACTCCTTTAATATACTCCTGCTTACGATGGATAAAGGAGTTGAGGGTGTCAAGTGGCGGCTTAGAAGCCCTAAGAGCCTCTAAGCATCCCTAAGAGCTTTAAAGACCCCCAATAAAAAACCCCCTAGCCCTAACAGGACTAGGAGGTCTTATGAGATCTTAGGGCCCCTTAGGGCTCTAAGGGGTGCTATAGCACCCTTTATACATCTTAGGGAATACTTTAATAATTTATTATGTTACCCCTTTAGAGCCCTAAGGGCCCTTTAGAGCCCTAAGATCTAGGGTAACCCTAATTCACCCCCGAGGCTCGTTACTCGCCATTATACAGGTAGATTAAAGATCTGTCAAGACTTTTTTTAAATATTTTATAATCTCCTATTGACAAGTGGCGGCTCAAGGGCTATAATAGACACTATGCTATATGTGTTTCCTAATGGCCCCATAGAGCCCTCAGCAGCCCTTCAGAAGGCCCTAGAGGATGTTTCTATCCTAGATGAGGTGTTGGTATTGGGTATGACTAAAGACGCTGAGATCGTCTTATATAGCTCCTCAGATGATATACGAGATATATTACTCCTTATCGAATTAGTGAAAGCTAGATGGATCTATGACCTCGAAGAAGAATGAAACTTATTTACCTAGCCCCCAAAGGTATGGGAAGCGTGAGCTAACAGAGATGCAACTGAAGCTCCTAGATAGCCTTGAAGAAGCTAATTATAATCCAATAGAAGCAGCAAAGCTAGCAGGGTACAAACACCCCGTAAGTGCTGTACGTGCTGTGCGAGAGGAGCTGTCAGCCCTTATTGATGACATGATTGCTAATAGTGCCCTAGAGGCTGCTAAGACTATTAGGGATATTATGGTAAGCCCTGTACCTGTACCTCAAGCCCGTGAAAGGATGGAAGCAGCGAAAACAACACTCGACAGAGCTGGACATGCCAAAAAGGAGCTAGTGGATGTGAGGCATACAGTTAAAGGAGGGGTCTTTATTATCCCTGAGAAAGAGCCTATTGATATCCCTGCAGAGGATGCGGTGATCATAGATGAGTGATTACCCTGTAGCCTATAATAAGAATGGTAAGCCCCCGTATGGCTATGAGCCTCTAGAAGATGGGGAGAAGTACTTCCAACCCAATGATAAAGTATTGGACAAGCTAGTAGAGACAATCAATTATATTAATATGGAAGCCCTAAGCATACGAGAAGGGGCTATCTACCTTACATACCATGCAGACCGGCCTATAACCTATGAGGGCTTGAGGTTAATAATTAGAGATGAGCGACACCCAATATACGAAAGTACGAGAGGAGAATCCCTTAGAGGAACTGACAGCCTCCAAAGTCCAGAGGCTACTCAAGGAGTATCCTGAGCTTTGGGAGATCTATCCAGAGCTTTATAAGACAGATTCCTCCGGTAACTTTATTCTCACTAAAGCGGGTGTACCTGCAAGGAAACAAGGTAAATTACCCGGAAGCCCCCATAATCTCCATAGTGAGACTAAAAAGAAAAGGGCGGCTAAGCAGGCCCGAGATAGAGTTAGAGAAGAACAACAGCGAGTTAAGAAGCTAGAAGCAAAAGTTAAAGAGGCCCAGAAGAAAGCTGAAAAGACTAAAGAGGCTTTAAATAAACTTGATGGGCGCTCAAAGAATCAGCTAATAACTAAAGAGGAACTAGATAGGCTACCTCAGGCTGTAAGAGATCAGATAGCCAATGAGGAATCTGAGGTAATCTTTAAGCCCAATCCGGGGCCACAGGAACATTTCTTAGGAGCAGGAGAAAAAGATGTCTTATTTGGGGGAGCAGCCGGAGGGGGAAAAAGCTATGCGATGCTTGTTGATCCCCTTAGGTTCTGCCATATAGGGGACGCCCGGGCACTGCTCATTAGAAGGACTATGCCAGAACTCCGTGAGCTTATCGACAAGTCTTTTGAATTATATCCAAAGGCTTTTCCCGGTGCCAAGTTCAGACAGCAAGACAAAATCTGGACATTTCCCTCAGGGGCTAAGTTAGAGTTCGGGTACTGCGAGAAGGACAGTGACGTCTATAGATATCAAGGACAAGCTTATTCTTGGATTGGCTTTGATGAGCTTACTCAGTGGCCTAGTGATTTCTGTTGGAATTACTTGGCTACTCGTCTCAGGACAATTAACCCTAATATAACTCCATATCTTAGAGCGACCGCTAACCCCGGTAACATCGGGGGCTGGTGGGTCAAGAAGAGATATATTGATCCTTGCCCACCCAACACTAGCTTCGTAGGCCCTGACGGTATGTCCAGAAAGTTCATACCCTCAAGGCTCTCAGACAACCCATACCTTTACGAGAATGGGGACTACGAACAAATCCTGAAGGGGATGCCAACAGTTCTCCGTCAGCAGCTTCTTGAGGGAAACTGGGATGTTGTCGAGGGGGCAGCATTCCCAGAATTTGATCCTAATATCCATGTTATCCCTCCCTTTGAGATCCCTGCACACTGGGAAAGGCTTAAGGGCATTGACTACGGATATGCCTCAGAGTCAGCCTGCGTGTGGCTTACAGTAGATCCAGAGGATGGCACAATTATCGTATACAGGGAACTTTATAAAAAAGGCTTGACAGGATCGGAATTAGGTGCTATAATAAGGGAAATGGAATTACCGGATGTACGAAGTGTACCCGGAGTCCTAGATACAGCAGCGTGGAGCCAGATGGGCGGGGGCTATAAAGGCCCTACAGTTGGTGAAGTTCTAGTCCAGATGGGCCACAAGCTCAGAAGGGCTGATAAGAACCGTAAGGCTGGTAAGATCCAAGTCCATGAGCGACTAGCCAAGAACATGGAAACAGGGCGGCCAAAGCTACAGATATTCTCTAGTTGCCCTAATACTATAAGAGAAATGCAGGCGCTCCCCGCCGCTAAGAATGATCCAGAGGATGTAGATACTCATGCTCAGGATCATGCCTATGATGCCTTGAGGTATGCGCTTATGAGCCGCCCAAGGATTGAAGGGCACATGGCTAGATTGGCTAGATTTAAGTCAGAGGTCTATCAGCCAGCCGATAGCATCTTCGGGTATTAATTATGGTTACATTTCCTGTAGAACTCACTTATCTATTTTGTATAGGTTTCTTTCTTATAGGTTATGTATTAGGTAAATCAAAAGAGAACTAAGAACTATGGAACGACTGACAGGCGGTACGAACACAGCAGTACCACAAGGCGATAACCTGAAGCGTCCCGGTGGCGGCGGTAAGCCCTCTAATCATGGTGGCATTAAGGTTGAAAAAGCCTCTGCTCCTATGAACGCAGCGGGTCACGTAGCCTCTAAGCAATATGGGGCCACTGAGAAATCAGGTATCATTTCAACGCTTGATCGCAAAGATCCTTTTAGCAACCCTAAGAACGGTAAGTATTGCTAATGGAAAACTTTAATGATAAAGTGAAGTCAGAGTATGAGTCTAGGAAGAAGAATATTCCTGAGGCTTCTAATCCTGTAGAGAGCCCCGAGCCCACTGCAGCCCCGGAAGCCCCAGCCAATTTCTCTTCAGAGATGACTCACGGCACTGTATCAACTCTGAACTCACAAGACTCTAATAGCGTATCAGCGAAACCCTGCTAATGGCCGAAGACAATACCCTACTGAATGCTGGCTATATTGCTGATGTTCCCGACGAGCATGGCAAAGAGCTTCAGGCTGCTCGAGAGACAACCAATCTTGCTGGGCAAATCCGTAGCCGCTTTGATCGAGCTAAAAGAAGCCGGGAGCTTGTAGAGAAGCACTGGCTGGACGCCTACCAGAATTATCGTGGTGTCTATGGTAAAAACGTGCGATTCTCTGAGCACGAGAAGTCTAGGGTATTTGTTAAGATTACTAAGGCTAAGGTAGTAGCCGCATACGGGATGCTCGTGGATGTTATCTTCGGTACCCCTGATTTCCCTCTGGGCGTCCAAGCGACTAAAGTCCCTGAGGGTATTGCTGAAAGAGCCCACTTGAAAGTAGGGAACGATGTAAGCCCCGAAGATCCTACTAGCCCTGAACAGGTTGTAGATCCGGCTGAGGTCGGAGAGGACGTTGATCCTTTCGATGTTGGCTATGAAGGGGACGGTAGGGTTCTGCCTCCGGGAGCTACGCAACGTAGCATGGGTGATTTTCTCCGGGGGTTAGCGGAGCAATTTACAGATAATACTGGGAAGCTTGTACTTGAGGAAGGGCCAGCCCCTGACCCAAGTATCCCAGAGATTGATCCAGCAGAAGAAGCTGCCATGCGAATGGAGAAGCTGATTCATGATCAGATCGAAGAAAGCAATGGCGACGTAGAGATTCGCAATGCTCTCTTTGAAGCTTGCTTGCTGGGTACTGGGGTCTTGAAGGGCCCGTACAACTTCAACAAGACTCTCCATATCTGGGAGGAAGGCGAAGATGGTACCCGAGTTTATAGACCCGTTGATGTTAGAGTCCCTAGAATTGAGTTTGTTTCTTGTTGGGACATTTATCCTGATCCTCATGGCACCTCTATGGATGATCTTGACTATATTATCCAAAGACGAAAACTCACAAGATCACAACTCCGAGGACTGAGAAAGATGCCGTACTTCCGCAAGGAAGCTATCGAGCGTTGCCTTATGGATGGGCCTAACTACAATGCAGAAGACTTTGAGCAAAGTATTCGTGCTGATGATTCTAATGATACTGGGGATCTATATGGTACTCGGTATGAGGTTATCGAATACTGGGGCGTCATGGACGCAGAGTTCCTTAGAGAAATTGGAATGGATGTCCCAGAGAATGTCAGCGATCTGGATGAGCTTCAGATCAATGCTTGGATCTGTGGGGATCAAGTACTGAGAGCAGTACTCAACCCCTTCACTCCGTACAGACTTCCCTATAAGGCTTTTAGCTATGAGAATAATCCTTATAGCTTTTGGGGAGTAGGGGTAGCAGAAAACATGAATGACTCCCAGCAGATCATGAATGGTCATGCTAGGATGGCGATTGATAACCTAGCACTAAGCGGCTCTGTTATCTTTGATATCGACGAGACGGCCCTTGTGCCCGGACAATCAATGCAGATTTATCCCGGCAAAGTCTTTAGAAGGCAAGCGGGGGCTCCCGGTCAAGCAATCTATGCGGTCAAGTTCCCGAATACCTCTAATGAGAACTTGATGATGTTTGATAAGTTCCGGCAGTTGGCTGATGAGCAGACAGGTATCCCCTCGTTCTCTCATGGTCAGACAGGCGTACAGAGTATGACGAGGACTGCTTCGGGTATGTCCATGTTGCTTGGTGCTGCTAGTCTGAATATCAAAACCGTTGTAAAGAATATTGATGACCAGCTCTTGAAACCTCTTGGTGAGGATTTCTTTCAGTGGAACAATCAGTTCTATGAGGGTAAGCTTGGTATCCGTGGGGACTTGGAAGTAGTTGCTAAAGGTACAAGCAGCCTCCTGCAAAAGGAAGTGCTCAGCCAGCGGCTCACTATGTTCATGGGCACAGCCTCTAATCCGGCTATTGCCCCATTCGTTAACATGCCAACATTGATTAAAGAGTTTGCTAAGTCTATGGATCTTGATCCTGATAAACTCCTTAATACCCCTGAAGAGGCTATGTTTGCAGCAGCAATCGCAGGACAACTAAATGGAAATGGAGCAGGCCCGGAAGCTGGCGGCGCTGGTCAACTCCCCGGAATGGGCGGAGCTGGAGGCGTACCTAGTCAAGGAGAAGTTACTGGAGCAGCAGATGTTGGTAACGGCGGAATTGCCGCTCCACCTCCACAGAGCCCAGGGTCGCCTAGTTTCTCTGGATAAAGTTCTACATTTGCGTGACACAGTAAGAAGTACACTACATGAAACCCGACAACCAAATTGAAGACGAAGCTATTGATTTCTTTCTAGATGAGAACCTCAGTCCTGATGATCAAGATTATCTTATGAATATCTTGGGTACAGATCAGAAGCTCTCACAGATTATTGATAACCTTGTCATACGGGCAGTCGAAGTTTCAGATGAAGGTCACATCGAGGGCCCCGGTACAGGTACATCAGATGAGATCCCCGCAAGACTCTCTGATGGTGAGTTCGTATTTAGTGCAGCGGCTGTAGAGGTCATTGGAGTAGATAAGCTTGAAGCCATGCACGAAAGAGCTAAAGAGATGGCTGGTGTATCTGACGTAGCAGACACAGAAGTAACATCAAAGTTTGAAGTAGAAGGATCTGATAAGAGAGTAGAGGTCACTGAGCCTGCTGCTGACGCACTGGCTAGGTTAGAAGATAGGATTCAAAAGTTAGAAGGTGGTTATGTCTACTAAAAAAGATTCTCGATTAGAAAGAGCAGGCGTTAGCGGTT
>Ga0208767_1000819_pt1 | contig 25490 bp, 37 predicted proteins | sample VirMetDEL_Mar_21_FD_184514 | JGI IMG/M metagenome (GOLD analysis project Ga0208767, IMG submission 184514) | Aqueous microbial communities from the Delaware River and Bay under freshwater to marine salinity gradient to study organic matter... | ecosystem: Environmental > Aquatic > Marine >... | reverse complement strand
TCTTTGTAATTACCTGCTTCCATAGCAGTTAATGCGCGTCGGAAGCCACGTAAACGCGTAGCTCCGAGGTTAAATGCAATGTCAATCATAGCATCTTTTCGGACATCATCAAGATCGTTAAACCACGAGTATTCTGTGGCTAGCTCCTTAATCACACGACTGACATCGTTAGAAAGCAAAAAATCCACTTCCTCGTCCGATAGCCCAATGCCGTTTTCTGGGTCTATATTTCTTCCGATTCCCAGAGTCCAGTATCCTTCGGGGCATTTGTAGGCCACATGACGGCCATTAGTTTTGACCTCACCCTCGTGGCGCTTAAGCATTTCTAACAGTTTTTCCATTACTTCTTACCGTTACTGCCGCCGAAGAAAAACGCGCTAATACCAGAAACAAGGCCCCCAAGGTAGCCCAGTACGAGATTCACCACCCCGTCATCATTGGCGTCAGGCGGCTGTATGGTCACCATGAAGATATAAGCAAGAAAGCCCAGCAGGCTAATTACGGCAAATATCTTCGGTGTCGGGTCATCCCCAAACACGCGCCTAGCGTCCTTTCGGTCTTCAACCTCAGTCTTAAACGACTCAAGGTCAATCTCAAGCTCTCGAATCCGATCTTTGAAGTCAGTATCTGCCTGCTTTACAAGCACCGCCTTCTCTGGCTGCGTTTCCAGTATCTTCTCGATCTGCTCAACCCCAGCATCTGGGACGCCGATCTTACTGGCAACCATCTTGATTGCCATACCGGCCATAGGCCCACCAGCAGCAGAAGCTACCGTGGGAGCGAGGGATTTCAGCAGAGAGCCTAGTTTCATTTGAATAGCAGCACCAGTTGGATGATTAACCTAAGATCAGCTATCGCTTTTGTCTACGCTGTCAGCGTTTTCCTCCGCAACGATCTCGTCAATCGTGTCACAGACATCAGGCACCACTACACCAGCAGTCGCAGACAAAGCAGATCGGCCAACAGCACGGATACCCTTGTAAAACTGCGAGCAGTAGATTTCTTTGTTATCTATAACACCCTGTACAGATGTGCAACTAGATAGGGTCAGCAGCATTGCGATAGCTAGGATTCTCATTTGTTCTCCTCCTCAAGAAAACGGGTTAACGATGCTTTGTAGCCGTCCATAAAATGATCGGTAACTCGGTCTTTTAGACCACCTCGATCCGCTATGCGAAAACTTTTTTCTGGGTTGATAAAAGTCCCGCCAGTATTGCTGAAATACAGCATATCTTGGGATTTAGAGGGGCCATAGCAGAGTCGAGGGACTCTAGCCACCATATCACTGCCCTGCACACAGGATATCTGAGTATCCAGCTTCATTGGGCGCTTGAAACCTTTGAAAAACACGTTTGGCTTACCAAAGGTTATGAGGTTTATGTTCTCGTGCTTACCGTTTAGCTTGGCCGCAGATAATTCGGCTAACGCACCACCGAGGCTATGCCCGGTTATCAGGGTACGTTTCTTGGGGTCTAGGTGCTTTTTGATTTTGCCCCATATTGAGGCATGCTGGGCTACGAACCCACCGTGGCATAGTCTTCCAACATACGGTACTGGGACTACGAGCATGTCGGTCAGAATGTCGTTTGCTTTCTTTTGAGTGCCTCGGAAAGCAATAACGTCTATAGACTTGCGTTTTATGACAAACGCTGTGGCTCCCGTTACTTTGTTTTCGACCTTGATAGCGTCTTTGTTCTTGTCATTGTAAGCCTTCATAGCCCAGCTACAGGCCATATTGAGCAGTACGGGATCAAGTTTCATTTGTCAGCTTTTCCTTCTAGGCGCTTGAAAATAGCACCCAGCATCTCTTTGATTTCGCGGATGTCCTCGCGGTAATCATCCTTGGAAACATATTTCTCAGGTATCTGTTTAAGTTCGTCATTTATTTTATCTAACGTGCCAAACACACGATTGACCAGCACCCCACCAAGGAATCCGGCCACCGCTATAATTATGTTAAACAACAACTGATATTCCATCACTCTACCGCTACGCTAGTAATTGCCATAACTACTACAAAGATGACTGTAAATGTCCCTAATATTGCAGCTATGTCGATCATCGCTGCGCGGGACTGTGCTTTCTGTTTGGCCTCGGCAATACGCATATTCCGTATCCTAGCCCGCTCTTTAATCATGTCATGCCAGAGATTGGCGTTGCCCGTCCAATAAAACAGGTCTTTCAGTTCTTTCTCTAGCTGCTCTGCTTTCTTCTTCTGAAGCGTGATCTCCAGAGCCTGACTCTCAACAGACTTGCCACCAAACAGCTTTTCTATCTTGCTGGGGTTGGTGGCTTTCTGCTCCAATATGCTGACTTCTTCTCGGGCATCCCAGAACTTACTTAAAGCTCTGGTCATATCACCCAGCTCCCGACCCTCAGTCACCGCCGTCTTCATAAAGCGGTAGGCAGAGGCGCATATCTGTACTGCTGCTACGATCTCTGCGGCCATTAGTAGATTTTCACCCCGTCTTGAGTCGGGTCTACCAATATTGGCTTACAATACGCTGTGATCCCTACAGAGGTACTGGGTGAACCTCTCTGTCTTAGTTTTGCGGCGAACTCGTTACAGGTGTCGATACTACGGAAGCACATAGCCTCACGACAGTCATCGTTAGCTACCTCGACGCCACCTATAGTCATTATCAGAACAAAGACGTGGATCACAGCGCATACTTCTTACTCAGGTTCGCTAGGCCAAGTGATCTCCCAAGGAAAACCATCTTGTGCAGGAACATCTCTAAGAGTTTGACGATAAGTACCCCAAGCAGTCTTTTGCTCGTCAGTGAGAGGTGAATCAGCAAGTTGCGTCCAATCACAAGCAGCAAGTTTTTTGTCTCGCTCTGCTCTTTGGTTTTCTGCCTGCTTGGCATCCATACGCGCTTCATAAGCAGCCTGATTATCAGCGGCGCTTGTTACAGTGCCATCTTCGTCAGTGGTGTCAGTGAAGACAGGGCCGAGGATATACTTGGTGTACCACTTGCCGTCTTCTTTTTGCTCAACACCATCATACTGACTGTGCTGATAAACCGTGCCACCAGTAGCTGCCGGGCCTTCAAAAACCACATCGCCACCAGCGCCATTGATCCACGCTTCTGTCAAAGTTGGAGGAGGCAAAAGATGAGCAAACTCTCTTCTGTACTCGCTCTCGTACATCACCTGTCCGGTGTCTCTGATTCGTATACGCATCGTTTGTCTCCTATGCGATAGCTAAAAATATGTAAGTTCCACCGCTGGCATTTAATCCTGCTGGTGCGGAGCTTGTTACTGTAAATCCACTGGATAGCGGGTCAATGTAGTCTGTGCCTGTTACTTCAGCGTCCGTAGTATTTATTAACAGGTATGGGTCATTACCTGACACTATTCCTCGTACGCTGTCGTAGACGTACCAATCACCAGTAGAGTCTGTACGCTTAATAAGAATAAACCTAGCACCAGAAGTGAATCCGCAGTCTACGTCTAGGTTTGCGGCGGTTCCTGTGTAGCTTCCTACTTTAGAAATACCTGCTAGTGTGGCGAAGAGGTAGGCTATGTATGTTTCTCCGCTTTGATTTGACTGTGGAGCAGAGCCATCTGTTTGGACATCAAACGTAGTACTAGTTGGATTATCTATATAATAATAAGCACCAAAACCAGCATTATTAGTATTTAAGTACATTGAATCTGCTGTGGGCCTAACCAAAATAGGCCATTGAGATCCGCTAGAGCTTCTTTTTTTAACTGTAATTATGTCTGGAGTTACACCTAAATTATGATTCAGCGTTTGAGAAGCTGCTCCATCACCAGTATAAGCCACCACATCAAAGAATCCTGTGGCGCGTTTGAACATCCAAGCAACGTAATCGGTATTAAAATTTAAAGAATTCCAACCGTTTTGATAATCAAATACATAAGCAGTAGCAGTCGCTTCAGCGGCTGTACTATTCAAATCTAGTCTTTTAGTGGATAGTAACCTTGAGCTTGAAAAAGTATCGCTTCCCGTTTTGTTTTTAAAAAAAGAAAAATCTACTGGAAATCCACTTACAAAATTTGGTTCTGATGAACCACTATTTCCAAGAACTGCGTTATACACATCCGTACCCGCTGTCGGAGTCTTCATAGGTCTGCGGATTGCTATGTAGATGTAGTTAATGCCAGATTGATTTACCTCAGAAAAAATTGATGTAATCTTAAATCCAGTTGGCGTAAAAATAATACTTTCAGCCGTTAATTCAGCGTTACTTCCATTGGGTCTAAGATATTTATCATCTCCATTGGTAACTACGCCGCGCATATTATCAAACAAACTCCAATTGCCAGTATTGTCGTAAGCTTTAACTAATACCCACTGCGGCTCCCATCCTAAAGTTACCTCTGGCCCATCTAATGTTTCAGTACCCGGCCCATAAGTCCCACACTTAATAATAGACTCATCACCATTATCACCGAATCTTTGGTCATCGTGGGCGAAAAGGTAGGCTACGTAGGTTCCGCCAGAGCCATTTACTTCGTCATTATCGCTAAGAGTAAAATCTGTAGAAGTGGGAGCAGTGTCATTCCATCTTGATGGAGTTAAATCAAATCTTGCATCTGTTGCGTTTAATCGCATCATCCAATCTTCGGGTGCTGTAGCATCCATCGCTCTATGATATACAGCCCATCCATTAGCACTATCTGTTCTTTTTACTATGATACAGCCGGGAACCGAACCAAGATTATGACTTACAGTCCTACCCGCAGTCCCGTTACCCGTATAAGTAACTACATCAAAGAAACCTGCTTGTTTGCGGAATGACCAAGAAACGTAGTCTTGTGTACTTGGGCCGGTAACATTGTAAGGACTTATTTGGTCACTAGCTGTAGTAAACCCATTTGAATTAAATGAAGTAATCCCTGCAACATTGCCCCCAATACCTTCAGCGCTTGTTGAATTAGACGCAAGGGTTTTGTTTGTAGTTGAAGAGGTTCCTGTTGATGGGCCTCTTTCAGTATCATATATTGCGTGTGCTGGAGTAGATGTTCTGTTTTTTACCCAGACCATTCCGCCCTCACCAGACAAATCTATACCGTTATTTACCGTTACTGACGAACCGTTACCGTCATACAAATAAGTCGAGAAGACATCCTCTACATAAGGAGGTACATTACCAGCAGTAGGCCACACACCTTGCTTGGTGTATTCAGCGGCTTGATCCATCGTCCAAACGCCAGAGGCAGCACCAGTTTGAAACGGCCCTGTGGGAGTCGTAGGATTCTTTGTGATTATCCCGCCTTCGTAATCTTTAATAGACATATGTAACCTACGCTATCGCTAAGAAGATGTATTCGCCGCCACTAGTATTAAGACCACCGCCAGCAGCGTTAACTATAAAGCCACTTGAGTCTGTATCTATTGCATCTGTACTTGATTCGACGTCTGTGGTGTTTAAACTCAGATAGGGGTCTGCGCCAGCGTTAATCCCTCTCGCCGTGTCAAAATAATACCAATCGCCTGTTGAATCAGTGCGTTTGATTAGGATGAACCTAGCACCAGAAGTGAAGCCGCAATCGACCGTTATAGGGCTTCCCGTACCCGTATAACTACCTACCTTGCTTACTCCTGCTAGTGTGGCGAAGAGGTAGGCTACATAGTAAACCCCTGATTCATTGGTATCTATATTACCCAATGTAAATACAGAAGCTGTTGGAGCAGTGTCATTCCACTGGTTGCTAGACGTTCCTTCTGCATAATTTTCATCAAGCACCAAATATTTGGTAGCCCCGAGAGCAGATGAATACACTTGCCATCCACCATTGCCATCTCTGCGTTTAACAATCATTAACTCAGGCGCAACAGTTAAACTATGCGAATATGTTGTTCCAGCAGTCGCGTTACCCCTATACCCAACAGCGTCCATAAAACCCGGAGCGCGTCTGAAGAAATAAGAAATAGCAGTCGTTGAAACTCCAGAGCTTTGAGCATAATCGTCTTGTAAATCCCATTCTCCACCAAACCCTGATTGCTCGGCCGCATTGCTTGCCGTTTGTAGATAAGGTTCTGATCCCGTTATTCGGCTATTGGTTCTTGCGCTAATCCCTAAAGTTCTAAAACCTTGCAGGAAAAGATCAGCAGGGAAACCGACACTATACGTTTGAGTGGGTGTTGTTGTAGTGACTGCTATGGGATTAAAAAGTTCTGTGTTAGTTGTTATAGGCTTCATCGGGCGACGAATAGCCACATAAATATATTCACCGCCATTCTCGTTAAAAAACGAACCCGTACCGGCGGTTATTTTGAATCCTGTACTAGTTAACCTGAGATAAGCAAAACTACTACTTAAAGCGGATTCAACGGTACTTCCATTAGCTCTAAGATAGTTTTTATCTTGCCCAGTATAGTCAACAGAAAAACCTCTCATATTGTCAAAAATAAACCAATCCGAAGTTGAATCAGTTCTTTTTATCATCACCCATTGAGGCTCCCAACCTAGATCAATTTCTGGGCCGGGCTGTTCTGTTGTTGCATTGGCAACTGTTCCATTACCTGTATAACTCCCACACTTAATAATAGACTCATTCTGGTTATCACCGAATCTTTGGTCATCGTGGGCGAATAGGTAGGCGACGTAGTATGAGTTGGAGCCATTAACCTTCGCATCAGCGGTTCCAGAAAATGTCACAGATGTTGAATTAGCAGTTACTGTAAAACCTTCAGTATTTTCTGCTATTGTTGAGTTCAAACGTAAAAATTTTCCAGTTGTTAAGTCTTTATGATAAACACACCAATCTGCGCTAAAGTTTGTTCTTTTAAAAATAATGCAGGCAGGAGTTGAGCCTAAATTATGATTAAATGTATTGCTCCAACCAGCATCAACAGTGTTATAAGTAACTACATCAAAGAATCCTGCTTGTTTGCGGAATGACCAAGAAACGTAGTCTTCAAGATTAGTATTAACTAACGGATCAGCTCCAATGCTAAATCCGTCTGAATTAAATGACGTAACAGTATCTGAGTTCGTCTGCTCGGCATCAGTTTTGTTGCTGTATATTTCCTTTGTTGCGCCACGTTCTGTATCAAACAAAGAGTGGTCATACGCGGCGGTTCTTCCTTTAATCCAAACAAGACCGCCTTCACCATCGAGGTCTATACCATTACTTATAGATTGAGTACCTGAATCGCCCGTATACACATAAGTAGAGAACACATCATCTACATAAAAGAACGGGCCGTTGATAGGCCACAGGTCTTGACCTCTGGCTTGCAGTATCTGACTTGGAGTCCACTTACCGGAATAATTAGGCATCAGTTACCTCCACCCAAGATGTTGTTTCTTCGTCCCAGCTATAAGAGTTTCCGTCATCTGGGTAAGGTGTCGGAGGATCAAACGAACAAGTCTCTTCATTAAAGACCCAAGAAGCGTATCCATTTTCTGCCCACAGTGCTTTGGCTTCATTCTGCTTGGTGGTCTTTTCTTCTTCTGTCATAGCACGAACTTGATGTACGTCTTTTACAATGTCGCCGTCCCATTCGTATGTACAGCCTTCGTAAACTTGATATACGCCTAACTCTGACTGTATTACACGAGTAAATCTTGCAAAATTACTAGGCAGATTATCAGGGTCTATATGAGGAAAAGCCTGTCTAAAGTTATCTTTTGCAATCGGATGCTCAAAAGGCTGACCATTAGCTATACGAATAAAAAGTTCCATCACTCATCTGCCGTATTAGTAGAAGGAAAATAACGAGTATCTCCGGGCCAAATAATTCTTACAGCACCTGATGCGGGTGTACCACTAAATCCGCCGCCACCGCCGGAACCACCACCGTAAGTGCCTCCATTACCACCATTGTTTCCTGACCCCGCTGTTCCGTCTGTACCACTTGAGCCTCCTGTGCCGGGGCTTCCTTGAGTTCCTGCTCCCGCACTGCCACCAGTACCACTAGTACCTTCACCAAGAATACCTACACCGCCGCCACCGCCGCCACCCAAGTATATGGTGTTTGACGCGCCGCCACCGCCGCCACCGCCGCCAGAACCGGGGTTTCCTCCTGCACTAAAGTTGCCTCCACTTCCTCCACTACCACTATATCCTCCGGCTCCGCCACCGCCGGCGCTATAGTTACTCCCAGCATTTCCGCCGGACCCTCCATTTCCTCCACCATCACCAGTATAGGTTCCAGCAGTATTAGAACTGGCTCCACCACCTCTTACAGTGCCAGTGCTTATAAAATAAGATGTTCCCGATGCGCTACCAACTTCTACTGTGTAGCTACTGCCCGGAACAACGGTTATGTTATTTTTATAACCAAGACCGCCACCGCCGCCACCATAACCACTGCCGTTCATATATCCGCCACCACCAATAGCTACAACAGAAATACTTGTTACATCCGCAGGAGCTACCCAAGAATAGCTTCCAGAAGTCGTGTATGCTTGCTGACCCGGTATTACAGCAGGAACAGCACTATTACTGGCAGAGCTTGGTCGGCTTGGCCCATACGCATTAATAGCTATAACTTGTGCCGTGTAAGTATTGCCGGTTGTTAGACCAGTTATAGTTATGGGTGAAGCAGAACCTGTTCCAGCAAAAGTAGCCCCACTAGAGCTATCGGTAGCTATAGCGGTATAACTAGTAATAGCACCACCACCAACATTAGTTGGCGCTGTAAAAGCTAAAGACAGTGAAGTAGCTCCATTATTACTTAAAGTACCAATAGTAGGCGCATCCGCAACAATTAGCGGATCATAACCGGGGCGAACGTAACCGCCTTTTCTGTCACTAATGGGCATTAGCTAGACCTCTTAACTGATCTCTTCGTAACTAATGGTGTAAGCCAGCTTGCTTGCAGTGCCACTTGTAATAGTAATAGACCGATCTTCTTCAAGATAAATAGCAGTTGTTTTATCTGCCACGATCAAAGAAGCATCTGCTGGCACAGAGATAGTCGAAGCTATCGCGTAGTTAGTGCCACCATCAGCCGTACCGCCATCAGCAGTATTGTAAGCCACGGTTGCATCAACAGCGTTTGTGCCATCTATATTAGATACAACGATCTGGTTAATCTTAAACACCTTGCCACTAGAAGCAGCGTTAGCCAGCAGGACATTCTCAGTCGTGTTAGCTGGTGTCGCATACGCCGTTTTACCTGTAATGGTAGTGACGTTTACTATGTTGGGAGCAGCCATTATTTATCTCCTTAGAATCCCATAACCATTGCCAAGGCAATGCTCGTACCAGCAGAAATACCCGCTGTGCCATACTCAAGCGCAGTACCGCCCGAGTTTACAACCAGCGCCTGACCAGCAGTACCGAGGCTGGAAAGCCCTGTACCGCCGTTAGCGTAAGGCAATACGCCAGTAACTTGTGAGGTTAAGTCCACGCCAGTAAGCGCACCACCCAGAGTAATATTACCTGAGCTAGTGACTGTGCCTGACAGGCTTATACCGTTGACTGTGCCTGTACCGCTTACGCTGGTGACTGTGCCTCCAACTTCGGTTGGGTTGGCGTTAAAAACCGCAGCCCCTGCGCCAGCACCGTCTGTGACCACCATAACCTTAGAGCCGTTGGCTACGTCTACGGTCGCCCCTGAACCCTGCTTGATGGTGATAATCTGGCTACCGGTAGTAGCGTTCTCGATCATCCATACTTTAGATACAGTGTTTGGCCCCAGCGTCACTTCTCTGGTAGCTGTAAGAGATACGGCGGAAGTAATCTTCAGGTAGAAAGAACGGCTGTCATCAGCAGTGCCATCAGGCATCGTGAAAGTTTCGTTAGCATCTGCTGCTAACTGCTTTGTGCCGTAGCTAAAACCGTCAGTGATTAGCTCAAGGTTGGTGTTTGTACTCGTACCCCAAGTGCCGTCTTCGTCACCCGTGGTAATTTCTTTGAGTCTTAGATTGTTTACATAAGTAGCCATTTGTCAGCTCCTAGGCGGCTTTATCTATATCCACCCATCCGGGCGTCTGTGTATCTGTTACGTCTGTCCAGTTAGGTGTTTGGCTATCGTCTATTGTAGTCCATATAAAGAAACTTACGTCACCTACTGCACCTGTCCCGCTTACCCCCGTGGGGATAATTGAATCGTCTACCGAAATCGCTACGGTGCCTATTGCACCGGTTGCTGCTACCCCAGATATTACTGGAACTACGGTAGCGCCGTCTTCACCTATCGCACCTGTTCCGCTTACTCCAGTAACAGCAACATCTGTATTGTAGGCCGGTACTGCTGTGCCTATGGCTCCGGTTGCTGCAACCCCGTTGAATACAGGAACTACAGTATCGCCTTCGTCGCCAAGCTCTCCGGTTCCGCTTACCCCAGAGACCGCAAAGGTCACCTGAGTTGTTACGTCTCCTACAGAACCTGTAGCACTTACACCGTCTGGTACAACAATGTCGGCAATGAATATATTTACATCACCAACCGCACCGGTTCCTTCAACGCCTACTGGGATTACGATGTCGTCAACTACGACAACAAAGCCACCCATCTGGCCTGTGCCCTGCACCCCTGTGGGTATCTGGACACTGCTGTAGTTCGTTACTACGGTACCTACAGCGCCGGTGCCTTCAACTCCATCTACAACTACGGAGTCTCCGACGTTTATTGCGACGGTGCCTATTGCACCTGTGCCTTCTACACCGACCGGAATGATGTTTTCCGATACAGCGATAGAGACTGTTCCTACTGCTCCAGTGCCTTGTACAGAGACATTACCGTTGTCTCCCCAAGCACCTTCGCCCCAGCCGTTATTACCCCAAGTCGCCCCGAGGTCTAGGACGGTTCCATAACCACCCCATCCGTTACTGCCCCAGCTTCTTTCACCAAAGCCGCTTGTTGGCCCTGAATAAGCCATGAGGCAGTCCTATCAGGCGATGCGAATAATCGCAGTAGCAGCCGCAGGAGCAGGGAACTGAATCTGGAAGTCACCAGAACTAACGGTCTGATCTCCACCAAAGCTCAATACCGCACACGCAGAGTTAGAGTTGTTGGTGTTGTAGATCATTGCGCCACAGGTAGTAAAAGACGCGCTTGACCAAGTAGTGTCAGCGAAATCACAGACCGCAGTGGTGCCGTCAGCAACGGGGTCTACGTTAGTCAGAGTGTTACCCCCTGCGCTATAACCTGTTCCTGTAGTCTCGTCACTGTTGCCAGTAATGTCAGAATAGTTAGTGCTGGCTGCACCATAGGTGCCTGTGCCTGAAGCAGTTGCCTTCAACAGAGCAATCTTCAAAACATCAGCGCCGTTTTGCAGGTCATGCAGCCCTTTTAACAGCTCAACTTTGAAGCTGGTGGGCATCGCTGTGGTTACGGTAATAGCCATTATTAGCTCTCCAGTAGTTTTACAAGTTCCGGGTGCCCAACGGCGCGGAATTGGTTTGCCAAAGTAGTGCGATCAGATCGTATAGCTTGTTTCATGCTTTCCACTAACACACCACGAATTTGGTTTTTGAAAGCCTCTGCCTGCTCCTGTATGGCCGGATGGCAGTTGCCTCCTACATAAATAATCTTGTCTAGCGCCTGTTCAGCCAGCTCTTCTGGGGTAAACCCTCTGTTGGAGACTGTCTTTACTGTGACGTTGCCTACCTTTACTACACTTTCTGAACCGATCAAGCGACTTCTCTCCTAACCTGCCCAGAGCGATAAGCATCACTACGTAGTTTACCGTCACCCATTCTAATTAATAACGTAAGAGCTTGTACGTAAAGTTTTTCGTACAGGGCTACCATGTCAGGTTCGCCTTTCTGGAAGCGTATCGCTTCAACCAGAGCACCGTTCAACAACGCAGAATCAAATTCATCGCCGAGCCAAGTAGTTCCCGCAGTAACAATAGACTCTGGGTAGTAGCTGAAGTGCATTTCGACAGAATAACCCGTATCAGGTGTAGGCCCGACAATCAAACTAGTCTGATCAAATATCGCATAGTGCTTAGGTTGACCGGTAGAACTAGGCCCCGGATAGGCTTCACGAATAAAATTCACGTCTTTGTTTAGTAAATATTCGTAATCGCCGCTACCATCAATAACTGCTAATGAGTACACATAAAGCATGCCTGTCGGCATTGTCAGATACTTGTTTCCAGAAGTCAGAGTGCCCGTCTGATTTTTACGCAATGCGGGTAGGTCTACACTAGTATAGATTTTCTGTTCGGCTTGTTCTGCAAACATAGCATGTTGATCTGCCGTGAACGTCTGTTCGCAGATATCTTCTACATTCGCTTTTAATTCGGTGTAGTTCACTACGCCATTGGCCCCCGTGCCATTGTGCCTTTAGTAGCTGCACCCGCACCACGCATCTTGATACCACTAGTTTTAACGTCAATGGGTTGGTTACAACACTCAGACTTATAAACCGTAGGTTGATTCGGGAACTCAATAACCTTTGGTGCCTTCTTGCTTTCTCTTTTCATTTTCAAACCTCTACGTGATTGAAATCGTTACTTCGCCTATCTGTCCAAACGCACTCATGTTGTTTGCGTCGGCTGGTTGTATATGTGCCCTACTAGCCGGAAGCTCCGCGAAGTCTGGTCTTGGGTCACGTATAGCTTGCGGATCATCTACTGGAAACTCACCTAACCTATTCTGCGGCTGGTCAGGATTCCAGCATTCTGGACACGCTTTTAAATTCGTTTTGTTGTTCTTTCGTATAAGTTGTTTAAGTTCTCTAAGCCTGTACTGAAATCCGCAAATATCACATATTGCGATAGCTTTTTGACCCGACGCATATTTATGGGCCATCTCTATCTAACCCCATAAATACGAGGTACTAAGCTAAGCGTAGCTTTCTCTCTATCCTCTTGCGCCGCTAAATCAAACTGCCTTTCGTATTCTGTTTGCAGCATTGGGACACGAGACATTAACTCTGGGTCTTTTTGCGCTATATAATACGCAAGCCCTGCAACTAAACAGGGCAGGAATCTAAAGTTTACATCGGCGGTGTTAACACCCGTTCCTGAGTCCTCAATACGCCGCATACGCCAATATTTTAAAATATAATAAGGGTCAAGTGCAGTGCCCTGATCTGGGACGGGCCATACAGTAACGGAGGGGTTTGCTTGCCCCCTGTCCACGTATATCTGTATTGGTCGTCCCTGTGAAAGCTTGTTGGGTATACTGGCGTAAGTAGAAACACTTATGCGAGATATGTTGAGATCAGACTGAGTAGACACATTACCGCTACCAGTACGTACAACATGCTCAAGCAAATCAATGGTATCCGCCGGTAGGTTATACGTCGCAGTTCCTTCAGTGAGGTTGACAGCGCCTTCCTCAATCGTCCACATATTAATGCCACGGTTCTGCCACTCAATAGTAAGGAGGTTCATAGACCGACGCGCAGTACGCAAGTCATAGCCCGAACGCATTTCACGGCCCGCACGTTCCCACGCTTCTTCAGCGATCTCCGTGAAGTCCATGTTGAATGTTGCTGTACCGGAAGTAGCCATCTATTTTTTCTTCGCCACCTTCTTCTTACGTTTCAAAGATTGGACTCTCTTAGGCGCTCCTGCTGGTTGACCTAGCCGTTTCTTCTGGGCTATCCGAGATCGTTTCTCGGATTTAGTCATCTCACCAGAGGTTTTAGGGGTCTTACTGGAAACTCGTTTGGTGGGTCTACAGTAAGGCGTGCCCCTCTTTTCACCTTCTTTGCGCCCGCAGGCTTTTCCCGTGCGAACGTCTTTCCAATCTTCCTTAAACCAGCGTTTTAACGCTGCGCCTTTTTTCGTCTTACGAACGGCCACTGGACTTATTACCCCAGTTCTTGGCACCGACTTTACGGCACTTAGCTATGGCACCAGAAGCATAAGCAGAGGGGAACACTTTGTACCGAGCCTTCACCTTACGGTAACACTCGTCTTTAACTGATCCACCTTTATTGAAGGCTATGGGCTTTATTGCACCCATACCTCTGCATTTCCTCACCGCATTGTGCCTCGTGTTCTACCACGTTGGCAGATACCGTCACCCCGGACGCCCCCGCCTCTTTTCATGCCTTTAACTTTACCGCCGTAGGCCATAGCACCTTTACCATCAGCAGCATAGAAAGGAACTCTTTCGCCTTCGTCGTTAGTTACCATTTGCAACTTACCACCAGACTTATAGCCCTTATGCTCAGAGTCTTTCATCATGGTGCCGTCTGGCATACGGTGATAACCGGGCCTTCCGCCCTTTTTCATGCGTTTGGTACCGCAATTAGACACTAGATCACCTCCTTCGTTGAATGAACGGCCTCTGTCGGCCTTCATGTACTCACGCCCCACGCTCTGTGGGACACCGGCACGTCTAGCGAACTGGGGGTTATTAGCCACCGCCGCCATGAAATTGTGCTGTGCCTTAGACTTGCTAGGCACTACCACTTAACCTTATCGGCCCAATAAGCTGCGCTCATCTTGCCTTTGGCAATATTCTTGCCGTGGCGGGCCTTAAATGACTTGCGCTTCGCCTTCATCCGTGCGGACTCGCCTTTCTTGGGCTTTCCAGCCGTACCCGAAACGGTTCCGACCTTTTTACCCTGCTGCCCAAAACGAATGATCTTCTCCTTCCCGCCCTCACAAGCCTTCACAATGTGGGACTTTTTAGGGTGAGAAGGAGTACGACGCGGCTTGTTACAAGCCATTTTCTTCTTGTCTACGGGTTTAGCCACAGAACACCGTCACGTTAGACACTTGGTCTAAGGTCATAACTGCAAAATCGGTAGAATTGCTGCGCTGAGTAAGAATACCCAACTCAGGAATAGTCACACTGTCCGAAAATGAAGTAGATGAAACCGGAGTATCAATCTGTAGAAGCAATGTGCCAGAGCTGCTATTTAAGTTGAACTTAATAGACCCCGCAGTGCCCGCACCCACGTAATACAAGCTCTTCAGCCTAGTTCGACCAAACGCCAGAGAACCCGTAGTTCCTATGCTTACAGCGCCAGCAGAAGCTGCATCTATCGAAATACTGTCTATATAAGTATAAAAGTTTGTAGAAGAACTAGTGCTGGCACTCGCGCCAGACACTTCTTCTGTGGTGTAAGCGCCGGTCAGGTCGCCAACCTTAATACCTGTAATGGTAAAGGTACGCCCTGCATCTGCGCCTGCACACGTAAACAATATCTTATAGCCAGTACCGTATGGGCTAACGTCATTTGTCAGCAGGGTAATATCTCCGGCACCACTAATTGTTGCCGCTGCTCTTAGCAACGTGGCACTAGTAGACGGAGTTATAGCCCAGATATCTGAGGTAGCCATAGGTCACCTCCTACTTAATTCTGCTTGTACAGAATAGTAATAGTCGCAGCACCTGCGCTTGCGTCACTGTTTGAATCTGTGTAAGTGGCGTAAACAGTCACATCAGAAGTGCCCACATCGGCTAATTCTGCTAACTGAGAAGCATCACTAGAAGCCAACACACGAGCAGCACTAGCTACATCAAGGTTATCGGCGTACAGATTTGCAGTAGAGCCATCGCCCAAATCAACGAGGTCAGTGCCACTACCGTCAAAAGGGGTGGTTACGTCTACATAAATCTCAATAATTTGAGAGTTAGCAGGGATCGTACCAATCGCTACGGCAGTGCCGTCATCGGTATAAGCAATAGTGCCTTTCTGGGAAAGAACGACGTTTCCGACGTTCGCGGATGCGCCTTCACGCACGGTGCCCGCTCGGACGGGGCCTGAGAAGGTAGTAGTAGCCATATGTATCTCCTGTCGTGGCTAATGTCAGATGCCGGATTGCACCTGTCAGGGATAGGTTGATCTTATATAAAAGGAAAGGGGGGCACAAGCCCCCCTCTCTGTTCTAGCTTTAGCTAGCTCCGGGCGAACCGAAGATTCCCAAGGGGTCAGAAACACCGAAGGAGTAACGCTCACGAGCCTTGTAGCGGCTGTTGCCAGTATCAAAGTCAGCATCCATAGATGTCTGCATTGGAGTACGGACAAAGTGCTTGAGGCCGTTTGGAACGTCAGTCATCAAGAACCAAGCATTGGTGTCAGTCAGATAGTGGTTAACGCTGTAACCTTCTGGGATTGAACCATTTGACTTGATTGCGTTGAGGTCGTTGTCGGCAGTTCCAACACGCAGTTCAGTTTCTAGCAAACGAGTTGCAGTAAACATCAGTGCGGGTGGAATGATCAACTTACGAGGCTTCGCAGCGATCAACAGACCACGCTCATCAGTCCAACCAGCGATCTGAATTACAGCAGCTTCCAGAGAAGTCTCATTCAGGTCAGAGCCAGTAGTAGGACGGTTTGAGTTAGTTCCACCAGAAACTAGTGGATGGTCTGTAGCACAAAGGACTCTACCGTCACCGTAGGTTGGGTTGCCAGAACCTGTAAATGCTTGGTTCAGAATGTTGGCAGCCTTAACCTGCTTGGTATAAGCCATAGCGCGGGCAAGTGCCTTGGTATAACGAGAAGACAAAGAATCGTACAGGTTATCTTCAATCGCTTCTTCAGTGATCGAAAAGCCCATAGAAATTGTCTCGTGGTTATAACGAGCAGACCACGCTTCTTGTGCGTTATCGTACTGGATTGCAGAACCTTCACCCTTCACAGGGGCGGCGCTGAAACCAGACAATTTAGTTTCTTCTTCAAAAGAACGCTCTGAGGATTCAGTCTCGAAAATCTCAGCGTGCTCTTCACCGTATTTTGCATACTCAAGGCCAAACAGGGCGTTAAGACCCGGAAGGAGTTCCTTGAGGAGCTGGGCGCGTGATATAGCCATCGTTCAGACCCTCCCTTAAACGCCAAGTGTGTTATCCATCTGATGACCGGCATTCCACTTAACGAGGGCTTCCGTATAACCACCAGATGAATTTTTAGTCTCTTCAACCAGCTCAACAATGCGGAAAGGCAGGGTGTTGGTAACAGCAGAAGTATCAGAGATACCAATTTTTGAGTTGCCAGTAGCAGTATCACCAGCGTTGTTCACGCCAGCAACATTAGCGCCCAGATCAGTCAACGCGAGATCGCCGATGGTAGTGCCAGAAGACAGTACCGCAGCTTTAAACAGAACATCTGTCGCATCAACAACATAGGCCACAGCGTCAGACGCTACTGTGCCAGAAGGCCAGTAGTTGCTGAACAGCAATTGCCCAGTTACAGGATCAGAATAAGAACAACCCATGAAGACACCAATTGGAGTCATTGCTGCATCAGCAGTATCAACTTCAACAGTGCCGCCGGTTACGAGCTTAACAGCATCGCCTTTAAAAATGTTAGACGCATAGCCGCTTGCAATAGAGTACAAACGAGTAACGCCAGCATAAGGAGTGCCGCTAACCATCTTAACCGGTACAAGCCCGTAAGGGCCAGATACAGTCGGATAAGCCATTGTTAGCTCCTAAAATTAACCTTTACCAAAAGTAACCGTGGACTTCCTTTCATTAAAGAGAGGCATCCTCGGATCGTTTTCGCGCATCAGGTTGTTATCCACAGAAGTCATCTGGCCTTTGGCCTGCTGTTGGTAGTATTCATTTCGTTCATCTACCATTTCCTGCGGTGCCTTGCATAACAATAGACCACCTATTACTACATTATCTTTAAAGCGTTCGTTTTCAACGCCAGTCAAGAAAATCTCTGGGTGGTCAGAAGCCAGCACGGGTTCCCAACCTTCACGCAGTTTTGAGGAAACATTTGTAGGGTCAGCTTGACCCTGTGTGCTAATGCGAATCCAGCGATAGGCATAACCCTCCTCAGGAGTAGGGTTAGGGAGGACTTCCGGACGTTCCCACGCTTTCGTGCGTGTCCGTTTTTCTCGCGTCTCCAAACTTCTATCTAATCTTTTTTCGCTCATTAGCTAGTCCTCTTCAATTTAGCAACCTGTAAGGCGTATTGATCCAGTGGTACTCCGAGTTTGTTCGCAATAGCAATTTCTGATTGCTTAAGCCTAATTTTATTAGGCGATGTGCTCCGCGTAGCGGGTGCAACCACATTGCTAGGTTTTTCCTTCGGAGCCTCCGTTGGCTCATCTTCTATCCCATCATCAAACTGTTCTGGGAAGACACTTCGCATGCGAGAATTAATCTTCTCGTAGTAATCGTCTGAACGAGGATCAACCCCGTCCTTAACTAGCTTATTGTGCAAGCCCAACGCAAAAGCAGTCATTTCGTCGTCGCTGCCGAACCACGGGTTATCGTCGCGCCATGCTTCAGCTTTCTCATCCCGCTGTACTTCTTGGGGTTGAGCTGCCCTTGGCTGCTGTTGTACTTGATTAGTATTTGTTTGTAAAGGGGTTTCTGGTGAAGTTGCTTCTTTAGGCTTAAGGCCATTGACCTTCTCCATACGAATCTGTGCCGCATTCAACAGAGTTTGAGCTTCCAGTATGCTATCTGGCTGCCCCGATTCGTACGCCTCTTTATACAAACGCTTTGCATTGCTTAATTCAGCTTCTACCTGCTTTCTAGCTGACTCGATAAGAGCGTTATGCCCTTTATCTACGGAACCTTGAAGCTTTTTGTTCTCTTCAACTAGTTGTTTTGCATAGGTTTCTAGGGCTTCACGCTCACGCAGTGCCGCTTCTTTGGCTCTACGCTCATCATGGTAGCCTTTGCTGAAATGTTTTATACGGTTTTTAACCTTTTCCGAGTAGTTTTCTAGCTCTTCATCGGTCACATCTTCGGGAGGTTCAGATACTTCTCTACCCCTATCTTCAGGAGGAACATCGTTCTCTACCTCAATTTCAACCTCCCCAGCTTCTATAACTTTGCTATCTTGTTGTTTTTTCTGGGGTTTTTGCATTTCCTCGCGGCCAACAGCACCTTCCACCTCGATGGTGTTATCCACAGTTTCTTCCACAGGAATTTCAACTTCTTTCAGGTTTTTTGTTTCTTCCTTATCTGGATCAGGAAATTCGTACTCAACTTGTTGCATCGCCATGATTTATCTCCTATGCGCGAGTTATACCGCTCGGATCGGGGACGACTGCTTGAATAGAGTCATCGTTCATTAGTCTGTACTCTTGGCTACCTATCTTAAACCGGGTGCCTGTGTTTGCTCGAAACATCACATAGTCACCTTGCTTACACCAAGGGCCAGTAGGGAACCTTTCTTTGTCCATATAGGCTTGATCGCCCATATCTATGACTAAACCAATAATAGAAAGAATGTACTCGTCTCTAAGTGTTTGATTTGACTTAAGAATTTCGCTATGCCCAAAAGTTTCTTCCACATTTGGCAAAGCAATAAGCACATGATATCCAGCAGGTTTTGGGATTTTCTGCTCCAACTCCGCTAATTCACGTTCCTGCTCAGCTATCTTCTCTCTTCTCTGTTTTTCTAGCGCGGTTTCAGCTTGTACCCCGTCAGGGGTAATACTTATCGTCGCTTCAGTCATCGTCATCTTCCATATAGTTACGCGAAAGGTCAGCTATTTCTCTGCGAGCGGCGGCTAGACCTCGGATCACCCCGCACGATTCCCTGTATTGAGCGAAGGTGTTAGCTCCTGCCTCAATAAGAAATTCTTCTTGGCTTTGCTGTAATTCAGCAAGTTTTCCATCGAGCACGTCAAAGACGGTTTTTGCCATAAATTATTGCCTCCTTGGGGGCATTTGATCAGCTTTCGCAAGGTCAAGTATCGCTTTGGCTTCGTCCAAGTCCTGTCTTGCGTTAGCTTGTTCTGTTTGAGCGGCGACTCTTGCCGCCTCAATAGCGGCTGTACGTTCTGATTTTTGCTTATCCAGCTCCAGTTTAGCGGCGTCAAGCGCTGCATCTGTCTGATCTTTCTGCATCTTGCGCTGCTGTTCAGCGGCCTTAAGCTGCAATTCTTGCTGTTGCATCTGGACAATCGGGTCTTGCATCTTCTGCTGAGCAGCTTGTTGTGCGGCAGCAGCTTGTTTCTGCTGCGTAAGCTGTTTGCCCGCTTCGGATAAAAGCCGAGACAACTGAAATTCTGCGTCTTCCGGTATCTCTTTGTCTGGCTCTGGGAGTGGTGTTCCGAGCTTTTCTTCCATCTGTTTGTAGTAGCTGAAGCCAATATGCTCAGCTATATGTGCCTGAAGCGCAGCCACCACCTGCTGTGCAGCAGGGTTCTGCCCGATAAACGCCGCAATCTGCGGGTCTTGCAGGAAAGCTTGATGCGTAGCGATATGCGCGTCATGGTCTTGGTAGATGAAAGCCTTGACCGGTTTACCAACAAGTACAGACATATTTTCACTAACGGGGTCAGCAGGTTTAATGTCTTCTGTCGTAGGTACAAGCTTGTCTGCGTTTTTAATACCCAGAACCTCAATCATCTGCCGGTGTAACTGGGGCAGGTCATATATCTGAGGTGCAGATTGTGCCATCTGTAATACAGCTTGGTATTGCACAACGCGTTGAGCCATCGTGCTGTTGTTAGGATCACTAACAGGGATGACATCTACCATTGCGTAATCTGCTTGACGAGCACGAGGCTCACCACGATCAGGTACGTATGTATATTCAACAGGAGCGTACTCTGCGATTATCGCCCGCAAGAGTTTGAACTCCTGCTTCATGGCGTAATGAACGCGAGACTGTACAGCAGCCATTGGCTTAAGTGTCCGTTCGAGGAGTGCCAGAGTGGTTCCCACTGGCGCGTTGGCGCTCATGTCAGAAATGTTCATGTCTGAGATTGCTCCCAAACGACGACCTTCTTCCGTTATCCGCTGCAACAACGCCAGCAGGGTTTGGCTAGGTTCTTTGTATGGCATGGGCATGATGTTGTCTCGAATGGAACCACTCGGCACGTCCACGTCACGGAACTCGCCCGGCCCTATCGGAGTATCATCACCCTTCACGCGTAGCCCACGCGCTTTTAAACCACCCGGTAAATTACTGAGAGTGCCAGCATCAACAAGCTGACGGATAATAGAAGTACCTGCCTTAGCGTAACCACCAATGATGTGGATCAAGCCAAGACCGTAAAAACCAAAACCCGGCACATATACATAATGTACAAAGTGTTGACGCTTGAGCATCAACGGATCATCTGGGTTCCAGTTACGACGTATAGCTAAAACTTCGCCTGTGCCACGTTCTATAGTTACAACATACGGTTTCGCTATCTGTAAATCTTCTTCGTCATCTACACCGTCAATAATTAAATCCGCATGGATTTCCAGCACGGTATAGCGATCATCAGAGGTAAGAGAGTAGCCTCCTTCCTCTGCTTTCTTCTCTTCAATATCTGTGTGGAATGAAACAGGGTCTGATAATTCTATGTCTCGATAGAACCCAGCAGCTTGTAGCTTTTTCAGATCATTCTTTGTCTTACGCATAACATGCGTAACACGCTCGGCGCTTTCAATATTAGACGCGCCGTAAGGTACAACAACATCTTCCGCTGGTATATAAAGAGCAACTTGGCGCCCTATGTTTGGATCAAAGTAAACTTTTTTGAAAGCTGAACCAGCCAGACCAAGAGAATAGAGCATGCGTTCATGCTCCGGTCTGTACTCGATCATAACCTCGGTCAGTTCGTAGTTCATGTCAGCTTTAACACGCAAAGCTGCATCTTCTTTGTCTTTTGTAACAGCGCCAAGTATCTTTGTTTTTACTGGCCCTGCTGCTGGGAAAGTCTCGCTCATCGCTTCTGCTTGGAAACGAATAGCAGCTTCGGCTAGGACGTTAGAATAAACGCCACAAGAATTTTCCCACGGTTCGACACGCTCCTCGTAGGTGAAGCCGAGCACATCCAACCCCTTTACAAACGAGTCTGCCCATTCTTTTCTGCTGGATGTGTCGGCCTCAAAGTAACCTATAAGCTCAGATGCAATCTCTGTCAACTGTCCTTCTTCAAGATACTCCGCCAAATTAGCACCGAACGGCGCGCCCATTGTCTCTTCCATGCCCTCTTCTGGGGCAAGAACGACCTCAACGTCGCCATCATCCAGCGTTACTATATCTGGGTTAACAATATTTACTTCTATTTCTTCTTCTGACTCCAAGCCAGTAGGGGCTTGGTACACACTTCGTTCGATAGCCATTATTCAGCCCTCAGTAGTACGCCGTTCTACGTCGCCTATACATGTCCATTTCATCTTCTTCATCGCTAGGTAATCTGATGAAACCGCCTTTTCTGAAACGCATAAGTGCCAGAGAAACAGAGTCCACATAGTCGTCATGCTCTCCGGCGGGGAAGCTAGCGACTTCGTCAATCACTGCTTCTGCCCACGATCTGTTTGGTGCCCACACAATACCTGAAGCAAACAAGTCAGAAACTGCGTTCAGCCTCGTAATCTTGTCGTTGCCTTTGGTTGGAGTAAACTCCTGCACCGGTATACCCATCGCCCTCATTTCGTAAATGAGCGGAGAACCTGAAGCCTTCTTCTCGATAATCAGAGAGTCCGGTTCCCAGTCATCGTACTGCTCTACTGCTACGCGCTTAAGGGTAGGGAACTCCATTCTATCTCTAAAAGCGTTCAAAAGTATAAGGTTGGGTCGTTCATCTCCGTTAGCATCGGGGTGGTAGAACACTCCCCACGTCGTACAGGCCGAATAGTCCGACCGATTTGTCTTTTCAAACGCCGTATCCCACGCTTGCACGATAAAATCTACCGCTGGGGGGTTGTCATCCGGCCACTCGTTCCACCATTCGCGTTTAACTATGGCAGAAGTCTCTGATGTAGGCTCCTGTTGGTACTGAGCCATCCATTTTGAGTTAGGAAGTTCCTCTTTTAGCGCCGAAAGCTCGTCTAAACTCCAGAACTGGGGCCACAGAGGCTTGCCGCTCGGCATAATTGCCGGAAATTCGATCACTTCCCAGTTATCTCCGCCCCTTTGGGCGTTTGCTTTCAATACTCGGGCCGTCAAATCACGCAATGACCACCTTGTCATCACCACAACGATGGCTCCGCCCGGCTGTAAACGCTGCCGAGGCCCAGATGTGTACCACTCGTAGGTCTTATCGTAGATTTCAGGGCTGGTTTCGGCCAACGCAGCCTCCTGTTCCGAGTGCGGGTCGTCAATAATCAGCAAATCCGCGCCCTTCCCAGTAACCGCACCACCTACACCTATCGCAAAGTAGTCCCCACCCTTGCTTGTGTTCCATCTTCCTGCCGCTTTACTGTCTGAAGACAGGTTTAAATCAGGAAAAATCTCTTGGTACGTCTCAGTATCCACCAAGTTTCTTACTTTTCGACCGAATCCAACCGCAAGTTCTGCTGTGTGGGAGGTCTGAATGATCTTCTTGTGGGGATATTTACCCAGAAACCAAGCAGGCAGAAGATAACTAGCAAACTCAGACTTAGTATGACGAGGAGGCATATTGATAATAAGACGCTTACAATCGCCCCGAGCCACTCGTTCAAATGCTTCAGCCATGATCCCATGATGTTTCCCACTAATGAACGTAGGCCACATCTGCTTCACGAAGTCGATAAACTTGGTCTGGGCCTGTTTTTGCTTTTTGAGTTTCTCAAGGTGAGCCAACTCAGCCAGAAGCTTCTCTCGCTCTGGTTGAGACAATAACGGCAGTATTGTGGGTATGTCCTTAAGAGTAAGGTTGTCGAATGGATCAGTCTGGCTCATCCTCTTCCTCTACCTCTTCAAACAGCCCCTCGTCTAACGGTTTGGGCAATTCGGGAACATCTGCTTCACCAAGCTCTTCATCCAAAGACTCTTCCAGCGGGGTAATGTCCACCACGGTCGCATTCAGTAGGCGCTTGACGCGCTCCTTGATTGCCTTCTCTAAATCGTCGGGGTCTTTGTAATTCACGGTTATCTCGCTGCGCTCGGTAAATATACCGATATCACTGTGCTTACCCAGCAGTTCAAGTGCTTTCAGTTCATACCGTGGGTCACCGCAATCAGCGAGTTCCATTAACTTGTTTGTTATAGCAGCCCTTGCCTGAGCTGCGTCCATAGCAAGCTGCGAGCCATACGTACGCAGGAAGGCTGCGGCAGCAAAGGCAGTAGCAGGTTCTTTAAGGTTAGAGGGTTTCTTAGCAGAGGCCACTGCTTGCAGCAGTTCTTTTTCTCTCTCCGCGTCTCCTTCGGAAACATCAAGAGCAGCGCCAAGCTCCACCTGCAATTCTGCGGTGTTACCAGCTACCGCCATCTCTTCTAGTAGAGTGTCGGTCTTTTCCTCTGTTGTGTCGTAAGGGACTGGGTAGTCCTTCGTAGGTTCGATTCTTACAACCGTCATAAAGTTCGCAGGTATAGATACCGGAGTATGCGTAGCGTAAAGAGTTTCTATGTGCTTGGCAAGCTTACAAAAAAAGCCCTTGTACACAAACTACGTGCCAAGGGCAAAACCTCAAGGAGCGAGGGGGGAGTTTGGTATACGGTACCACGTTTTTCATTGTTTTGGTTCCATTGACGGGGGGTTTCCTGTGTTTAGGGGGGTGGGGTGCGAGCCAGATGGGTACAGGAAAAAGGGGGTGGGGGTAAGTTATTGATTTAATTAGGTTTATTTATTGAGTTTGTCAAACTTTGTGATTGTTTGTGCATATTATTAAGTAATGAGGCTGGGTAGCATTTTCCCTGATTTCGGGGGGTGGGGTGGGGGTGGGGTCTGGCTAGGCGGGCGTCGCGGGCTTTGCGGGGCGGGGTCTGGATTGGCTAACAATTGTCAGGTCATCCGGCTGCGTTTCAGCGAGACAAAAAAAAGCGCAGCCGGTGAGGGCTGCGCTCGGTTGCGCTAGGTATTGCTTAGCGTTTGGCTACTTGCTTCATGAAGGCGGCCAGTTCCTCATCGTCAAGCGGCGCGCCTAATTCCTCAAGCGCTTTGGTCAGGTAAACCAGTGATGCCTGAATCTTTTTAGACTGGGCGTGGTCTTTGATGATCTGGTCATTGGCGGCGCTAGTCCATGCGCGGTACAGTGTGCCTTGCTCAACTACTCCGCGCTCGTACAAGTCGCGATTGCGACTTGACTTGCCACCAGTCTCGCCGGTCTCGCCAGTCTCGCCGGTCTCGCCAGTCTCGGGGGCCAATTGGGCGCGATGCGCCTTCTGCTCCTCTGCTGTGTATAGGTCAGTATATGCAAGCTCGGCGCCGTAGTTCCTGACGCGCCTCCATTTAGTGCTGTTATTGCTAGAATCCCAAGCGGCGAATACCTCGCGTTTCTTGGGTGCGAGTTCTTTCGCACGTTTGTCGTTGTCACCATGCGCGACACCGAACCAGCCAGTGCATCCGACGAAATCCTCGCCTGCCTGAAATGCTGCCACGAAATCGTCAGCGGTAAAGCCTTTGATTTTTTCAGGCGGGAAAAGCACGTTCAAGGCGGCGGCTACTGCGCGCTCAGCGCTGCCTGATATTCGGCCTCCCAAATTGTCAACAGCGCAAATCTCTTTCAGCTCGTGGCCAGTAACTACCTCAGCCAGTTGCGACTGTGTGGGATTCGCGCCTAAGTCCATAATGGCGTGGGTCAGGTCTGCTACACTTTCGCCGCTGATGGTGTAAGTGGTAGAAACAAGAGTTTGCGCGCCTTTTGACTTTGATACGTTTTCCATAGTGTGTCTCCTCGGACATAGTTGGCCCGTCAGCGAGGCCGGTTAGTTTTGGTGCTGACTCCGTCATCATATCATTGTGGTACACTTTTTCTGGTTTTTTTGTCCGGTGATAATTATGCCTCTGGCGATGACCTAACAATTGTTA
>Ga0208767_1000818_pt1 | contig 25496 bp, 28 predicted proteins | sample VirMetDEL_Mar_21_FD_184514 | JGI IMG/M metagenome (GOLD analysis project Ga0208767, IMG submission 184514) | Aqueous microbial communities from the Delaware River and Bay under freshwater to marine salinity gradient to study organic matter... | ecosystem: Environmental > Aquatic > Marine >... | reverse complement strand
CACCCTTAAAGGGGGAAGGGCGCATAGTCCAATTGGCAGAGACACTGGACTTAAAATCCACACAGTCTGGGTTCGAATCCCAGTGCGCCTACCAATTTGAAAGGATATACCATGCTACAAGTAACTCTTAATACAACTGACTATCCACACCTTGACACTGAAGAGGTCTTCGGACTTCTTCCTAACTGGGTCAGGGAATATACCTTGGGTCTCACTGAGGAGAACACACTCAAAGATCACCTTGATACTGCTTATGGCTTTGGGCTGTATGAGTTTGATGGAGAGATACTAGAAGACGGTACCTATCGTAGCCCATATGAAGAAGATGAGGACATCAAGTGGGTAGGTCAAATGAATACTCCCGATGGTACACTATACTTCTACAAGTACTCTATTGTAGGTATTCCAACTCAATCAGGTTATTTCTTAACAAGGATGGATTGATGATAGAAATAATCTGCAAACAGTGTAAAGCAAAACAGTATATCACTGAGTCATTTGCAAAGCTTGGCAGACTATACTGTCGTGTTTGTAGTAACGAACTTAACTACGGAAAGGACAAGGATGGAAGAACTAGAGATACTTAACTTTGAAGAGACTGATGATGGCGGTGCGATAATGCACGTATCAATGTCCCCTCTTGCAGTTAAAGTATGTGTAGAACAAGGCATACTTACTATGATTAAGAGGTATATAGACGATGAGGCACGAAGCTTTCATGCTAGAAAGGATGAAGATGGAAGAGAAAGTATGGACAGCAGTCAGTCCTAAACACTACAAAGAGATTGTCCCTGGACTGCAGTATATGCAGATGATGGATCACATGCTAGCTGACTTTGAGGGCAGTGAAGCGCATCTGATGGGACAGATCTACAAGTATCTTATGCGTTATGGTAAGAAAGACGCTAAGAACCAAGAACTAGGTAAGGTCTTTTGGTATCTGTGCTACCTGATGATTAACAATGGAATGAATAGCGCAGACTTACACTCAACACTAGATGAAATCGAGGAGATGTTCATATGATTACTGAAAAACGTACTGTTATTATTCGTGACGCTGAAATGCATTGGGCTAAGTTGGGTAAGCCTGTAGAACCATTTGGTACACTTCAATGGGAATTGCAGATCAGAACACGAGATAAAGCAACAGCAAAAGACTGGAAAGATAACTTCTATCTCACTGTCAAACAAGAAGATGATGACGATGGTGTGTATTGGAAAGCAAATCTTAAGCGCAAAGCCATTAAGAAGGATGGCGAAAAGAATACACCACCAGACGTACTTGATGGTGCTAAACAGCCTATTGATGGTACAACCATTGGTAACGGTTCAGTAGGTAACGTTATGCTATTCCAATATCCTTATGATGTAGGAGGACGCAAAGGCGTTTCAAGTATCCTGTCTAAAGTACAGGTAGTAAATCATAAGGTATATCAACCAGATACAGGAACTGACTTCGATATTGTCGGTGATGTAGATGAACCACAAGGAGATGTAACAGATTTCTAATGGGAGATGTAATAGACTTTCCTATGAAGGTTGAAGTCGAATTAGAGGATGAGGGGCAAGCGATGCTGGAAGCTGGCATCGTTGCCTTGTGGGATCTTATTGGTGGCTCCAATCTAAAGGACAAGCTAGACCATGAAACTTATATGTTCATGTTCTTGCAATACTCAGGTGTCTGCTTTGATTGTATGGAAAAAGAGTTAATCATTGTAGATGAAGATGGAAATCTTGGTATCGATATAAGCATAAAGGAAATGTTACAAAATGCGATTACAGACATTGAGACAGAGCTTGCAACCAAGCATTAAAGCACTCACTGAAGCAGCCGATTACTGGTCAGAAATGACTGTTCGAGGTAAAGCAGGTGGGCATCATTATATAATGCTGGTAAGAGCAATTCAAGACCTTAAGAATTATATTCTTGAAGCAGAAAGGAATGATAATGAAGAATTACGTTTATCTAGCGGGACCGATGGAGGACTGCTCCGAAGAGTGGATGACACAATGGAGGACGAAGGCATCCCACAGTTTAGACAGTAATGGCATTCAATACCTGGACCCAACAAGGCGTGTGTCGTTTCATGAAGAGCTTTCTCTTAGTGAGCAACACAAGCCTGTTCAGTCTACTTGTAGACGTATCTTTAAAATGGACATGCAAGACATAGCAAACAGCAATATAGTTCTTGCAGATGTTCGACGTGGTAGTGGAAGAGGTACAGGTACTGCAATGGAACTAATGTTTGCTCACATGAAGAATAAAATCATTATCTTGTGGGCAGATAAAGACGACCTTATACACCCATTCTATGAGAGTATTTACACGGAGAAATACTTTACATTAGAAGAATGTCTTGACGCATGTACATATTACTTTGATTAGAAAGGAAAACAATGCCTTACATTACTCAAGAAGACCGTAAGAACTTTATGTGGATTGAAAGCGCAATTGAAGATACGCCGCCTAATAAAGCAGGTGAGCTTCAATACCTTATTGCTGTCATGATACATCATTTTATACGAGAAAGAGGTCTTAATTATCAGACATGCAATGATGTCATGGGCGCACTCACAGGTGCTAACCTGGAGTTCTATAGACGCTTTGTAGCTGACTACGAAGACAGTAAAATCAGAGATAATGGTGATGTCTATTACGAAGTGTACGAATAAAGACTCGCTTGGTCGAGAGTGTAATCAACATAAACAAGGAGATAATTTCTGTGGCTATCCCAAATGCAATCACTTGGCTACTCAATATCTTCGGAAAGGAGCGTTGTCTAATGAAGGACGATGGTGGTTATCGAGATGTAACCCAAAGCTTCTTAGGTCGTATGAGGGAAGTGCGTAGATGCCCTGTATGCGGAGAAGAGTATTGGGAAGGTGCTTTAGATTTTCTATCGGATGAATTTGTTTGTCCGAGTTGTGAAAACGGAAAGGAAGAAGAATGAAACTCGTATTTGACATTGAGACAGATGGCATCAAAGCTACACGCATTTGGTGTCTTGTTATTCAAGATGTCGAAAGCAAGAGGATCTATAAGTGTTCTGATGTAGATGAGATGTGTCTCTCAATTAATGAAGGCATAGCTCTGATGCATAAGGCAGATGCACTTATCGGTCACAACATTATTGGCTATGATTTAGCTGTTATTAAACAACTACTTAACGAAGACTTTTATGATAAGAAGTTGTATGACACCTGGGTTATGAGTCAAACACTCAACTATAAACGCGGACACAAACATGGTCTTGCAGGTTGGGGTGAACATCTCGGTTACAGTAAGCTAGACTTTAATGACTGGGATTCATACAGCCTTGAGATGTTAACTTATTGTGTGCGTGACGTAGAACTCAATACACGGGTCTACGAAATGCTTATCAAAGAATTTAAAGATCAATCAGCAAAGAAACCCTTAATTGCTAAGGGTCTTCGGGCTGAACACGATGCTGCAATCTTTGAGGCACAAGTAAGAATGCATGGCTGGCTATTCGATGTTGAAGCTGCTAATAAACTGCATCAAGAAATGTCAGATGAGTTAGAAGCAATTGAGTCTCGTGTGCATCCTCAATTACCTGAGATGACTATCTATGTAGATAAACAACCTAAGACAGCAAAGTATACTAAGAAAGGAGACTTTACTGCTGTCACAAGGCGTTTGCTTACTGAACATCTTGGGTATGAGCCTGAAGTAGATGACTGGGATCCTGAACAAGAGTTCCAACGTCAATATCAAACACAAGTTACTCTTGGTAATATGGAAGAAGTCAAAGAATACTTGTTTAGTATAGGATGGGAACCAGATGACTGGAACTACAAGAAACAAGGTTATGAGTTTGTTAAGACAAGCCCGAAACTCACAACAACGAGCCTTACTTTACTCGGAGATATTGGACTCGATATTGACCGATACTACACAACAAGATCGCGAAGGTCTATTCTCGAAGGCTGGCTTAAGGAGGTTAAGGGAAATAGGCTATCTGGAAGAATGTGGACTATCGGTACGCCTACATTCAGAGCAAGACACGAAGTAATTACTAACTTACCTAGTGTTGATGCTGCATGGGGCAAAGAAATGCGTAGTCTCTTTATATGCGAAGACGGATACAAAGTAGTTGGTGCTGACTCTGCTGGTAATCAGATGAGAGCATTGTGTCATTATATTGGTGACGATAAATTCACTAAAGAGGTAACGGATGGAGACATTCACACTTATAATGCAGGTATTCTTGGGAGTAGCCGTGGTGACGCTAAGCGTTGGCTTTATGCCTATCTATTTGGCGGTGGTGGCCGTAAGCTTGGCACTATTCTCACTGGTAAACCTGATGCTAAGGTGGGAGATGCTAGTAAAAGGAAGTACCAATCGGCAATCCCTGGACTTGGAAAAGTCAAAGCAAAACTAGATGAAATCTTTAATCAAACCAGAGCAGGATACGGTGATAGCTTTATCCCTGCACTTGATGGTCGTAGAGTATATGTAGGCTCTGCTCATCAATCACTTAATTATCTACTGCAGAGTGCAGAAGCAATTACTTGTAAGGCTGCTGTAGGCTATGCTATGCAGAAGATTAAAGACGAACAACTCGACGCATATCCTGTTATCTTTTATCATGATGAGATGGCTTGGGTTGCTCGTGAAGATCAGGCTGAACGTGTCAAAGAGATTTGTATCGAAGCTTTTAGAGAGGCACCAAAGCAATTCAATGTACAGTGTATGGATGGCGATGGTGTCATCGGTAACTGTTACGCAGATGTACACTAGAAAGGAAGTACAATGGGTAAAATGAAAGACTACCTTATAGGACTAGAAGACGATTACTTTGCTATGGCTACAGAAATCGTTAACGAGTGTGAAGATTTCTCTGAGCTTGTTCAACGCATGAATAAATATCGTGACTGGATGTCATTGCATGATGACGAAAACGTATATACTGTATTAGGTGACATTTGGTCAGAGTATTGGGGAGACTACTATGATAGCAGTCGTTGATGCCGATAGTTGTATTTATCAAACCGCTTGGCAACAACCAAGTCTTGATAAAGCCTTTGAAAATTATCTAACAATCATGTCTAAGCACTGGATTGATCCTGTTTGGTCTGATGAACAATTTATTTATTGCGGAGGTAAGGATAACTTTCGCTATGAACTCTGTCCTAACTATAAAGCAAATCGTAAAGCACCTCCTGATGATGCTAGTTTGTTTCGTCCACTGATGGCTAAGATAATTGAAGAAGGTCTTGCTATACCGTCAGATGGAATGGAAGCAGATGATAGGGTCAGGATTAAATGCACAGAGCTTGCTTCATTAAATAAAGAGTTTACTGTAGTACACATTGATAAAGACCTTGATTGTATTCCTGGGAAACACTATAATCCACGGAAGCAAGAGTTCTATGATATCGATGTAAACACTGCTGATCTTCTTTATTGGACCCAGATGCTTAAAGGCGATCCAACAGATAATCTGCCTGGACTACCTAAAGTCGGCCCTAAGAAAGCAGAGGCAATGCTTAAGGGCGTTCCAATGGGTCGGCGTAAGTCTCGTGTGCTTGCAGCATACAGAGCTAAGTATGGTCGGGTTGATTGGAAAGAAAAACTGCTTGAGACTGCTAATGGTATTCATATACTACGCAGTGAAGGCGATTACTTCAAGGTATAGGAGAAGACTATGTCTACTAATACTCAAGACCACCAGCGTTACGAAGATGTAATTATTAAAGAAGTTACTAACGTAGACGCAGGTGGCTGGGTCGGCATCATAACTGAAGAGCATGGTGAGATCCGCTGTAAATCTAACTTGCGTACTAAACTTAAGCTTAAGAAAGGATGGGAAGGGGATCTCACAGTATGGGTTAATCCTAATAGTAGCACTGTTTGTGTAGCATTTGACCAGAAAGCCTGGAAAGCTACTGGCGCAGACGCTATGCCACACGGTCAGTGGTCTTTATCAGCAGATATCGATGCAATTAATCCATATGAATCAGAAGGCTTTGTATATCTTATTCGTGAAAATTCTACGGGTAAAGGCTATGTCGGTAAGAAATCTTACTGGAACTACAGCAAAGGTAAACGTGTACGCCAATCTAATTGGAAGACGTATGCGTCATCAGGTGTAGATACTGCACAGAAGGTCTCTGATAATCCAGAGGAATTTGAATACACTATTCTGGCAGAAGCACCTGATAAGTCTGCGCTTAATTATCTTGAAGTACTATGGCAGATTAAACTTGAAGTGCTTACTTCTGTCGATCATGAAGGCGAAAAGCTTTACTATAATAAAACATTAGGTAGTGAGAAATGGATGCTCACTAAAGCGTTTATCGAGGAGTACAATGCGAAATCCAATGTATAATAAAATTCCTGCGCAACAAGTAATCGATGGTAAAAAGGCAGAGCCTGAGATCACAGATTATGATGATTACCTTGCAGATTATTTAACTACTAAGGAACAAAGACGCAAAAAAGTAACTAAGCTAAGTAAAACTAGGCAACGAAAGAAGGACAATCGTTATGCCAAAGAAGAAAGACTATACGGAGAGTAAAGAGATTGGTAAAACAAAATGCCCTACTTGTCCTTCATCAGATGGCTTTGCTATCTATGATGATGGTCATGGCTATTGTTTTGTATGTAATCACTATGAACGTAATGTAGAAGAAAAGGAAGAGGATATGCCTCTAGACACGGTTATTAAATCTGTATGGTGTCCTGAAGTATTTAAACAAAATACTGGAGACGCTCGTGGATGTCAAGAAAGACGAATTACAAAGACCATTGCAGAACATTACGGTGTACGAGTTGACTATGATGCTAACCGTAATATCACTGCTTATCATTATCCATATTATAAAGACAACGAGCTAGTCGCTTATAAGACTCGCAAGTTGCCTAAACAATTTAACACTATAGGAGACTTTAAAGATGTCTGGCCTTTTGGTTGTCAAAGCTTTGGAATGGGAGGCAAACGCCTCGTCATCACCGAAGGTGAATTCGATGCGATGTCCGTTGCACAAGCCTCACTCGACCACTATAACAAAATCTATCCTGTCATTTCTGTTGCGTCAGCAAGCAACCTCAAGAGTTTGTTGCATGCAAGGGAATGGATCCGTTCATTCGAAGAAGTCGTACTGTTCTTTGATAATGACGTAGCAGGTAAGAAAGCAGTTAAAGAAGCTGCTAATATTATTGGTATCGATAAAGTAAAAGTTGTAAGCACTACCGCTAAAGATCCCTGTGAACTTTACCTTGCTGCGTCGGCAGCTGGTGTCATGAGAGCTATCTGGGATGCACAGCCATTTAGTCCTGCAGGTATCGTAGTAGGTCATGAACCTGTATGGGAGCAGTACCTTGCTAGACGCTCTACTGAGTCTGTTGCTTATCCTGCTTGCCTGAAAGGCATTAACGATAAAATTAAAGGTATGCGCTTTGGTGAGATAACGCTGTTCACTAGTGGTACTGGTAGCGGTAAATCTACAGTCATAAAAGAGATTGTACTAGATCTTCTCGATAAAACTGAAGACAAAATTGGTATGATTTCTCTTGAAGAAAGTGTAGGTGACACTGCTGAAAAGTTTATTCAGATGAAGCTACAACGTAACTTACAAGAGTACGATGTGTCTCTTGAAGAACAGGAGGAAGCATCTCGTGCAGTATTCGGAAACGAAAGGCTGGTATTACTTGATCATCAAGGGTCTGTTGGTGATGAGTCTCTCATTGATAAGATTGAGTATATGGCTCTTATGGGTTGCAAGTACCTTATCCTTGACCACATTACAATCGCTGTATCTGAGGGAGCTGAAGGATACACTGGTAACGAAGCTATTGATAAGGTCATGTCAGATCTTCTCAAGCTCACTAAGAAGCATAACATATGGCTTGGAGTTATCAGTCATCTACGTAAGGTTCAAGGTGGAGGTTCTACCTTCGAACAAGGTAAGCTACCTAGTATGGATGACATTAAAGGTTCTGGTTCAATCAAACAGATTTCATTTGATATCATCGGATTCGCTAGGGATATGGCTAATGAAGATGAAGAAACAAGAAACACAATTAATTTCATTGTGCTTAAATCTAGGTTTGCAGGTAAGACTGGACCAGCCGGACACGCTAAGTATAACCATGAAACAACACGGTTGACTTATCATGACCCCCAAGGAATTGATTTCGAGGTACTATAATGGCAAAGAAAGTTAACAAAGATAAAGTTTATTTTGAACTTAAACCCCGTAAACGAATAACCTTTACGGGAAAGAAATATTCAACGCGTAAGAAATACCGAGGACAAGGTCGATAGGAGGCTTATATGTCGGTAAAACAAGAACGCTATGATACTATGTATATGGATATTGCAGAGCGTGTATCTGAAATGTCATATGACACAGACACTAAAGTTGGAGCTATAATTGTCAAAGACGGAAATATTATTTCAATGGGCTGGAATGGAACTCCTTCGGGCTTCCCTAATGATTGTAAACACCCTGGTACTGGGGCTACTCTACCTTATGTTATTCATGCTGAAGCTAATGCTATCGCTAAGCTGGCTCGTACTGGAGGCAACGGATTGGATTCCACACTCTACTGTACGCTCGCGCCTTGTATGGAATGTACTAAACTTATCTTGCAATCTGGGATCAGCGAAGTTGTGGTTACACAAGCAGATGAACGATATATGGATAGCTACAAGATCCTTAAAGAGAAAGGTATGGTAAGGCTATGCAAGTCTACTTCCAAAGCTTAGAACATGATCCTAATCATGTTGCCTGGGTTCAATGTGAACCAGAAGACTTGGATGATGTTAAAGCAATCTTCCCTGTCGAAAAGTATGAGATTTTAGTCGGACTTAAGCCAACTTATGATCCGCTAACTTGTAATACTCAAACCTTATACAACCCACCTAGCCCAATCTGGGGCGTAGATGTCAGGAAAAGAGACAATGCAGGACATAAAGACTTATCTCTTGGAGAGAATTCGTAGCGAAGATATCGGAGTTAAACCACGGCGTAACCTTCAGCTTATGCGTATGATCGATACGGATGGCGTAGATATGCTTGACTTCCTTATTGAAGATATGATTATCTTTGCTCGCAAGTATATTCAGCGTTGCTTTAAACGAAGTAAGGTTGAAGGAGAAACGCCTATTACTCAAGCATCAATGGCTATCGGTAAGTATATTGTTGAGTCATGGGATCCCACTAATGTAAACTTTAGAGATCATATTCGAGTAGGTGATCTTGTAATTGAAGGCTTTGTAATGTGTGAATACCTCACTATCAGTGTAGGACATATTAAAAGCCGTAAGCCAGTGACAATCCACGCAACAAAGAAATGGGGCGAGATGGAGATTGTTGCTGGCAAAACTGCTTGTATATCTGAAGACGCTATCCCGCCTATCACTAGTCTATTTCAAGATAATGGGCGCAGTGTAATTAAGACTTGGGATAAGTCTAAAGAAATGCTGTTTACAAAATACTTAAATAAGCCATTTGTAAAGGCTATCGACAAACTACAGTCCACTCGCTATCGGGTTAATGAAGGTGTTCACAAGGCTATCCTAGATAACTGGGACCACTTCATTGGTAGCGAAGTATTTAAAGGAGACAACGATAAAGAGAACGATAAGCTCTATCAGCGTCAAGCCTCTAAGAACAGGGAGGTAAAAGAGATAATGGCTACCGCAGCTAAATGGATGCACAAGGAGTTTTATTTCTATATTGATGCAGACTATCGTGGTAGGCTTTATTATAGTGAGCCATTCTTTAACTTCCAAGGTTCAGATATGGCCCGTGGTCAACTGTTGTTTGCAGAAGGTCGTTTGTTCGATCAACAAGCAAGCTTTTGGTTGGCTGTGCATACGGCTTGTTGCTATAATCAGTCGTATACTATTGACGAGATCCCTGAATGGGTGACCGCTGATTATCGTAGCATACTTGAGTCAGAAGGTCTTGATACTATCTCTGTAGATAAAATGACGCTTGAAGACAGAGCAATGTGGACTCAGCAGAACATTGATACTATCGTTGAAGCAGGTGAGATGGGTTTCTTCTTTGCAGAAGCTGAGAAAGAAATCTCTTTTCTTGCTTGCTGTATTGAGTGGTACAACTATTCTACTGCGGAAGGCGACTTCTATACTCACCTACCTATCCCTATTGATGGTGCTAATAATGGTTGGCAACATCTAGGTGCTATGTCTAAGGACGAAAAGACAGGTGAGTTAGTAGGGCTTGTGCCTGTGAATATTCAGAATGACTTCTATGTTCAAATCGCCAAGCGTCTTACTGAGCGTATGCCAGAATGGTTTGAAGAGCGCAATATACCTATGAAGCATATTCGAAAAGGTATTGCTAAGCGTGCTGCTATGACTCGTGCGTATAGCTGTGGACAAAAGAAGATGTCGGAGTCAATGTTCTCTGATTGCTATCAGTATGGATACACTGATGAGTATAACATTTCTGAGTACGATTGTATTGATCTCAGCGGTCAAATCATTAAGGCGATTGAAGAGGTCTGTCCAGGGCCACTCACTACTATGAAGTATCTTCAGAGACTTGCAGATCAAGAGATCAATAATTGGATGGGTATGTATGGTACTGATCGAGGGCAAGGTATCGAGTGGATTACTCCATCAGGCTTTCCTGTTATCTATGAGTGTTATCGTACTCGTCCTGCTAAAGTAGATTGTTACGGCTTCAATACCCCTCATGGCGAGATACGCTTTAAGCATGTCATCAGAGAAAAGACAGACATTCCTGATCGGCGTGGATTTATGTGTGGTATCAGCCCTAACTTTGTTCATAGCATGGATGCATCTCACATGGCTCTTGTAATTGCTAATTGGGATGATGACTTTGGTGCTGTGCATGATTCATTCAGTAGTTATGCTACTCGTACTGAAGACCTTATGACAATTACTCGTGAGAAGTTTGTTGAGATGTACGACAAAGAAAACTTTTACGGAACAATTGAGTTTGGTAAAGGCTTTAATGGAAAACAACCAACAATAGGTAGTCTCGATATTACAGGAGTAAACAAGTCTAACTATTTCTTCTGCTAAAATAAAATAACCCCACAAGGTTTCCTAATAGGATTCCCTGTGGGGTATTTTTATTTTTTAAGCAAGATATCAATCTGCTCTTTAGCTTGAGCGCGAAGCCTTCCAGCTTCTGCTTTTGCTTTGCCTTCTGGATGACCCATGCTAATAAAACCTTTTATGTTTTTATTATACATACGATTGAGCATTACCTCATTAATCTGAGGTGTATACGCAACTTGTGGATCTAGGTTAAATTGTTTAACAAATTCCATGTCATCAATATCAACTCCCTGGAGAGCAAGTCGGTTATAGTTTTTCTTTTCCATATCTTACTCCTTAGTTTAATTGATATGCAATCTTAGCTAGTTGACTTTCAATACTATCATATCCAAAAGAATCCTGAGTTAAGCTGGCCATTCTTTCTTTATCTAATAGCACTGCGTTTTCATTTACTTTATAAAAGAATATAAGAAAATTAATTAACGCTTTAATTTCTTTACCAGTTAGCATTGCACCGTCTGCATCCCAATTCTTAAGAAGATTACTTAATCTTTGGATTGCTTCCGCTTTTTTAGGATGACGACCTGGCTTTCTAAATATAGTAAACAATTGAGCAAGCTCAGGCGATACTTCTTCACGCTCGGCGTTAAAAAGTTTAGTATTAATATCTTTTAATGTTGCATGTAATGCTCTAAACTTAGGGTTATTATCGCTAACCATAAATCGTTCATCATCTGCCAGCCTTGCTTCAAAGTTAGCTTTGGCTTCTAGCAAAGGAATAATTGCAGATTTAATTGGACTATATCCTTTTTCAGTAGGTCCAATTAATTCTTTAAAAATTCTATTATAAGCCGAATGATACTCGCCTACAGATCTTGCATCAGTAATAAGCGAATCATGGATATCTACAAAGAATAACGGATTCTTACGGTTCTTATTAACATAGTTAATTGTCTTAGCCATTACTGCACCATCAATTGACTGAATAAACAATACAGGTAATTGATTAATTGTTTCTTGTCCAAATGCAGATGGTTGACCCTTAACTAGTTTACCAATTTCCATATCATAAATAAGAGGAATCTTTGAAGTCCTTTTAGTTCCTGATGGTTGAGTTGCTTTAACTGGACGCTCCATCACTGTGCCATCGCCTAACGGCACTTGAACTACTTCACCTGTTTCGTATACTTCTCGAGATCCATAAAAAGACTTTTTACCTGTTGGAGTAATAAAATAAGGTGTTTCACCCATTGCAGCAAATATTCTTGCTTGATCTTTAAAGTGTGATTGATAATCAAGAACAAGAACTTGTTGAAGAGTTGCAGCTAAGACTAGGTTTAAATCTGAAATTGCATCTCTGTCAGTATAAGTAGGAATATCTACTTTAATACTTTCAATTGCTTCTGAAAAACGAGAACCAAATGTAGGATGACCTAATAGTGCCATAACTGTTTCATGTTGAAATCCAATATATGAACCATAAGAGGTCTCCATAAGTGGCGCACGACTAACTGCTTTAGCAAAATCTTTTGCGTTATCAGGATCTTGCATAAACGAAGTAAACAATCCTTCGTAAGCTGACTTCTTATCTGCATTTTTAAATATAGAATTAATAGAGGGAATTAAGTGAGTCATATAGTAATCACGAATATCGCCTTCATTAATAATATTTGTTTCATCTTCATAGATAAGCCCAACTCGTTTAACCATGTTTTCAATTCCGTAAAGCAAACCATAAATAGCCATACCACTTTGTTTACCATCGTGTTTAGCTGTTGCTTTTGCCTGGAAAATATAATCATTCTTACGAGTCTTTTGAACAGGTGCAAAGAAAGTTTCTTGTTCAGCCATAATATCTTTTTCGAGTATTTGGATCTGATCTAGATCTTGCATTTCTTGTGCATCTTGCATCATTGCTTGTAACTGCTGCATACGTACACTAGTTAATTGACCCTCTGCGGTCAGAGGTACAATAGGAATTAACTCAAGCTCCGCTTTATTTGGATTGATTGTATCTGCGTAATTAGCAAGGTCAATGTACGCTTGTGACTTAAGACCCCAATCATCTTTATCTGAATAAAGCTTTTGTAAGTCAGCTGGTAACGCCTCAAACAATTCTCTAAATTTAATAGGATCTAGCGTTTGGGAAAGCTTTCGAATAAGTTTACCTTTAGCAACTAACTCTGAAAACCTTTTACTTTCAGGATTAAAGATTACTTCTTCAGCTAACTTTAGAGTAGCATTAAAACCCATGTCTTCTGCACGAGTTGTATTAGGATTTACCGATTGAAAGTCTTCTTTGTTAAGCAACGCTCGTCCAATAATATATTTAAAGTTACGCATAATTTCTGCGTCTGGTTGACGAGAATCAATAAAGATTGGATTAGCACTGATAAGCATGTTTCGAACAGCCTTACTGTTCTGAGGATCAAATGCAGAGTTCCTAAAATGAAAACGGTTATTTGCTGACGCATAAAAACGTTTCATATAAAAAGACCTATCTTTAAACTGGTCTGCTACCATAAGGTTTTTAATACGAAGTCTTGCTTGCATTGCAATAATTAAATCAGCTTGTTGTGCGGCATCTGCTTCAGTAACACCTTCACGCATAATTGCAGAACGATAATATTTATCCCAATCATTTTCAGAAATGCCTAACAGAGTAGCGGTTGGGTGTGTCGAACAAAACTTAGTTGGATGCTGATCAATAAAAGCTCTTCGACTAAGAACTACCCTTCTATTTTTAATATTGTATCTAATGTTAGCATGGACAATATTAGACAAGGTATTTAAACCATTGTCGTTAACTCGCATTGCTGTGCGCCCCATATGATTAAGCGCATCGAGTTCTTCGTTACTATCTGATCGTTTGCTTTTAACAGATACATTGCCTGTTTGTTTAAATCCTCTATCTCGCTCTAAACCAAAACCAACGCCATTAGTTAATGGTGTTAAAGACGGTAAGATAGATCTTTCTGGAAACACATCGTCTAGGACTTCTCGTACACCGTCAAAAAAGGAAATTGCATCCTCTGTAAAGTCATAGAAGGTATTCCCTTCGTGTGTAACTTCTTTAATAAACCCTAATTGATTCATTGCCATATAAGACAATCCATCTAAAGCCTCTAAAGATTTTGCATCTGCACGATCACCTTCACCACCAAATAAAACAGTTGCTGCTCCAACTTGTCCTTGATTTTGTAAAGCACGATTAAGAATACCTTTTCCAAAACGAGACCGTTCAAACAATGGATTAATACGCATTCCTGCTTTAGGGCGAGTAATTGGATTTCCAGTTTCTACTTCTTGGAAATAATCTAAAACACTATCTTCTGACATATAGGAATCTTCAGGATCTAAGCCTTCCATTGTCATTTGATCGCGTCTATTTAATTCGTCTAAAACATTTTCAGCAAATTGTAATGCTAGTACATTACCAAACTTAAGGCTGACCGTTCCATCTGCATTAAGCAAACCCCCTCGCTGGAGATAGTCCTGTAACTTAGTCATATCTGGATCTGAAGAAGTAAAAGCAGGGGTACCCACATCACTGATAGCACCAGTAAACGCACGACCAAGATTAACTAACTTGTTAACCGCCCCTGCACTTGCAGTAACAGGTAAGTTAACGCTCTGCATTTCTGATTTGAACTGATCAATGCTTTGATATTGAAAAGGAATATCTGCGGTAGTTTGAATACCAGACAACTCTTTTGCTTCGTCTAGTAATGAACGTGCTTGTTGTTCAGTAGGCGAAAACGGACGCCCCTGCTCATCAAACATTTGGGTGCGCATTAGTTCTTTAATTAAAGGATCATCAGACTGTTCTGCTAACATACGTTGCGAAAGCTCTTGCTCACGACTAACAGGTTGCTGTGGCTGGCCTAACATCTGATCAGCAACCATCTGTGCTTTAGGCGATAAGTCTGCTGTCTCATCTCTTACTGGTGTTGCTACACCAATTTGTTCTTCTGCTAACCTTGCAGCTGGCATTTCAAGAAGCGTATTCCGTTTTGCTTCTGCGGCAACAAAATCAGGATCAGTCGTTAATGCTTCTTCTCTTGTTTGCCTATTAATTTTTTCCTGATTTCTTTTTATATCAGATAACGCTTGAGTCGTTTTAAAACTCGACATATAAACCTCCTAGAAAGGAAGGGAGCTTAGGACTCCCCTCCGTAGTTAGTTGAATAAATAATCTTCAATTGTTCTTGCAGGATTTTGACCAGATAAAATATCAGTAGTCGCCCCTGCAGCTGCTCTTCTAGATTCAGAAGCGGGTCCAACAAATGGTAATGTCTTGTATATATTTGATACACCACGGGTTGCGTCCGATTGATCTTCTGCACCGATGATCTGCCCCATACCTGTAACAATATTAGAGATATTCCTAGCTGTAGGCCCAGCCTCGCCTACTAACAAGCTAAATAACCAGTCATCTCTATCAGGATATAGCGGGAACAATGCATCTACTACACGCTCACCTTGACCCAATACACCTGAAGCATATAATGCACGTTGAATATATGCTTGTGTTGCATTTTCTTTATCATTCATATAAGGAGAAGCACCAAGCGTATCCATATCTTCTAGACCAAATTTCAATAAGTCTTTAAGATATTGAGAACCGCCGCCTAATGCTAACATAGTAACAATCAAAGCAAAAGTATTGTATTTGACTTGAGGTGTTCCTTTCATTAGATAACGTTGCCATAACTTTGGAATAACAACTGCTGTAAATGTACTAATAAAACCGTTGAACTGTGTTAATAATTGATAACGCGGATCCTGAAAAAACAATGGCCTATTTGTTGCTTGAGGATTTTGAACTCGTTCAATAACAAACCGATAAACTGCTGTTTCAATTTGATCCTTCATAAATGTTTCAATTTCTTTTGCTTGCTCGATTATTTCGGCTTGCTCTAGAGTTGGATTTTTGTTTTTTAAGTTATCAATGATTGCTATTTGTTGCGGTGAAAGCGGAATAGAGTACTCATATGCTTCACGATAACTGGACTCATTAACATTAAACATCTGATGGCGTTCTAATACCTGCATATCCATCATCTTAGTAACAAAGCCCTCAACATCCATACCTAAATCAGAAAGCATAGTATAAGCTTCTGCATCAAACGCATCAAACTTTTCGAAGTCAAATTCAATATTTGGATTTGCTTCTTTAGATTTGATTTCTTTTAACGGTGCAGACAAAAGAATTTCTGCTCTATAACGAATTGTATCAAGTGCAGTAGCTGCTGCTGCTTTTCTTTGGAAATGAGTTATATGTTTAATACCTACATATTTAAAGAAAGATTCATGCAGCTGAACCATTGAAACATCTCTTTCACCTGTAGCAAAGCGATCAACAATAGTCGTATTATTAATAGGTAAGCCTACTGTATTAAGTAACTTTGTTGTATCATCTACTTCTTTTGTTACTGCTTCTTTAAATGTCTTACCTAGTTCTTTAGCCAGGTTATTTGTTGCAGACTTCCATTCATCATCATCCATTAATGCGTAATAAACCATTGCGGTTTCTGGCATTGAAGAAATAGCTGACAAAGAAAGACCTGCAAATATAGACCAAGTAACTAAGAAACGATTTACAGCTGCCCAAGTAGGATTCTTAATTGGGTTAAAGTTACCGTAATTAGAGTCGATACCTGCTTTATAATAATACGCAAATTGTTCTACGTCTTCTTTAGTCATCTTAGACCCAGACTGTGGATTATTAACTTCCTCTATCATTTTATGCAGCAAGTAATCTAGCTTACGTCCAGCATGACCAAAGTATTTTGTAATCGTAATATATTTTGCAGCATCTTTAGCCATAAGATTAATATGCTCAAACATATTTTCATTTGCAAACTCTTCAAACCCTTTTGAAGTTTGTAGCAACCTAAACTGTGTTTCTACAAACCCTGGATAAAAGGTATAGTTACCATCTACTAAGGAAAAGTCGTCTAAGAAAGTAGCTTGGCCTTTGTATGCAATATTTTGCCAAAGTATTTTAGCATATTCCGCATCAACTCCTGCATTGATTGCCCACTTAATAAATTGGTCTTTCTTATCTCTGACCTTTCTAAAGTCAAAGCCTTGGCTTCTGTACCACCAATCTCGCGGTAAACTAAATGCATTTGGTACACCTGTTTCTTCTTGATGCGCCGCATTTACTTCTTCTAATATTTTTAAAGATTGTTTTTGAATTAACCCTGTGGCAGCTAATAAACCTCTCGCTTCATTTAGAGTTAAGTCTCTTTCAATCTCTCTGCCATTAACTTTACTTTTAATTTTAAAACTAAACTCATCAGGTTTTTTACGATCGTTAATAAAACGCTGAGTATAAGTTGCCGCACCAGACGTAATAAAAGTTCTAATACGATAAGACATCTCCTCAATATTTTTATGAGTAGCTTTTTTATAGCCAAGTAGCTTAGCTATCTTTTGCTCATCGACGTATTGAGTAAGGTCTGCTAACTTCTCATCATTAAATTGCCTAAAGCCTTTGCCATGATGAAAAGAACCTGTGGTATACTGACTAAAACGAGCTAACAAATCACGAGCAGCTGGACTACTCATTATTTTTGTGATGTCGCCTAATGCTTTTTCAAGGGCTTGATAAAGCCGCTGAATACCAGTTGCTGTAGAAGTTATGTAATCATATACATCTTTGTTATTCTTAAGAAAATTAGGAATTCCTTTTTTAGTTTTTAAAAATGTATTTGCAGCTTTAGCAAACTTATTTCCTTTGAATTCCTGTTTGTCTTTCTTTTTATCAGCTTCTTTTTGTTCTTCTGTCTTAGATTCAGAGTTAACATAGTCTGTTAACGCTTCAACTTCATCATTTGTAAGAGGCTTTCCTCCTGCTTGACGTCGAGCTAACTCTGTTCTTGCTGCTGCCTTTACAGCCTCATCTGTTGTAGATGCTCGCCCTGACAATTGGGTAGTTAATTCGTCTAATCTTTGCGCTTCTGCTCTAGCTTCTCTATACTCTCTATATTCGGCTGACTCACGCTTAAGTCGATTACCTTCCTCTTTTGTGATACGACCAGCATCAACATCATTATCTATCTTTTCGTTAAGAGTATCTCTAGCTTTTCTAGCTTCTTCTACTCGTGTTTTAGCAGCTTCATACTGTTTATAAGTTTCACCAAAAGGATCTGTGATTAAATCAATTAGGTCTTGATTAGACCGTTTTGCTACATCAACAAATGACTTAAGCCTTTCAATAGGAAACTTATTTATTAGACTTGACAATACACTACTGCTTTCAATAGTTTCTACTGTCTTATTAGAAACATTCTTATCAGTTAACCTACGTTGAACAATGTTATTATTAGGGTTATATTGGTTTTTATCGATATCATCTTGATAATTAATATCTTGTTGAGCAATGTTTTCATCAACAGAGTTAACACCCCCCTGTTGATCCATTACTTCCATTCGCTTTTGGTTAACAACACTATATCTTTTCTGATCCATCTTTTGAAAACCAGTTTGATATAGCTTTGATTTACCTTGCTCATAAATGTTACCTGCAATAGATAACCCACCACCAAGAGTACCACCCGCAATACCTGCATTAATCAGTCGATTATACATTTCATCAGCGGTATACGAAGCATCTGATGCCGCTGCAGCTGCACCCATCTGAACAATTTCTTGAGCAATCTCTGTACCAGATTCTCGTAATGCACCTTGCAATCCATGCAATGCTACATCTTTTGCACTAAAAGGCTTACCATATTTTTTAATAATGCCTTTTATATTCTCAGTTTTTGCAAGTGCTTTTAAGAATCGTCCTTGCTCTCTAAGAGTTGCACTATAAACTTCTTTACGGGCATCCTCTAGCGATATTGTATAGTTAAGCTTTTTGCGATACGCCTTTGCAGCTTGCTCCATGCCTTCTTTGGTCATTAGGTTAACGCTAGGTGCAATTAAACCTTTTAAACCTAAACGATCTAATGCACCAATTGTAACACCTGCCATACTTGCAGTAACAAATTGACCGACTCCACGGTCGCCCTCCATTTCATTCCATACTTGACCAGCATAGATAAATGAAGTTGGAAGTAAAGCTGTGCTTGTAGCGGCTACCCCACCAATAATAGGGTTGCCTGTTAAAACAGTAGTTGCAATACCTACAGGAACTGCAGCTGCCATTGCACCAAAGGTTGTAACCATATATGGTGCTGCCATTGCTGCATTATTAAGTAAGTATTGAAAGGCATTTCCAATACTGTCAATTTCACGATAATCAAGGATAACTTCAGGTGCAGTTCTCATTTGATCTCTAGCACGAAGAACACCTTGATCACCGATATTTTCAATCATCTCAATATCAGTAGTTTCACCGATAGCATCAAGATAACCGTAAAAGCCTTCTTTAACGCCTAACCAACCTTGATCCCATGCAGTACCTACTTGACCCCAAACACCTTTGGCTTCGTTGTCTAGTGTTCGACTATGATCCCTAAACATTACACCTGAATGCAAAGCAGGATCATAAGTTGATTCGTCTAACGCATCATCTTTAAATCCAACGCCATAATCAAACATAACGTCTTGTACATTACGACCGAGATCATCAAACGCAGTTCCTTGTAATCCTAATGCTCTATTTAATTCTGCAGCATTAAGTGCGTCTAACGAGTCTTGGTCTGTAAATAGATTAGGCAGCATAATCCCTGATGCAATAGCAACTTCAGAAAGGCGGTCTCCCTTTTCATTATAACGCTCAATAATTTCACGACCATACTTGTCGTAATTACCTGTGCGTTCTTTATAAATAAAACCGCCTTCCTCAATAAGTTGTTGCATTGCACGAGTCTGTTCAATTGCACCTACTTCAGTAGGAGAAAAATACTCTTCGCCATACTTATCTTCTTTAACGCTTGCTTCTTCACGAGCATTAATTCCGGCATGACGTTGAGATCTACCAAGAATATCTACTTCGGTATCACCATCGATAAGTTCGGATGGTAAACCTTTGTCATCGAAAATGGTAGCCATACTTTTCTCCTATTATTTATTTTCGTTATAAAACTGAACAGCAGGATTATTCGGATCCCCGTTTGCTAGCTGGAAGTTACGAACAAACCAAAGAAAGCCATTGTAACCATCTTCAGCTTTTTCGTCTGTAAATCCACGCATATTAGCTTTCTTTGCTTGTGCGCTAAAGTAAATACGCTCTAACTCTTTCCAATATGCCTGATATGCTTCTGTTGAAGGCAATCTGTTTTCAGCATACTTATGAACCTCTAAAATAAATTGGGGATCAGTGTCACCAAACTTAGTAGGCATAAGCCCTGTCGTTTGTGTAATTGTTTCTGCAACAAAGAAAGCCTTTAAGGAGTTAGTAGGATCAGTATCTCTGTTTCCTGTTTTGTATGCAAATACAGCATCACCCCACTTTTCTAATGCACGAGTCATAGCTGTTTTAACTTTAGACGCATTAGCAGGATCTGCTCCATAGCGCATCATCATATCAAAGTAAAGATCTTTAGCTGCATCAGCAGTTGTTGCACTATCAAGGTCAACTCGCTTTTCCTTTTCACGCCCACTATTAACTCTGTTTTCAATAAGCTTCATTCTTTCAACAAACTGATTGAATACTGTTTCAGAATCATGCAGAGAATCTTTTGCTTTAACAGCTCCTGCATTAATTGCGTTAATTAATTTAGGAGGTGTGTTAGGATCATCATCATGGTCTACCCTAATATATGGAACATCATTAATAGTAACTGCTTGTTGTAATCCATAATCAGGAGTATACATCATATCGCCTAATTTCTGTGTTCCTGGTTTTGGAATTAAATCATCAGGGTTTAATGTTTGCATAAATCGATTATAAGATTGTACAGTATACGCAGAACGGTTAGCTTCAACAGCATCTACCATTCGCTTTTGCTGATCTTCATTTCGAGTCACATAGCTTTTTGCTGCATAATTAAGAGATCCCTTATGGTCGTAACCTAATGCACGAGAGCCAGCATAGTTAATTGCCATCCGCGCAAGTTCTTTACCATCAAACATTTCACCTGCTGCTTCCCTAATAAATCCAAAGATTCGTTGTGCAAGAGAAGGATCACTTTCAATTAAATCTCGACCAGCTTTAGAAACTTGATCACCCTCACCTGCTCCAGGCGAGTTGCTATCTTTAGTATCTTCAATTATCCCTTGAATTAATGCATCATTTTCTGATACTGGTTTTTCCTTTTCTTTTTCTTTAGGGGGCGGTGGAGGTAAGTCTTCCATGCCTGTAGATGCACCTTCATCTAGAGAAGGATCACCACTTATGCCTAGTCCTGGCCTATTAATTGGTATTTCTTCTTCATCTAAAGCGGCATTATCACTTACAGCTACAACAGAGGGTTCTGCAGTAGGAGGAATAACTGTTTCTGCTTTATATTCACCAAATGTTGCGCCTTCATCAAGCGATGGATCTCCGCTAATCCCAACCGCTGGAACAGGCGGCTGTTCCTCTGCAGGAACTTCCGGTACTATTGTAGCTGCTTCAGCTGTACTAACTGGATTTAGCATTGAAAGAATACTATCAACAATTCCAGGCTCTTTTTTTGTCTGAAGATTAGCCATAACTTTAATAGGGTATTCAATTGTTTCCTGAGTAAGCGGATCGCCTTCTCCTGCTTTAAACCTAGCAATACGTCCTGGACCTGCATTATAAGCTTGAAGAACCTCTTCCATTGTATAGTCAGGATTATTTGCAGCAATCCCTGCAAGGTAACTGCGAGCAAACTCTCTTGACTTTACAGGATCAGTTAATTCTTCTTGACTTAAAGGAGTTACTCCATATCCAGGCTGAGCTGCAGTGGCTGGCATAATTTGGTAAGGACCAAGTGCTCCCGCAGAAGATTTTGCTTCAACATCACCTCCAGACTCTACTTGCATAATGCTATCTAACAACTCATCCGTTAGCCAGCTAGGTGTGCTACCACCTTCTGCACGATATAAAGAAGATAAGTTATTTATCATACCACCACTAAACACATAACTAGGAATACTACCGCCTTGAGCCGCTTGCATTTCCTTTCCTTCTTCATTTATTTCTTCGAGAAGAGGTTCATACTTGCGAGTAGCTTCTGCATTAATAACATATTCTCCAGGAGTTAACCATGCTGGAACTGTATCTGTGCCTTTAGGGTCTCCAGGATGATCATATTTAGGGGTCATCATAGGAGGCACTTCAGCGAACTCTACAGCAATCTCATTGCCATAGCGATCTTTTTGCATAAAGCTTTTAATTTGCATTATTTGCCTCCACTACTACTATTATCGTCGTTTGATTTCATTTTAGCAGCATCAGTATATCCATATGCAGGATGATACTCTTTTGCTATTTCACTCTTAATAACTTCATTGGAGCCTTTAGTCGAATAACCACCATCATCTTGTTTAGTCAATAAAGAAACTGACTCTCCGGATAATGGATTAGTTGTTTGAACTAGAGTACCAGATTGGCCCTCTAAAGACCCTGTATCTGAAACAATATACGGTTGATAACTGTCTCCAGAAATAAATACATCACCTTTATCCGCTCCAATCTTACCTGTAAGACCTGTTTCAGGAATACCGTAATCTCTTTCCATTGGATTAAAGCCAAGCATTTCAGGAGTAATTTTTTGAAAGTCATCTCCATATGCTTCATTAATTGTATTATCTCTTAGTAAAGAAGCAGTACTTCGTAGACCTGCTTTGCTTGAAGGTGTAATTCCTTTCATACGATCTACTCTACTTATATTATAAATAGAATTATCATAGCTGCCTAACGCAGAACTGATAGGGCTTTCTCCTTCCTCACGAAGCTTAGAGTATCCCTCTCCAACAGTATTAAACATGCTACCCTTATCTTTATAAGAAGCTGCAGGTGCTCCTGTTACAGGATCATAAGCTCGTCCTTCACTACCGAAAATATTTCCTTGAGCATCATAAGTACCTTCTGTTCCATATGCTGGCTTGCCTGACTGGTCTAATGATTCTGAAGCTTTTTCTGCAAAGCCTCCAATAAAAGGAATTCCAGTAGCTGCACCTAATACTGTGCCTATACCTTGTGCAATATTGCTTTTTGGTTGTTGATAGCCTAATGTCTGTGCTACACCTGTTTTATTTACAGAAAAATCTACATCACCAAAAGGATCATCACCATAGCTTTCTTGTGCGCCCATTGTTGCAGGAGCAGCCGCTTCACTTCCATCTACACCAACCTTAGGCGGTGCTTGAGGTGCTGTTACAGGTGCTACTGCTGGAACTTGTGGCTGTGAGGAATACCTAAAGCCATGTTTAGGTTGAATAGAAAAAGAAGGTTGATAAGGTATTGTAGCCATATTAACCTCCTAACGGTGCTTTGTATCTCAATTCAACTTGCTCTTTGATTTTGCCGCCATCTGTTTTATATTTTACACTTGCAAGGGGACCAGCCATAACAGGGCCACCACGATTAAAGAAACCTAATGCCTTTCCTGCAAGCAAACCTGCTCCAATATAAGGCATCGCAGTTCCAATACCTGACATTAATCCGCTAGTTGCTGCACCTGATGCACCTTGCGAAACTGCTGCTTCTGCTAAACCACGGTCTACACCTTGTGCAATTAACCCCTCAGCAGTAGGTGCAGATACATTTGCTGCTGCAGGAGATAAAGCATTAGCTACTTTTTCCATTCCAGCATCAATATAAGGCGTAGCAAATTCTTCGCCTTTATTTACTAATCCTGTAACTGCTCGCTCTGCAATTCCCTGTTTCATTTTGTCAATGTAGTTAGGTTCTGGTTTAATATTAGCAAGATTTGCCCTATATTGTGGCATCTGCATTTGTCTTTGTTCTTGTAATTTAGCTAACTCAATCATTACTTCCCTCCACCACTAGTTGTTTGAGTGGTTTGTTGAGGTGCGCTTCCAAGATAACCAAAATAACGTTGTGCGCTAGTATGAGGCGCATCTAGTCTTGACTGTTCATACTGTTGTAATGTAGTACCAGCTGATCCTAATGTTTGTACACCTTGTAACGCGGTAGATTGCTTATCTTTAGCAAACTCCATTGCTTTATCAGCCAATGCCGCATCTGCTGCTCGTTGCGCACGAGCCGAACTAATTGTAGGTCCCATTCCTGCAAGCTGTTTTCCACGAAGATTTTCTAATGAACGTTGTGTTGCTGCTTCAGTATCAAAAATACCAGAACCAGAAATCATTTGTTCGCCTAAACCTGTTTGAGCACCAATAGCAGCTGTTTGTCGAGGATCCATTGCTGCGACAATTGCGTCAGGTCCACCCGCAACATCTGCTTTGTAACGACTAGTTACATCCGATAATACTTCTTTTAAATAGGGTTTAAATTCAGGATCTATTCCCGAACTCGCTGTGGTTGTGCCACCACCTCCACCTGAACTCATATTTACCTCCTGTCAACTCTGCCATGTACACCATGAAAAGGAGTTGCATTATATTTCTTAGCTAAGAACTCAGTGTACTCAAGGGCTTTGTCTCCAGCACGGATACTATCAGCACGCCAATGTATGCCACCATGCCTTTGAACGTGATCGATCATATAATTGAATAACCGAGTTACGGTAAATGCGTTATTGTAGTCATGATTGACAATACAATCTTTAACATCCATAACGTATTCTTTAGTATAAAAATTATTATAGGCAGATGCAAGCATGAATCCCCGAAGAGACTCATCGCTTGCATAATCGCCAATTGCAAGATACAAAGGGTTGTTTGCTGCTTGCTCTTCGATGTGACGAGCTAAATGCTGCATCCAAACCCTTTCATTTCTATCATAAGGTTGATAGTTATTATCTTGTGTAGATTTCTGCATGAGTTGTACACACTCATACATATCATTGTCCTCGATTAGTTTAATCATAGCTTTTTAATCTTCTCCTGTAAGGCTGCAAGATTAGTTGCTTCTTTAATTGCACGAAGCAACGTATTTAAACGCTGCTCCGTCTCATTTATTTTATCAGTGCTTTCAAATTGCCAAGCAGAAGTCGTAGTATCTTCTGATACTGGTGGTTTATTAAGAGGCATTATCTAGTTCCTCCTTGACCAATATCGAATTGATAACTAGAAACATTCCATGCCCTAATGTTATCACCTTGTGTAGGATCTACTTCGTTTCCTTCAGGATCAAACTCACCATCATCAATTCTAAAGTTACCAAATCTTCCTGTAACTCGCATATCGATTTTATAATCATCGCCAATTACATATTGATTTGTTACATCTGCTCCAGACAACAAGTCTACTAACTTTGCAGTATTATTAGAACCACTCATGCGAACATTAATTGTTGCTCTAGATAATGGTCCACCAAGTACTTGCCTAGTTCCACCGTCTGCCCATAATGCCATCGTACTTACTTCTTCTGTGTTAAACTCAGGAGATATAGCAAGATCTCGTTTTTCAACATAAGACACATAAGGCGAACCTGCAACACTATTGTAGGGGTC
>Ga0208767_1000817_pt1 | contig 25498 bp, 29 predicted proteins | sample VirMetDEL_Mar_21_FD_184514 | JGI IMG/M metagenome (GOLD analysis project Ga0208767, IMG submission 184514) | Aqueous microbial communities from the Delaware River and Bay under freshwater to marine salinity gradient to study organic matter... | ecosystem: Environmental > Aquatic > Marine >... | reverse complement strand
GTATGATAAGACCATATTTTTATTTTGATCTATTATACCTGACGGACAAAATGCGATTGTATCTGGTGCTATCTTAATACCTGCGGTACCAGTAGTTCCTGACACACCTCTTTCATTAAATAAAAAGTATTCTACATATTCATCTACAACAGCTAAACTGTTTAGAGCTGACGGACTAGGAACATCAGGTCTTTTCTTTCTGACTTCCCTAATCTTTTTAATTTTTCTTGGGTCAATATATTTTAATTCTACTATACCCTTTTTAGAATTTTCTCTATCAATAATCTTTTGATAGAATATACGACCATCAACGTACCATCTTCTAAAGATGTCATGGCCTCTTGTATTGAAGTTCATTAATCTTAAAACTTCCTGGAATTCGTCTTCTATTTTTCTTTGTATATCTCTTCCGTAAGGTAGATTATTAAAGATAACTCTTACTGCGTCTTTCAATTCATTCGCAACAATACCCTCATTGACAATATCTTCTATTGCCATATCGCATTCTGGGTGCATTGCTATTTCTCTATATCTACGGATAAGGTCTTGTTCTGTCTTCGCAGTACCTTCCATGTCCAAATAAGAACCAAAGTGTCCTCCTGCCGATACGGTTTGTGTTCCGTCATCAGCCTGTGAAGTTGTAAAACTTTGTTTTGGATCCGCTTTTTGTTTTAGCTTTGTAATACTAAAACCAAATAATTCAGCCATATTATATTTCCTTTGTTTATAATACTTATACTAGTTCTTAAAAGGGGGATTTTACTCCCCCTAGTAATTTAAGATTAAGTAGTAGTATTTGATTCAAAGTATTGATATGAAAAAGTCACATCAAAAGTTTCAATCGCATCAGTTGTTTCGTAGTCTAATGGAATCCCACCAACTGAAGTAGGGAAAGCCCCTCTCAGTGTGTAAGATTTTATAGTATTACCGTTTCTGTCTAAATGATCTACAAACGCATCAACTTGATAGTCAACTGGGTTAGTTAAACCTTCGTTGTCAGTCATATTGTTAATGCCGTTCTGCCATCTTTCAAACGCATTCTTTAGTCTGAAATTTGTATCATTGTAAGCAGTTACAGTCCACGCATCTATTGTTCTGTCCCCCGCAATCTTAATATCTCTACCTCTAAATTTAACATCTATGTTACCTATTGTCATAGCTGGTAATGAAGTAGCTTTACATAAGAAAGCAAAGTCTTCTATTTCTCCGCCAACACTTGCATATCCAGGGAAAGGCATTGTTACCTTAAACTGGTTGGCTCTTGCGCCACCGCCTGCAAGTTTAGCTTTGAAGTCATTAATGTTTGCCATTTTTTATTTCTCCTCTACTAACCTGCTACTTCGTCAAACGAAACGCCGGTTCTTGTTGCAACGAAAGATAATGTAATAAAGTTGATACTTCTAGCTGGTTTAATAAATATCTCAGCTATAAATTCATTTCTATCAATTACTTCGCCTGTGTTGTTAGTTTCATCACATACTACTAAAAAGTCTGTGATACCTCTTCTGCCTTGTACTTCTCTTAGGAAAGGCTCAACGATATTTCTAAAGTTCGCTCTTGTGAATTCATCATTGAACTCAAACAATTGGAATTTAGAAGCAGTTGAAATTGCCTTCTCTAATACAATAAACAATCTTCTTACGTTTATTCTATCAAAAGCACTTGGAGTTGTTAGACCTGTCTTATCGCCAAACAAGACCGTACCTTGACCTGGGAACGTAGCAACTGGGTTGATACGTGCTGGGTAAAGTTGATCTCTTTGAGCTTTAGTTGGGTTAAACGCTAATTTAACAGCGCCTCTAACAATACCTCTGTTGAATCCAGCTGGTGAAAACCAACTATCTGCAACAGTATCTGTTCTCGCAGAAAGACCTGCCATATCACCATTTAATGGAACAAATCTATATACGTCATTGTATCTGTCGTATGCATATTTGTAACCACTATCAAAAACAACATATGAAGATGATCTGATTGCATTAAAGAATCCGATTACATTTGTCATTTGTGTATTTGAGTTAGTGATATTAACTACATCTGATCTTTGTGGTGAAGCAAATACAACAGCGTCTTTTCTATTCTCTGCAATAGTGATTAGATTGTCAACGTGAGTTGTACTTCCAGAAGGACCCGCCATAATTAAACCAACATCAACTGTTTCAGCATCTGAAAATTTATCGTATGCTGTTAATAGTTGACCATCAGTTACTGTTGATCCTGCTGCGCCACCTGATAAAGATTCAAGTGTAGGAGTATTTACTGCTGTGAAAGTTGTTCCAGTAGCAGCGTTACCCCAATTAGTACCAGAAGTATTGTGGTCCATCCAATAAATATAAGCTGATTTATTGTAGATCACATCTGGGTAATAATTGTTATCGCCTTGTGGAGTTTTAGCGTCACTTGCTTTTGACATACTAGAAAAAGCTTCTAACACTCTTCCTGGTTCGCCTGAAATTACGCCATCTTCATCAACGACTACTACATGGATCTCATCACCTGAACCGCTTCTATTTGCTGTCCATGCTGTAGTTCCAGGAGCTCTATCTACTGAATCGTAATATCTCCATCTTCTTTTGATTTTACTATCGTCTGCAATTACTCTTTTTAATCCGCCCGAACCTCTAGGGTGTTGAACGAATGTTAAAGTTTCGCTTGAAATAGCTGTTATTCTATAAAATTCTCCATCGTCAAAGTCTTCTGTACTTGCTGTTGTAGAAAACTGAATAATATCTCCAACATTAAAATTGTCTCCTTCATCAACTGCGATAGTAGTATTACCTACTGCGTTTGTTGTTGAAGTTGAAGCAACTAATGAAGTTGATATTTCTTCGTAAGCTGAAGCAGACGGACAAGTTGATACTAGTAAACTGTTTCCGTGTACTCCTGCAGTTCTAGCAGCAAACGTACCTACTGAGCCTTGACCTGTAGAGTAATTGTTTGTATAATCATCAGTATTTTTAATCAATATGCTAGAGCCTGAAGCTGTCGCATTTGTTACTGAAGTATTTTGGGCTCGTACAACCCTCAAAGCATTACTATATTGTAAGAAGTTAGCCGCTGTGAAAAAATACTCAAATGTACTTGAGTCAGGTTTCCCAAACGTATCTACTAATTCTTGTTCACTAGAGATTGAAACAATCTCATCAATTGGACCTTTAGCAAACTGACCCGCAAAAGCACCAATACTTGTTGATACTGCTGGAATTATATTTGTTAAGTCTCTTTCTTGTACGAGAACACCTGGTGATACTTGAAATGCCATTGGTTAATTCTCCTCTTTAAATTTAGTTTTATCAAAATTCATAAGTTTTCTTATGTCCATAGTCAAACTTTTTGTCATTGTAGATATTTATAATAACCTTAATCTACAGTTATTGACCCTTTCTTACGACAGGATACCACTTTGTTCCATATTCATCTATTGTGTCTTCATCTGTGATTTCATCAATCCCGTTATCTACAAATCCAAAAGGCGCCATATCTTGTTCCATCAATTTTTGTTGTTCTTCATACATCTGATTTCTAATGTTTGAATCTGATAATTCTTTAAAGTAAGGTTGATTAGATAACCAGCCAAATATAACTAGACACATAATCAAGTCATCATTACACCCCTCTTCTGCCTGCCATGAGTTACCTCTACGAGAAAAAGTGGACATTTCTTCAATTATGTTAAAGTCATTGATTAATAGTTTATCACCCTCCATAAGCGTCTTAAAATTCGCACAACCAACCTTTTTTATCTGTTTTGTCATTCTTATTCCTAATGAAGTACCTCTACCTGAGAACATCGCTCCAAGTATTTGACCCGCTCTACCCTTTTGAGTAGTCATCAATATGTTAGGATATTCTAACTCATAGTGCATCGCCTCTGATATAGATTGACCTAAGTCATTGACTTCAACTAGTACATGTGCTTCATTATACGCCTTACAAGTTTGAGCCACTATGTTTGGAAATACAAATGGTTTGACTTCATTGTTTTTATAAGTCGCCACCACTTCATATAATATTTTACCATCTTTATTTTTAGTTACATCTAATATTATAAACGCAGAGTAATCTTTACCTGTACCTCTAGCTACGTCAACACATGCAACATATAATTTATCTTTATCAGGTCTCTTAAACATTCTTAAGCCACCTTTTGATTGAAGTGGGTCTATGTAAACCGTATTCTTAATTTTTGCTGGAGAGATTAATGTATCTACCGAACCTAAAAACTCACACTCAAACTCTTGTGAGAATTGTTCCTCACTTGTGTTTCTAATTGTCTTTTCTTTCCATGCCTGATCTCTACCAGGTACTTCTGACCAATGTACTTCAATAGGAATATAATCATTGTTCTTATTAACAGCATCTGTCCATATTTTATAAAACTGATTCATACCATGAGGTGTAGATACTATAATTAATTTTGTTTTTGTACCTGAAGAAATTGTAGGATAAACTGAACTAAAGAATTGCTCAGATATATTTGCTGGTACGAAAGCAAACTCATCAAGGAATATAATATTATATGAACCTCCCCGAATAGCACTTGAAGATGTAGCAGCAGCAACTATGGTTGATTTGTTTTCTAATTCAATGTTACCTTTGTTCCAATTGATTACACCTTGTTGTAGCCACTTAGGTAAGTTTTCATATGCGAGCTGTAATCTACCTAATATGTCTCTTGCAGTAGATGATTTGTTAGCAAGTATCGCTATGTTAGAATTTGGATTAAATAAAGCGTAGTGTAAAAGATATGAAATTGTTGTTGTTGACTTACCTGACTGTCTAGGTAGTTTACAAATAGTAAATCTATTTTTATGTATCGTCTCTACAATCTTTTTTTGAAAACCATACATCTTAAAAGGTACAAGACCTTCATCAAGCGATACAATACGAACATAATTTTCCATAAAATATAATGGATCACTTGCACACTTTTGATATTCTAAAATCTCTGCCTCAGTAAACTCAACTGGTGTGTTTACTTTCTTTAGATTAGGGTTTCCTAAATACGCACTATCACTCATCAAATGTAAACCACCCTGTTATTATATATTTTTCATTTGTCATGCTTATTTGTCCTTTGTGAAGATGCGTGGGATACGCTGGCCAAATTATTGTTAAACCTTTTACTGCAGGAGTTATTAATTGTTGATATTTAAATTCTGTTCCACCATCAGGTACGTTATTTAAATATGTCATAAAAGTTAAATATCTTTTACCTGTTAATTTACTACCATTATTTTCAAAATGTGAAACTTTATAACCACCACCAGGTTTATAATATTGTATATTAATATTTTCGTTAATACCATAAGGTGCTACTCTTTCAAAATCAATATATCTACTCTTAAAATTATTTAAACACAATACCAGATGATAATTATAATCAGGTAAATATTTTATCATTTCACTTTCACTCATAGTAATTCGTGTGTCATCTAATTTATCTTTTTCAATTTTATCACCACCACCTACAATACCATTAAATTGTCTATTTGAATTTACTTTGTAATGCTGAATTACATTATCACAAACTTTTTCTGGCATGTACCAACCACCTATAAAACTATCATAAGGAAATAAATGTTCATTCATATACAATTGCCTCTATGTGAGTATAACCTAATTGAACAGCTCTAGTGACTCTCTGACCACCTTTATAAACACTATATTGTTTTTCAATATATGGTTTACCACCTACACCCATTCTTTGTGCTTGATTTATCTTATGTTTAAATACTTCAATTGGTATATCCATAATGTCATTTATCTTATCAACACCTTGATCTAATTTTACATTATATTTTGTATAATGTTTATTATAAGTTAAATCACTTATCTTTAGTATCTGCTTTCTCGGGTGTGATGTTCTTGCCTTCAAAGTTTTCATTTTCTTTTTTACGCTCTACATTTGTTTCAACAGACTTTTTATTTAACATCTTTTGTAATTCAGCTGTTGATCCTACGAACAATGCATTTTTTATATTGGCATTTGCTGTTTTAGGTAACTCTTTTAAATCTTTTAGTTTTTTTTGTAAGTCTTGTAATTTATCTACCGTTTGTCCTACTTGACCTATTAATTGACCAGCGACTTCATAAGCTCTAGGGTGTTGACCTTCTCTCGCAATATCTAATATACCTTCAATCGCTTCTTGTCCTCTTTCAATTAAATTATAATAATTTTCTCTACTATACTTGTAATCATTATCAACATCAGCTTTCTTTTCATCTTCTTTTCTAGGAACAGCTGGTTTAAAATCTTGCTTGACTATTTCTTTACTAGGTTCTGGTTTATCAATACCTAATATCTCGTTTACCTTTTCTTCTAATTTACTCATAATACTATTTATTACACCACATTATAGTTAATTATACATCTAACATTGTGTTTAGGTTGAGCCGCTGTATGCCAATGTTTGCCGTTGAACATAACAACCCTACCTGATTTAGGTGTTACTCTTTTTAATTCTTCTAATTCTTCAAACTTTGGTGTCGTATGAATATCTACAAAGTTATTTTTGTATATTACAGTATCACCATCACTATCGTTCACATAGTATAAGATAACCAGATGATCCTTGTCAGCGTCTATGTGAGGCGCATCTAATCGTCTATCATTTAAATTTAAAGGTAATTGTAGAAATGAACGACCTTGTAAACAGTCTTTTCTTTTAAAGTTTATCTTATCACAAGCGGCATCTAACAACCTTATCATATCATTGTGATATTTGTAAACTATTTTATCTCTTATATAATAATATTGAAATCCAGGTCTTTGTTGTTTATTTTTTTGAGGATTAGTGACATCGGCAACATATGACCATCTAATTTTTTTAAATACTATGTCTTGGATTTCTTTTTGAGCTTTAGAGTCAATAATATTATCAAATATATAAATGTCATCAATCATAATATAATATTTAGTAGGGTGTTTAATAAGCTATAATTACAACACCTGGAGCACCGTTATTACCTACATTGTAAGCAGAACCCCAAGCAGTACCACTATTATTAACGCCTCCAGCGCCACCACCTCTATTGACTGCTCCTTGTCCAGCTAAACCTACTGTTTGTGTATTTGAAGCTCCTGGCCAACCACCACCTGAAGGACCAGTCCAAGAAGCATTACTACCATCAGCACCTCCACCTTGGCCACCTTGACCTCCTGGAGAACCTCCTCCACCACCAGCATAATAAACTGATGTTGTTCCATCTGCGATTGTATATGCTTTACCTATACCACCATTACTACCTTGAGCACCTTGTTGTCCAGCGGCACCAGCACCTCCACCACCACCTTTTGCTGTACTATAACCTTGACCTACTCCACCTGCGTTTCCAAATCCGTATGCGCCTGAATTTCCTGATTGTGTTGGTTGTGTTGCGGCACCACCTTGGCCACCACCTGGTGAATATCCACCACCACCACCTGATCCACCATCTGTTCCTAACGCACCATTAGAGCTGTTTCCATAAGCATATCCTCCACCACCTCCACCTTTGGCAGTTAAAACTCCACCTTGTCCTAAACCTGGATCTCCTGGTGATCCAAATACTGAATCTTCTCCAACAGGAGAATTTGGAGGAGCACCTGGTCCAACTCTTCCACCATCACCAACTACTACTGTTAATGTTCCACCTGGTGTAACAGGATAACAAGGGAAATAAACTAATCCACCAGCACCACCTCCACCTGTTCCTGGTCCATGTACTGGTTCTGGTGAGTGAATACCTTGAGCACCACCACCACCTCCAACTATTAATACTTGTTGTAATGCTGTTGTACCTGATGGCACTGCAAATGTACCATTCGCAGTAAATGTTTGAAATGTAATGTCTTTCTCTATTGTTATAGCAAATGCTCTACTTGATACATTTGATGCGGCATCAACTGCTCTTAATACAAAGTTGTAAGTAGTGTTGGCAACTGGGTCTGTAGCAGTACCAGATATAACCGCTGTTCCACCTTCAGATCCTTCATTTGTTAATGATAGTCCTGGTGGTAATGTACCTGATTGTAATTCAAAAGTGACGTTCCCTGCTGACTCTGGGTCAGTTGCTACAGCTGTAAATCTTTCTGCATCATTTCCTCTTCCAGTACCTAAAGTACCTGAGGCCGTCACAAAAACTGGTTGTTGATTTATATTTACTTGATCTCTTAAAGTTGCTTGTGTTCCATTTGCTGCAATAACAACAATATCATAAGGTTCACCTGAACCAGGCAAACTAGATTTAGCAATAACACCTGTTAATTGAGTTGATGAATTTCTTGTTAAACTATCAAAAGCAACTTCTGTACCTGAAGAATTTTTAAAGAATGAAGTAGATCCTACTGTAAAATTTTTTCCTGTAATAACAAAAGTGTGATTACCTGTACCATCACCTGTGTTTACGCTAGTAGGAGATATTGAAGTAAGAGTTGCTGCCAAAACACCCACATTTGATGCAGCAATTTTTTTAAGACTTCCTGAACTTGTATCATAAATTAGTAATACATCATCATCTGCTGCTGTTGCAGATAATTCAGTATTACCTGTGATTGCTGTAATATCTATATGTTCTTCACTAATCGCATCATCAGCTATTTTAGTAGCGTCAATTGCGTCTCCTGTAATTGAATTTTTTACTATCTTGTTGATTGCCATAATACTTCTCTCTTATTATTTATACTATTTATTCATCTGAATCAGTGGTCGTACTATATTTTTTACCATCCGAAAAGTTTTGTATTGTTGTTGTAAATCCAAAATCATCATCTGCGTCAGCTGACGTAGGGTTTGGAACTACGATAATTCTTTCTTCTCTCGCTTTATTAGTAGTATCAGTATCTGTATATATATCTGATTGTGTTTCTTTAATAACTTTTTGAGTTGACGCAGGGCCAAATAGATAAGTTTTCGCAGTAAATCCTAGCGTGTAAATCACAGCTCTTCTTTGTGAAAAGTCACCACTATAAGTATCTTCATAATTTACACTATTTAAAACAATAGGTATATCTCTTTTAATATTTAATTCTGGTATCGCATTTACAGTTACAGTATAGTCAGGTTGAAAGAACGGTAATATTTGTTCTATAATTTGTAGACCTGCCTCTGCACTTGCTGTGAAAGAATATAAATTGTAAGATATATTATAAGGAACAGGAACAAAGTTATAGTTTATTACCTTACCTTCAGTACCAGCCTTAACGTGTTTGAATTTTTGTACTCTTGTTAGTTTTCTACTAGAGTCATATTGAATACCTGTAATCTCAAAACTCATACGAGGCAAAGTAATCGCAAACTCTCTTTCATCTAAATTAGGTTGTGCATCTAATCTAGCTAAAAACTTTTCTTTTGGCGCATACGCTAATGGCACTCTTATTGATTGAGTTATATTACCATTACTATCTTTTCTTTTGATTTGTATGTTGTTAAATATTTGACCAAACCCTATGGTCATTCTTCTCATACTCTCATTGTAAAAATATGTTCCAAACATTAAAAGTCAACCTCTCCAAACGGATTACGTTCTGTAAAATCTAATATGTCATCTGTTGTAGATGATGTATCAAAACCAGCTTGTGCATCTAAATCATTATTTTGAGCATATGCTGATTGAGTTTGTAAATTATAAGTTTCAAGTAATAGATAATTAGTATCACCACTTGCGCTATCATTTTCTAATACTAACGAACCAACTTCATTTTCTAAAGTAAATTGATGAGCTAATTGATCTAAACTATATTGATCTTCAGCACTATCAATTGTACCAACACCTGTATTTAATTCTTCTGAACTATACTCCCATCTAGTACATACTAGTTTATAAACTGGTAGTTGACCTAGTTGAAAGAAAGGCTCTTGGTCTTGTACAAATTGTATCTCAAAAAAACTATTCATCAAAGGTAAATAAATTATATCACCTTCGTTTGGTCTACCCTCTTTAACTAAAGTAGCCTTTTCATCTACTGCTTGATTAAATCTTCTTTTAGAGATCATAAAGGTTGTATCTTCTCTAATCTCTAAACCAAATTTATTTACTATCTCTTGTTCGCCAGCAAAACCTTCAGTCGTTTCCATATATGCTTCAAGTAAAAGCGCAGATGAAAATTTAGACAGCATATCTTCGCCTAAAATTAAGTCTCTGTTAACTAGTGTCCGTGGTAAGTAATAAACATCTTGGCCATATATCTTTAGGCCTTCAATGATTAAATCTTCGTAAAGTCTTTTCTCGGATTGATTGCCGATACCCTTACCATCTTGGAAATAGTGATTAACTGGCATGGCATTATCCTATCATCATTGCTGGATTTAATTCGTAAGTTGTTCTTAATTCCGTTTCTAATTTTTCTATATCAGATAAAGCTTCTGAATATATTTGTTGACCATTTAATGTAACTCCACCTAACATAGCAACTCCATTAAATTTAGATAAATTTGCGCCCCATTGTTTTTTGAACAAAGCAGTTACATATCTTTTTAAGAATAGATCATCATTAACATCTGTAAAAGTAGTTGGGTCTAATTTTCTATAACATTCTATAACTAGATACTCACCAACCTGTAAATCATTCTTCCAATCCATATCAATGTATAGTCTATTATCGTTTTGATTAAATCTTAATGGTTTTTCACCAACAAGTATGTGGTCTAAAAAATCTAAATGTCTTAATACATTATCATAATTAATAACAGAAGTAGAAGAAAAATCATAAAGATCATTTAATCTTAATTGGTATCTTACATCAAATAAGTTTAGATTACCTTTATTAGAAAATGGAAATAAATTAATTACTGATACGACTGATTCAGGTACTACTAAAAAGTTCTGGCCTTCTTTCCAAGTTGTAGTCACAGAGTTTTTAGTTGTTGATTCACCAGAACCATCAACTGTCATTCTATCATAATCTGTCTGTGTGTATTGATATTTTAAATATGTTCTTCTAATACCATCATAATGATATTGTGCGTAATATTGATATGCTTCGTCTAGTCTATCTTCTAGTTGGTCATCATCAACATTTATATCAATTACAGGTTTCCCTAACGCTCTCAAAGCGTATTGTTTTAATGTTTCTCTACTACTTGGTGTTGCCATAATACTATTTATATCCTATCCTAGTGCGACTGCTTGAGCAATAGCGAATGCCGGTGTTGTTTTACTATCTAATTGTGTTTGTATTGCATCAGTTACTCCAACTGTATGATTTAATTCTGTCGCTGTCGCTGTGACTACTACATCTTCATTAATCTTTGGACTAGTTAATGTTTTGTTTGTTAAAGTATCTGTTGTCGCTTTACCCACTAAAGTATCTGTCGCTGCTGGCATTGTAAGAGTAGTAGCGCCAGTTGGTTTTAATGAAGCGATTATTGGTGTCGTTAATGTTTTGTTTGTAAGTGTATCCGTAGATGTTTCTGTCACAATAGAACCATCTGTTGCGATTGATACTTTATTATCTGTGACTGTAGTTGTCACACCAGAACCACCTTCAAATATTAAAGTCTCACCTAATGCAACTGCGTCCTGTGTTGAACTATCATCTTGTATTGTGATAGTTGAGTTAGATAATTTTGCGTTTGTAATACTACCAGCAAGTTTGTCATTAGCGATTGAACCAGCTAACATTGTATTTGTTACAGAACCAGTATCACCCGTACCTACTAAAGTACCTGTTGATGTTGGCATACTAATTAAAGCTTCAGTATGATTAATTTTGTTTGACGCAGGAACTGTAGCATAGTTACCCATGTAAGCATGAGAAGAACATTGATAGTAAAGAATACTTGGTGTATCTTCATCAACATCAATTTGTGTATATGCACCTGCAGTACCAGGTGTACCATTTGTTGTTACACCAGTTGTATATGCTGTTGTCTTATCAGCATCTAAATAAAATCTTAATGGGTGACCACCATTTGAAGCATCTGCTTGGTCAAATCTATAATAATAACCAGAATCAGAAGTAACATTATCTGCACCATGTAATTGTATTGCAGGTGATTCAATACCATTTAAGAAGTATGCACTTGAACTACCATCACCATTATATGGGTGAGCAGCTGTTTTACTTGCTACAGTTACAGTTATTGTAACAGGTGCTGAAGATGGTCCGTATGAAGCACCCAAATAATCATGGTCTAATAATTTTATATTTTTAATTATGTTTGAATTAGCATCCAAGTCACCACCTAAAGTTGGTGCAGTATCATCAGATACATTTGATAGACCTGCGCCTGATGCAGCTGTTGCTGAGATGAAACTTAAATTACCACTACCATCTGTTGATAATAATTGATTAGTGTCTCCATCATTTGCTGGTAAAGTTAATGTGACATTACCACCTAAACTTGGTGATACTAACGCTACATAATTACTACCATTGTAAATTCTATTTCCGGCACTTGAAAATGTACCTTTCGTAATTGATAAATCACCTGAAGTTGCGCCTGTAAATGTTCCTGTTCCTACGGTAAACTCATCAGCACTTTCATCAAAACCTAAAAATATATTATTTTGATTTCCTCTTTCACCAACTATTCCAACATCGCCTGATGGTGTACCACTTGTACCATTAGCTAATTCAATTAATTTATCACTTATAACAGAGTTAGTAGTTTCTAAAGTTGTTGTACTACCAGATACCGTCATATTACCAGCAACTGTTAGATTACCAGCAACACTTAATCCATCGCCACCACCAATTTCAACAACAGTTGAGTCATTTGATTTAATTACATTACCCGCTATGTTGATTGAACCAGCAGTAAAATCTGTAATACCAGCAATTGTAGTTGATGTTGCACCTAAACTAATTGATGTAGAACCAACTGTGACAGCAGAATTAGAAAGACTTGAATTACCTATGTTAGATAACGTGTTTGAAGCGCCAGAGATAGTTTTGTTTGTAAGTGAATCTGTAGTTGCTTTACCTACTAACGTATCTGTTGCCGCAGGCATTGTAAGAGTAGTAGCGCCAGTTGGTTTTAATGAAGCAATAACAGGCGTTGTTAATGTTTTGTTTGTTAGTGTCTTTGTTGTACTAGAAAATAAAGTATCTAATTGTGATAATAATACTCTACCCTCACTACCATCATCTGATAATAGTATTTTATCGCCAGCGACTAAAGTAGCACTTTCTAAATCTGTTGCGCCATCAATATTTACTATCGCTTCAACAGCACCAAACTCTAGCGCTGTACCACCTGTATTTACTTTTAATACCTGACCAGCAGCACCAATAGTTAATGCGGCACCTGTACCACCGTGATCTAAACCTACCGTTTCACCTGTTTGAAACTCGGCTAATCCTGTAGCAACATTACTGTCATTAAAGACCGTTCGTATTGGTTTTTTGTTTGCCATAATTCTCTCTCTTATCTATTTATTAAAATTGAAATAGTGTGATATTACTATCAGCTAAATTAGCTCCCGTAGATAATGTAAAGGTTTTTGTTCCTGTAAATACAAATTTGTCATCAACCGTAGCATTAAAGTTAAAGTTTGCGTTAGCTGTTGAAAGACCTCCTGCGTTTGAAAAGAAAGGTATAACAGTTGCTGATTGTTCTGTACCACCAGAACCTGTTACAGCAACAGCTAGTTTATTAGTACCTGCCTTAGAACCTTCTGGTAGAGTAACGCCTGTTGCTGATACAGACACTTGACCTGTACCATCTGAATCAATAATCGCACCACCTAGATCAATAGTTTGTCCTAGTAGAAATAACTCTCCAAAACGTTTAGTTGCTGAACCTAAATTTCTAGTACCATTTCCATCAGGTAATATATCTTGTGCTACGGCAGATAAATCTAAATCATTTTGACCAGCTAACTCAACAATACTACCACTATTATTTACGAATACTTTTTGTTGTACTGGATTAATACCAACTTCACCATCTTCTAAATCACTTGTTGTAGGTGCGCCTGATGATGCTGTAAATTTTTTAAGTTTTATCTTTAATGGCATTAATTACCGTCCACTTGGTCTGTAAATTCTAATTTTTGTGTCGTACTATTAAATACTAAAAATTTACCATTACCAAGTGAGCTTGTATCAACGTCATCTAAATTTAAAAGTCGTACTTCACCACCACCACCAATTGAAGCCATCTGCATACTAACTAATTTCTTAAATTGAGTAAACTCTCTTTGTAGTTTCTCTAAATCACTTATCTGTGGCTGTTCATCTAGTTGTTCAGGTTTCTTAATTAAACCTGACATTGCCTGCGCTAGAGAGTTTACATCTGTTTCTTCAACTCTAGGCTCAGGTCTTGTTTTCTTACTGAAGTAATTTACAGGTTTAACTTCAACTTGTTCAACTTCTTTTACTTCTTCAACCTTTTGTATTGTCTCTACAATAGGTTCTAATTCTTCTTGTTTAGTTTCACTCTCAGTTTTTTCTACCTCTTTAACTGGAGTTTCTACATCATATTTAACTTCCTCAGGATCAAACCCATCTTTTTGTTTTTCAATGTTTTCTTGTAGTGCTGATTCAAATTGATCTAATCTATTAAAGAAACCTTGTAGAGCATCTAGTTTTGTAGACTCACGTTTCGCTATTACAACGTGTTCTCTTTTCGCTTCAGATACTGTACCAAAAAAACTAGATAAGTCGGTAGAAAGATCAATGTTTACTCTTGGTGTAAATCTAATCTTTTCTTCTTCTAACTTCTTCTTTTCTTTGGCTACAGAATTAAAAAATTCCTGTAACTCATTCATTACGCTTTAGTTGCTCTCGGATTTACTGTTACTATTCCACTGTGTACAACTTCAATAGTAGAGTCTGATAGTGTAATCATTACATCATAAACATATCTACCTGCGTCAATTGCTTTAGTTTGAGTATCTGTAAGTGATAATTTGTAGATACCTGACGCTGCTGTGACTATCGCTGTTGTAAACTCAGCCGTTAATGTAGAAGAACTATAAGACGGTCTCATATGTGCTCTAAAAGTTAGACCACTAATATCGTATGCTGTTGACCCATCGGTTGTGACTGTTAAATTCTTACTAAAGTCTGCGCCTTGATCTACAACTAAATTGATTGATGTACTTTGTGTGACTGCCATATAATCTCCTTACCGTATATTTATAAGATTATGAATGACTATTAATATTAAAAGATTCTAATATATTTTTCTCTACAGCCCTTATATTAATGTGAATAAACCTAAAAGGTTCTAGTCCGTGATCTACCTGATATGCATGAGACATATACGCAGGAAATAACATTAATGAACCTGGTCTAACAGGATAATTTATAACATCATTTGCGTTAGTAACTATTGTACTATCTTTTTCTTTTAATTTAAGAGGTGGGTGTGCTGTTCTTGGATCCTGAAATAAAGGCCTAGATGTTTTTTCACTGGCTTTTAAAAAGTAGAAACCTGATATATGATTGTTTGAGTGTGTGTGAAACCAATGATGACCAGCGCCATTTTTTGAAAATTCTTGTACCCAACTCTCTGTGAAAATAAGACTATAATTTTCCATATCATAACCCATATCATCTAAAACATATCTTGCCTTTGATGCCATATAGTTATGAAAAAAGTTAAAATGTTCATTAGGCTCTAGAGGTTTACTATGATAAGTTAACCCTATATCATTTTTATAACCTATAGCTAATCTTTTTTTATTTTCATCTTCCATACCTTTTATGGCATCATTAATAAAAGGATCGCACAATTCGTTTAATCTATTAACCCATTGTGGTTTTTCCTCGTAATATACGGGTGATGAAAAATACTCTTTTTTATTCATTTAATCTTGTTATTACTGTGTCTATATCTTCTAAAACTTTCCAAGTGCTCTGATTATCCTCAGCATGTATCGCTGTACCTATACCATCTTCACTAGGGTAAACTGATAATATCTTATCTGTGTTAATAGTCAAATGTTTACCTAGATAAGGTTGTATTTCTATATTAGGTAGTGTGCTACCATTTGTGAATGTTTTAAATTTACCTTTTGATTTTTTTATATCTAATGTTTTTAAATTATTAAAATCTATTTCTTTACTCATTATTTTATCTCCAATTGATATTCTTCTTTTCCAAATTTACCTCTACAAAAATAATTAAAAGCCAAAGAGTATCTGTTTGTATTACTTATATTTTTTATAACATTGTGTTCTAAATGAGAGGGAAATATAATTATCATATCCTGTACTGTATCTAACTGATAACGATCAGACACAATCATAGACTGTTTATCATACTCCATCATCATACAATCGTCAAATAAATTTTTGTGATTAGACCTATGAAATTGTATATTACCTGAATTTTCAGCCACATAAGGATAATAAACACCACTAAGCATAGCATTTGAGTGGTGATGTATTTGTGCCTCATCATTTGGTTGATGAATGTTAATCCAAGAGTTTGTCATATAAAATTTTATTTGCTCTTTTATGTTTAAATATTTTCTAATATAAAGATTACAATGTTTATCAATTTCTTTTTTTAGATCAGGCATCTCTTTTAATATATAGCGATTTTTAGATATATCACTATTGCCTATATTTGTTCTTTTGTATTCCAAATTAACTATGAAATCTATCCACTCTTGTTTAGTTTTTATTTTAGATTCATAAACTGGTATAGGCCAAAGATGATGAACTTTAAAGTGATTCACTAATCTTCCACTCCTGTTGGTACTGTATAGTAGAAATGTGTAATCGTATATTTTCCATAACCTATACTTTTTGGACTTGTACTAAACTTTATAGGACTAACACTATGTAAATATGAACAAGGGAACATAACCATTCTATTATTTCTTAATTTTATTTCTATATCAGGTTCATTAAATTTAAAATCACCACCATCAAATAACCTTGGCTCTCTTACCATCCATATTAGACAAGTAAATGTAAAACTATCAAAGTGTGGTCTATAATGATCGTTTTGTTCATAGTAAGACAATAAAGTGGTGTCTCTATTTGTCGCTCTAAAACTACGACCATAAGGCACAACTTGTTCCATTATTTTAAAAAACTCTGGTGTAGTTTGTTTATACATACAGTTAAATATTGGCGATATATTTCTATTTTTATAATATTCTTCCATATAAAATCTATAAGCATTACTTTTTGCTGTACCATCATCATCACGAGCAACAATAGTATTTTCTGCTCTTTTTATATCTTGTTTTGGGTGGGAACTATAAAAATCTAATTCTTTCCAAATTGCTTCTTGTTCGCTTTGGGTATACCAATTATCTACAAGTACAAATGGAAATACAGGATTATCTTTTATGATTTTTATATCCCAGTCTTGTTTTATGACTTTTTCACCTGACATAATAAATTAAAATTAGTAAATTATCTTTTTAGATTTTGTAAACTCTTTATTTGTTTCTTCTTCTTTGATTTTCTTTTCTATTTTAAAAGGTTGATTTTGTAATGCTAATGACTCTGGTGACCTGTATTTGGATGGCATGCCTAGATAAGGTCTACCATCAAAAGGTATATTGTACTTGCCGTCTCTTTCATTATAATGTAAAAACGCTTGTGCGTGATTTATTCCCCCAAATGGTTCTCGCCAATGTTGTAATTCATCACCACGGTATATTATCATATCGCCTGGTTTCATATTAATTGGTATTTCTTTACCATTTTTATCTTCTATGAACATTGGCCAATCCCAATCAGGATAAACACTTGCATCAATATTTGACACATCATACCCTAAACATAGTGTTGTAGATATTTCACAACTCGCTCTATCACTATGTTTTGTTAATTCTGTACCTGTCGTATATAATCTATGATAAGAATAAGTTGGAACTAAATCTTTACCTGTAAGGGTTTGCATCTGTTCTAAAGATAGACTTAAAAGAGTGTCAAATATAGGATCGCCATATTTACTAAAATCACCAGGAGCTTGTGAGTCAGTAAAAGTGCCATCTATATCTTTATCTGTTTCAATATCGTGTTCTTCATAATAATTTAATCTTGTTGCTTCTAATTGTATGTGATGATATAATAAATTACACATTTCTATCGGCACAAATTTATCTATCTTAACCCATCTATGTTCTTCAAAGAATTTAGCAGCAGGGTGTACAACCGCTGGATTTAATCCAGACATACCTTTTAGTTGTTCTGTTGCACTTTCTTGTTGTTCTTTTGTCAACTCGTTCCAATTTTCAATTTTTGTATTCATAATACTCCTTAATTCTATTTAGACCTACTTAAAAGGTTCTCCTATTGACCATAGCACTAATGAATATCTTGTTCCTTTAGTGACAGGTGTGACCTGATGATAGACATATGACGGAAAAACAATTAAAGAACCTTGTGGTCTTATTTCAGTAGCCTCGTGGAATCTCTTACCAGCAGCGTGTGGACCAAAATCAAATTTTAGATTACCACCATCATATTCACCTGGTTTATTTAAATTTAGTGTTAAAGATAACTTTCTAACTTTACCTACCATATTTTGATTATTTGTATATCCTTTTGGTGGTCTACCTTTTTCATCTTTAGGACTTACACCTGGTATATATCTTTTATATTTACCAAAGTGACAACTATTTCCATCAGCGTGCCAACCATAAAAACCACCAGGATTATATTTTGTGAATTGAAAAGACTCACTAAAATCCCAATTATATTTCCAACCAGCATCTTTGTTAGCTTGATGAATAAAAGGGTGTATTAAATTATATAACCATTCATCATTAAACCATGCAACTTCACTATCTCTAATATATCTTGTTTGTTCAATATTTTCTTTGTCACCAATTCGTTTTTTGACATCTTCAACTGTCTCATCTTTTTGTGGTATCGCTTCTCTACCTTCTTTTTCAAATGCTTGTTTATGATTGTCACCAAAAGTAGTCGCCTCTGTAGACCCACCACTTTTTTTAATTTCTTGTATTTGCTTCTCACCCATATCAATTATCTTTTGACAATTTTCAGGTGATATTGCTTCTTTAAAATAATAATAAGAATTTCTAACTTGCATAATATTATTTAGACTACCCTAAAATTACCAGATACGCTGATACGCTCTTCATCAATCCAATATGCTGGAACATAATGTTTTAATTTACTTGGAAATATGAATATTAAATTTTCAAAAGGTCTAACAGGATAATCATAACCATCTAATGTACTGAGATTAGTATTGTGATGAAAAACTATCTCACCAGCGTGTTGATTATTAGATTCAGGCTGATTTTCAAAAATTTTCTTTGGCACTTTACAATATATAACAAATGATAACGCACCTGAATGTGTGTGTGGTGGATTAAAATCGTGTTTTTGAGAAAAGTTTATCCACAGCGTATCTAACTGTAATTTACCTTGTTTCGTTGAATTTTTTACTTTTGAGTCTACTACTTCTAAAAGTTGCGAGATACCTTGATAGTCTGATCCAAATTGTTGATATATACCATTAAAAAATCTCTCAACATATTTTAATAGATATTTCTCTGCCCTATCTACAAAGTCACTTTTATAGTGTAAAGAACGACCATACTTTAAATTACCAGCAAGTCTAGGATTCCAATCGTCTTTATCTTTTTGTAATCTACGACCTTCTTCTATTAATGATTTTGTGAAATTTTCATCTACAATAGATTGAAATATTGGAGGACTAAAAGGATATAATATTTTATCACCATCTGCAGTCTCATATTTAGCAACGTTTGTTCTGTATTCCATCATCACACACCTTCACTTGTTAATTATGTAATATTATTTAGATAAGTTTTTAATACTTAACTATTACAACTCCTTTACCACCCCCATAAGCATTATTACCATTTGATGATCCTCCACCGCCACCACCTCTATTAGCAGTACCAGTTGCGCCTGAACCATTACCAGAACCACCACCTGATCCACCTCTTGCGCCACCACCTTGACCACCTGAAGGAGTACACGCAGGGTTAGTATTATCACTTCCATTTCCTCCGCCACCACCACCAGCATAATAAACTGAAGTAGTACCATCAGCGATTGTATAAGCTCTACCATTACCACCATTACCTCCTCTAGCACCTGCATCAGGAGAACCAGTTGCTCCTGCTCCTCCTCCACCACCAGCACCATTAGTTCCTGGTGAAGCTCCTGAACCACCACCATTTCCAAAACCATAAGCGCCAGAGTTACCTGGTTGAGTTGGTTGAGTTGCAGAACCAGCAGAAGCTCCTGATTGAGAACGACCTCCGACTGATCCACCATCTGATGTTGCACCTGGACCATTACCGCCAGCTCCACCAGAACCACCTTTAGCAGTTAATGCACCACCTTGTCCTAAACCTGGACTAGGAGATGCTCCAAATACAGAATCTTGTCCTGATGGTCCACTTCCTGGTGATCCACTTGCTGGACCTCCAGCACAACCAACAGTGACAGCAATTGTTCCACCTGGTGTGACTGGATAATTAGGCATAAATATCAAACCACCAGCACCACCACCACCTGATCCGTGGTTTCCTGGTGTAGCACCACCTCCACCACCACCTGCAACTACAAGTACCTCGTGTAATTGAGACATACCAGATGGTACAGCAAATGTACCTGATGCAGTAAATGTTTGGTATTGAATTTGTTTATTAACTGCAATAGAAAATGCTCTTGATGATGTGTTTGATGCAGCGTCAACGGCTCTTATAACAAAGTTAAAAGTTGTCGTTGCAGCAGGGTCAGATACCGTTCCACTAATTACACCGATACCACCTTCACTTGATTCATTTGATAAAGATAAACCTGGAGGTATTGTTCCTGATTGTTTTTCATAAGTAACTACACCTGCTGATTCTGGGTCATTAGCATTAATTACAAATCTTAAACCACTATCATTTCCAGTTACAGTACCTAAACTACCTGCTGATGTGACATATACAGGTTGAGCATTTATATTTAAATTATTGTCTAATCTTGCTTGAATGTTATTAGGAGTTGTGACCACAACATCAAAAGGTTCATTTGCGTTAGTTAAATTTGATGTATTTTTAGCAACCACACAAGTTAATTGTGTAGTAGAATTTACGGTTACTGTATCAAAAGCAATATCAGTTCCACCACTAGTCACTAACTTGGCTGTAGTTCCTGCAACAAATCCTGTACCTGTGATGACTAATGTATAGTTTCCAGTGCCATCGCCTGTTAAGAAATTTGTAGGTGAAATACTTGAAACAGTTGGCCCTTGAACACCAACGTTTGATGATTGAATTTTTTTAATTGCACCAGCACTTGTATCATAAATTAGTAATACATCATCATCTGCTGCTGTTGCAGATAATTCAGTATTACCTGTGATTGCTGTAATATCTATATGTTCTTCACTAATCGCATCGTCTGCTATTTTAGTAGCGTCTATAGCATCTGCTCCAACTTTAGCTCTTTCAACTGCAGCATCATTTATACCTGTTTTAGTTATCTTTGTTAATGCCATTTACTTTCCTATTTAATTTCTTGTGCCTTTTGTATTAATCTATTCAAAAAACCATCAAGGTAATCTAAATCTGCAGAAAACCCAATGTGTGGTATTCTTATTTTATTACCATTTTCATCAATTGATTGTCTAAAACCTTGAACACTTTGTCCAATTCTTTCGTCTTTAGTCAATTGACCCCATACTGTATCTTCTATTTTTTTCATTGGTACTTCTACCAAATCAAATTTTGTTTTTAATTCTTCTACGACCATTTCAGAGGGTACACCTTTTCTCTCTCGTAAAAGTTTTATAATCTCATTGACTACAGCTTTATCACCATCTGATATACTACCGTAATCATAAAGTCCTTCAATAGCTTCACCTGTCATATTTGACGCCAGTTTACCACCTACACCCTCATTTGGGTCTTTTACACCATATTTTCCATCTATCTTTTCATCAGCCATTTTCATTCTCCTTATAAAAAATTATTTAACTATATCTCTATTTATCCGCCATCAACTTCATTACAAAAAGTTTCTACAGCAGAATATGAATCTTCTACAATATTACCCACACCATTATAGTAAACTCCAACAGCACCTTCAACTATTTCCATGCCGTTCTTCGCTTTACCATATTTTAATTCTAATCCTGTAAAAGCATTTAGTATATTTGTTTTTTCTGTCTCGTTCATAATTACCTCTAATACTGTATTATTACAATTCCTGGTCCGCCAGCGCCACCATCGTCTCCTGGTTGTACGCCTCCGCCGCCTCCACCGCCGCCTTTATTAACTTGTCCTACATCACCTGTTCCTGGTCCATCACCACCTCCACCTTGAGCACCTTGACCACCTGTTCTGCCTCCACCACCAGAATAATAGACTGATGTTGATCCATCAGCGATAGTGTATGCTTTACCTATACCACCATCAGAACCACCGTTAGTAGATGCAGCACCTGCGCCACCTCCACCAGCGTCTGTACCTGCTGGATTACCAAATCCGTAAGCGCCTGAATTTCCTGGTTGTGTTGGTTGTGTCGCTGCACCACCTGCAGGTGAACTACCAGCGCCACCTCCACCTGATCCACCGCTTTTACCATTTCTATATGCAGCGATACCGTGACCTAGACCACCGCCGCCACCTGTGACTGCCTCTAATATACCCACTGTTAATCCTGGGTCACCTGGTGATCCGACTTTTGTAGGTGTCGTAGGTACTGAGTATGGACTTGAACCAGAATATGGTTGTCCACCACCACCTACTGTAATAGTTAATGTACCACCTGGAGTGACAGGATAACCATCCATAAATATTAGTCCTCCACCACCTCCGCCACCATTTCTTCCTCCACCTGTAGCGTGATCAGGGTGATAACCTTGCCAACCACCACCATTTCCACCACCTCCAACAGCAAGAACTTTAATTGAACTTACTCCTGATGGTATTGCGAAAGTACCAGATGATGTGAATGATGTGACATTGAATGCTGTTTCTGTAATACTAAACGCCCTTGATGATGTGTTTGATGCAGCGTCAACGGCTCTTATAACAAAGTTATAAGTCGTATTGTTTGTAATATCTGCTGTACCTGTACCACTAATTCTAGCCGTACCACCTTCTGTTCCCTCATTTGTTAATGATAATCCTGGTGGTAATGAACCTGACTGTAATTCAAAAGTGACATTACCTGCTGACTCTGGGTCAGTTGCGTTAATTGTAAAATTACCTGCTGTCTGCTCTTGATAACTACCTAGAGACCCTGCAGCTGTTGTAAATACTGGTTGTTGATCTACATTAATTTGATTTTCTAAAGTAGAACTACCATCTGATGTCACTACTTTTACATCATATGGCTCATCAGTTCCACCTACAAGTGTTGATTTAGCGATTACACCAGTTATTGATGTTGAGCTGTTTACTGTAGTTGAATCAAACGCCAATGCAGAGCCACCAGCTTTTACTAAACTAGCAGTACCACCTAATAAATTTGTACCTGTAATTGTAAATGTGTGATTACCTGTGCCATCACCTGAGACTACAGCAGTTGGTGATACACTTGTTACTGTAGGTGTGTTTAATCTAATCTTTGATCTTTGAATTTTCTTTAATCTACCCGCTGATGTATCATATACTAAAAATACATCTGTATCATCAGCGACAGTAGTGACTTCTGTTAATCCAGTGATTACGCTATTGTCTAAATTTGATTGTCTAATTTTTGCCATAACACTATTTATCTAATTACGCTGGTAACTCCCTTACTTGTATGACATCTGACGCCTCTGGTGCTGTACCAAATGTCAATGTTGTTCCTGATATAGTATAATCTGTTGTTGGGGTTTGAATAATCCCATTGATAGATACTAAAGTTGATGCGACTGTCACACCATTTGTGACTGTAAATGTAGTAGTTGATCCATCACCTGTACCTGTTCTACTCACACTTGATGCGACTACATTACTCGCTTGAATTTTTTTAATTGCACTCGCAGAAGTATCATATACTAAAAACTCGTCATTATTTGCTGCTCTTTCAGCCAACTCTGTTCTACTATTAATACCTACTACATATTGACTTTGTACTTTTCTTAATGCCGAAGCAGAGTTATCATATACTAAAAATAAATCATTATCTGCTGTTGTTTCAGCTAATTCTGTTTGATTTGTAATAGAACCTGTATTTAAAAAGTCTGCAACGTCTCTTGTTAAACCTAGAAATACTATAAACACTGTATCACCTGTAGTAGGTGCCGCTGAAAATACTATTTGAGTACCACCACTAGTTAAGTTATAACCAGTTTGTGGCTCTTGAACTACACCAGCGACTGAAACAAGTATTGAAGATGAACTGCCCGCTGTATAATTCAATGTAAATGTAGTAGTTGAACTATCAGCAGTTAAACTCTGCTTTTCAAATGCTCCAAAACTCGGTGTTCTTCCTATGTATGCCATAATTCTTTATTAGTATTTATTACGGTTTAGTTGGCCAAGATATAGCATCTATGTGTGCCTGTGTTGTTACACCATTTGTTATATCTCTTAAATTTTGTCTATAAGTCGTCATATCTGAAGCCATTGTATTATCAGACATTCCATGAAAATCTGTTTCCGCTAAAAGTCTATTTCTTTTTGATCTTACTTCAGCAATAGCTCTATCAAAAGCGCCGGCAGCCCAAGCTGCTTCTTCATTATCTCTAGCAGTTTCTTCAGCAGCAGTAAATTGTACTTGATTTCCGTTTATATTATGGTATCTTGGCATTGTTGTTAGTTCCTTTTAATACTATTTATACTTGTTTTATTTGTCATTTTTCTATATTTTAAGCAATACCATAAAGGCAAATATCTCCAGCATCTATGTTGCCTGTACTAAATTTAAATTGTATAGCGTCTACTGCTGATGTGGTATTTCCATATCCTGCAATATAAATATCTTGTGCATAATTATCTGCATGGGTTTCTCCAAATCTTGCAGTAAAATGTTTGACAAATGTGGTTGAACTAGGATTATATAAATGTAAATATCCATTACTTGCATGATCGTTATCTGATGATTGATACCTTGTTAGCCATTGATAACCTGTGCTTTGAGCTAAATCTCCACTCCCATCATAGCTTAAACCAGATTCACTACCACTTTCGCTATGATATGCTCTAAAATATGTTGAGGTTTTAGTAACATTATAGTTTGAACCACTATCTGTACTTAAATTAAATGTTAATTGATTAGGTTCTGCTGATGGGTGCATATTCTTAAAAGTAAATACATATTCCTTATAAGTATTATCCAAGACAACAGAACTTGCACCATCAACAAAAGATAAAGTACCAGAACCACTAGCTGTTAGCTTTTTAATAAACACCATGTTTCCACCAAAGCCAGATGCCATTGAGCCATTATCAAATACTGTTGTTCCGTTACTAATTAAACCCATCTATCCTCCAATCCCATATAATTTTATTACTCCACTATCTATGTTACCTGAATCAAATTTAAATCTTACACCTACTATAGCTGATGTAGTGTTTCCATAACCAGCAGAAAAAAATCTTTGAGATTGTGGATTTGAACCATAAATATTACAATCGCTTATATAATGTTTTACATAAGTTGTTGATG
>Ga0208767_1000816_pt1 | contig 25525 bp, 26 predicted proteins | sample VirMetDEL_Mar_21_FD_184514 | JGI IMG/M metagenome (GOLD analysis project Ga0208767, IMG submission 184514) | Aqueous microbial communities from the Delaware River and Bay under freshwater to marine salinity gradient to study organic matter... | ecosystem: Environmental > Aquatic > Marine >... | reverse complement strand
TTTCATAATGTCGTACAAACAAATGACAGGCAACATAATCTCTGCCACAAAAGTAGAACCAAATGGTAATAAAACAAATAGTTCAGCTTCTGGTGTGTGGAGCTTACAAGAAGCATATGATTACACTAGGGGTAGTAATTGGCCTAATGTATCTAATTTAGCTGCAAGTTTTATGAAAGCTGGTAGACCTGTGTCTTCTTCTGCTATATCTGCAGAATTTATTACTATATCTACTACAGGTAATTCTGTAGATTGGAACGGTGACTTAACTGTTGAAAGACAAAATGGAGCAGGTTGTGGTAGTGAAATTCGTGCAGTATTTGCTGGTGGGTATAATGATGATACTAATGCTGAATTTAATACAATAGATTATTTTACTTGGGCTACTAGAGGTAATGCTGCAGACTTTGGTGATTTATCTTCTACAGGAGTGCATCAAAAAGGTCTTTCTACAACAACAAGAGGCGTTATTGGTGGCAGTGGTTCTTCAGGAGATGATGAAGTTATAGACTTTGTAACAATAGCTTCTGCTGGTAATGCTGCAGACTTTGGTGATCTAACTGTTGGAAGACAAAGCCCTGGTGGTTTATCTTCTACAACCAGAGGTTTATTTGCAGGAGGTTGGAATAACAGTAGTGCTAGATCAGATGTTATTGATTATATTACTGTGGCTTCAGCAGGTAATGCTACAGACTTTGGTAATTTAAGTGTAGCTACATCAGGAACAGCAGGAGGTGTAAACAGTGCAACAAGAGGTGTATTTGCTGGTGGGTTTAAAACTTCAGGTGGTAATGCTTATATTAATGTAATGCAATATGTAACTATAGCATCTGTTGGTAATACATCAGACTTTGGGGATTTAACAGGCACAAGAAATCAAATGGCAGGTGGATCAAGTTTAACTAGAGGTGTTTATGCAGGAGGTAATAGTGAAGGTGCTGTTAATATAATAGACTATATAACTATAGCTTCAACTGGTAATGCCGCTGATTTTGGAGATTTATTAAATGCACATCTTTATCCTGCAGGTAGTTCTAATGCTCATGGTGGCTTAGTAGGTGCAGGTAACTAAACAGTTGCAACCTTTAACAAAATATGATATAACTCAATAAAAGCAAAAAGAAACGGAGTTACAATAAATGTCTACAGAATTAGCTATCACTACTACACTAAATGAAGCACTACCTACTGCTGCCCCTGAGTATAAGTCTATGCTTACTAACATTGCTAAGAAGATGCCAGCAGTCACACAGGCTACCAGCAACTTCCACAAGTCACACAGTCAGTTTATGGGAGTTACACTAGACGTAACAGCTATCACACCCATACGTAGCATTAAGCACACACTGGCTGAGATAGACAAAACACGTAGTGCTCTACAAGAGGCTTACATAAACCTACGTAAGAAAGAAGTAAAGCTAAAGAAGAAGCAAGCTAAACTGGTAGACTGTCGTGAACCTCTTGCTCGTGAGTTATTAGAGATAGAAATACTAGAGATACAAGGTCACTTAGAAGGCACACGTAACGCAGTACAAGGTGCTGTACGTAAGATGAATTTTTTTACTAATCAGTATGACAACCTGATGAAGAAGATAGGTAAAGAAGAATTAAGTGAGGAAGACTACGAACTAGAAGAAGCACGTTACCACATTATGACTTGCATGAAACAAGCATTAAATAGTGCAAGACCACGTAACGGTATTATTGACGAAGGTAACATGATCTATTTATTTGACTTAGGTATTAATGCAGCCCAAGCTCAAGCAGAAGTATTCTCATACCTTAACTGGGAGAATGAATTAGTTAAACAAGGCAAAGCTCCAGAGCATAAGCATACAGTGCAGTGGCTTGAGGGTTGTGCAGATAAATGGGCAGGGTGTCCTGCAGCGTTTGCTAACAGTAGAGGGTTTGATGTGTTTGACCCTACGTCATTAGCTAACACACCACAGATAGAGGACAAAAGTAATGGCGTATAAAGTAGTAAAGTATAGACTAGAATCAAATGGTACAATACCTACATGGTTAAAGTTTGGTGTACCTCAAGGTACAGGTGGTATGTATCCTGTACCTGATGCTGATACAGCAAGCCCTCAAGATTGGATTATGGTAGGTATAGCTGATGATGGTGCAGACATATCAGGTGCTATAGCTGAGATTAGTAGCAAGTCTGACTTACAGACATACCTAACAAACTCTGCTAATGCTAATGGTTGGAAAGATCAAGACAGCGATGGTAATGATGTTACCTTTGATGCAGCAGCCCATGCCACTAGAGTATGGAATGATTTAGACACACTTAATGGGTAATTAATATTTTAATTTATGCTGACATACCTGTTAATAATTTATACTTTGGCGTATCGCGTAATTTAAATGAAACTAGATATGTTTATGCAAGAGAAAAAATAAAAGAGTCTATACTTAAAGAAGGACTAAACAACCCTTTATGTTGTGGTAATGTAAAACAAGACGGTACATACAGGGTCAACAGGGGCAACCAGTGCCTAGCAGCTTTACAAGAGTTAAACATTGATACAGTTTCTTGTATTGTTTGTTGCAAAGAAGATACATTTAATAACCCACAAGGTGTAATAATTACAGTAAAAGACCTTAGTAAGTTTTTTAAATCGGGTATTAGTGCAGTACGTGCAGAAGCCTACCCTGAGTGTTTTGAGGTCATACCTTCTGATTATCAAGAGTACGATCCTCAAAAGTTACAAATGGAGAATGACAACAATGGCTAACGATAACTGGCACTTGAGTAAATCTGTACCATTGACATTAATCTTTGGATTATTTGTACAAGGTGCCGCTATTGTTTGGACTGTAAGTACAATGACTTCTGACATAGAGGTTAATGCTTCTAAGATTATAGAGGTACAACAGAGGTTAGGCCGTATGGAAGATGCTGTACATGGACAGGCTGTATCTATGGCTAGGATAGATGAAAACATAAAAGCTATTCGTACTTCTGTAGAAAAGATGGCAACTAAAGATTAATACTATAAGAGGCACTATGTATGATAGATCCAATTACCGCTATTGCAGGTGCTACTGCCGCTTTTAATGCTCTTAAAAAAGGCATACAAGTAGGCAAAGACTTACAAGATATGGGAACACAACTCACTAAATGGGCTGGATGTATATCTGATTTAGACTTTGCCGATAGACAAATTCAAAAACCACCTTGGTATAAAACTCTTGGTGGTGGCGTTCAAGCAGAAGCAATGGAAATATTTGCAGCTAAGAAAAAAGCTGAAGCTATGCGTAAGGAACTAAAAGATTACATCTGTGTTATGTACGGTCCTTCACATTGGGATGAATTATTAAAAATAGAAGCAGAAATAAGAAAACAAAAAAAAGAACATGAGCACAAACAAATGGAAATTAAACAATCTATAATAGAATGGAGTGCAGGTATACTTTTATTTATAGTTTGTACTGGTAGTTTGTTTGGCTTGGTATGGATAGGAACTAGATAATGAAACAATTCAAAGGATTTAAACCTGAAGCTATGCAACGTATTGCTGGTACTCTAGGGTATCAAGGAGATATGCAGGGGTTTAATCAATACTTAAATCAAAATCCTGACAAGATGCAACAGATGGGTATGTATCAACAGAAAGCCCTTCAGATGGTTAATGGTGGCATGGTGCAAAACTTTGCTAATGGTGGTGATGTTGACTATTCACAATACTTTGATCAAGAAGGTAGATTAAGAAAGAGTGATGGTAGTTTAGTTCCTACTTTTAGTCAGACACGACCTGATGCAACTACATCTGCAAGCACAGTATCTGCTTCTGGTTCAGGTCAATTATCTGATATGAATAAATTTAATCAAGCTAATCAAAATGCAATGAAAATGGGAACAGGCAATCCTCAAAGTGCTACCTATCAAGCTAGTTTAGGGCCAGCAGCAACCGATCAACAAGTAACGGATACTCAATTAACAGAACAAGCTGCAACAGGTTTAGTTGATCCTAGACTTCAAGCTACACAAGTTACACCTGAACAAATGGCAGCACAACAAAAAGAACAACGCCGCGTTGACACACTTGCAGGTGCAAAAGCTAAAGAAACAAAAGACACTACAGGACAAGAAGTATTTGAAAAACCCGATCTTGATCCTATTAACATGGGATACAAACCTACCCCAGAACAAATAGCTGAACAAAAACGCATTAATGATGCTATGCAAAAACAGTTTGGAGAAAAAGGTAATCCCGATAATTTTATACCTGATTTTCAATCTAAAATAGATGCTTTAGTAGCAGCAAAAGATTTTAAAGGTGCTGAAGCATTAGGTCAACAATTACAAAATAATCCTGCATATAAAGCATTTCAAAAAGAAACAGATGATTATTATAAACAACTTGTACAACCAGTAGAAGATGAAGAACCAGACTACAGTACATACTTTGATGATCAAGGTATTCAAAGAAATATAGATGGTAGTGTTGTTAAAAAAGAAGTTGAAAAAATTAGCCGTTCTCCTATTGTATTAAATACACCAGACGGTTCTTTTACTTTTTCATCAAAAGTTTCTGGTACAGATAGTGGTAACATATATACAATAAAAGATAGTACAGGTAGACCTGTTGCAACTTTAGAAGGTGAAGAAGCATTTCGTAAATGGGCTATAGATAATAATGCTAGTGCATATGACCCTACTAAAGGTGCACCTGAAAAAGTTAATACTGATGAAATGCTTGAAGGTCTTTCTTGGGCTAATCATTCTCAAAAAGGCATTGATATGCTTTTGGAGTCAGGTAAGTTACCTAGTGATGAAATGTTTATTAAAACAACAAATCCTGATGGTACTGAAAGTTTAACGCCTGATCCATCTAAGTATACAGTATCAGGTGGTGAAGAGAACTGGATCTTTACTTTTGAAGATGGTACATCTACGGTTGTTAATAGATATGATTTAAAGAAAGCTAAGAAAACACTTGCGGATGAAATTACACCAGTTATATCTAAATTAAAAGAAAGTGGTTTTGAAGAAAAAACTAAAACATTTAAAAGTAATCAAGATTCGTATCGCAAATACATTACTGATGAAAGTGAAAAAGGCGTTACTACAGATATAGAAAATATTGAAGAAGAATATAATAAAACTGTAAAAAATATTGAATCAAAAAAATTAGAAGTTTCTAGGTTAACTGCTTTAGCAAAGAAAGACCCTGATACAACACTGTTAGATGATGAAGGTAAACCTAAACTAGATGAAGACGGTAATGAAATTAGAGTTAACTCATACTATCAAGAACTATTAGACAAAAAAGTAGAAGAACTTGCAGATGATATGGAAAGACAAGCTGACCTTGCTCCTGTATATCAATCTACACAAAGAACTGTTAAAGATTTAACTAAAGAAAGATTTCAAGACCCTGCATCTGCCATTACTGAAGAAGCTGGTACTAAAGTTATAGCTGATAAGATAGATGTACAACCTGATCAATTTATTGAAAAAGGTACAGGTCAATTAGATAGTGTAGCACAAGGTGATACTACTGCTGCTAAAGCATTTGATGCTGATGCTCCTGATACTGTATCAGAACAGACATATGATGGCAGAGAAATAACTGATACAGCAGAAGAAAAGTTAAAAAAGTTAGAAGCACAAACACAAGACACTCTTACACGAGAAGTAGTAGGACAGAAAGGTGATTTACGATATGATAGTAAAGCTGATGAATCTCTTAAAGTAGCTGAAGATCGTATTTTAAAAGCCATAAATCCAACAGACTTAGAGGTTACAGCTAACCAACTTGCAGAAGTTAAAGGTAAAGATTTAAAAGCAATAGAAGCTAGTATCTCTGTATCGGATAGATTAAAAAAGATTGTAGCTCAAACACGTACTGTTGATCCTAAAGAGTTACCACCACCTGCCACAATTTCAGATAATATAATGCGAAGTGTGCAAGCAATAAAAGAAACTGATGCTGGATTATCACAGGAAACTACAGAATATATAGCTGCAAAGGCAGAAGCATTTACTGTTTCTAGTGGTACACTTGCAGTAGCTATGCAGGGAGATGTTACAGCACAGGCAACTGTACAAGGTCAACTATCTGAGCTTATGAAAAGTTTTGATAATGGCACTCCTGCGTGGGCTGCAGGGGCTATGCGTACAGCAAATGCAGTTATGCTATCTCGTGGTATGGGAAATTCTTCTATGGCTGCTGCAGCTATCGTACAGGCCGCTATGGAAAGTGCTATACCTATTGCAACACAAGACGCTCAAACATATGCAAAAATGAACTTAACTAATTTAGATAACCAACAAAAGGTATCACTTGCTAACGCTGCTGCACAGCAAGGTTTGTCTTTACAAAACCTAAGTAATGAACAACAGATGAACTTGCAAAATAGTGCACAAGCATTTGATCTACAGAAAGTTAACTTATCTAATAGGCAGTCTGTAGAACTAGCTAATTCACAGATTAGAGCTACATTACAAGGTAAAGTATTAGATAATACACAACAGTCTAACATAGTAACTGCAGCTAGGTATGCAGAACAAGCTAATATAAACTTGAGTAATAAACAACAAGCTGTGTTACAAGATAATGTAGGTGCTTTGCAAACTAACTTAGCAGATGCTGGTGCAAAACAACAATCTTATATTACTAGTGCTAACCTTGCCTCTGCTTTACAAGGTCAAGTATTAACTAACGATCAACAAGTAGCTATTAGTAAGGCAGCACGTTACTCTGATGCAGCTAATCTTAACTTTACTTCTGATCAACAAGAAATATTGCATAACTCATCTTTAATGCAGTCTATTGGACTAGCAGAACTTAATACTACAGAGGCAGCTACCTTACAGAATGCAGCTAACTTTGCATCTTTAGATATAGCTGAACTGTCTAATGCTCAACAGGCACAAGTTCTTAATGCACAGAACTTCTTACAGCTTGACTTAGCTAATCTAAGTAACGAACAACAGGTAGCTATATTTAAAGCACAAGCTATACAGCAAACACTACTATCTGATCAGGCATCTGCAAATGCATCTGAACAATTTAATGCTACCTCAGAAATGCAAGTGGATCAATTTAATGCCAACTTAAAAACGCAGGTAGAACAGTTTAATAAAGCACAACAGACAGCTATATCACAGTTTAATGCTGGGCAAGACAATGCTATGGAACAGTTTAATGTAGCACAGGCTAATGCTGCTGACCAATTTAATGCACAGAACGAACTTGTGATTGCACAGTCTAATGTTACATGGCGTAGAGAAGTAGCAACTGCAGATACTGCAGCACAGAACAGAGCAAATGAAATTAACGCTAAGAATACTCTTGACATTCAAAACCAAGCATACGATAATATGTGGCAACATTACGGTGATCAAATGTCTAATGCATATAATTCTGCTGAGTCAGAAGCAGGTCGTGCAAGTAGCTATGCTATAGCTCAACTAAGTGCATCCGCTGAAGCCAATAAAGCTGCTGCTACTCGCAATGCAGGTAATGCAAAATCATTGGGTAATCTTGCCGCAACAATACTTACAGGTGACTTGTCAGGTGGCATCCTTAAAGGTCTATTTTAATTAGGAGAATACAATGGAAACTAATCCTGCTGGAACAGCATATGCAAAATACATGAAAAACAGAACTGCTATTAAACCTGTAGAGCCAGTTAGCACTGGTCTTATGGGTATGATGCGTAAAAAACCCGAACAAAAAAAGAAAACATTAGAACCTGCCGAAAGAGCACAAGAAATGTTTAATCAAGTACGTGATCAAAGAAAGAAACTGAATGATGGAAGAGCCTAACTTTGAAAGACATATCCCAGGTCAGAGCTTAACTAGTAAACTAGGTCAGTACCCTTGGCAAAGACCTGCACAGTACACTAATGTAGATGACGCCATGCAGTTCTATGCTGAACGCATAATGAACCCACTGTTTCGTGATCAGATAGCAGAGACTATGGAACTAGGTGTGCCACTTACATCTATAGCTAATGCCCTACAGGGTAATGGTGTTATGATGGGCAAGCATACTATTGACGTAGGTGTTCTCATACTACCAGTAATCATGGAGATGTTAGCTTATATAGGTGATGAAGAAGGTGTTGACTATGTTATGGGTACAGAACTAGAAGACCCTGATGAAGATAAGTTTAGAGATTCAACTATAGCTGTAGCTATGAAGAAAGTTAAGGCTAAGATGGAAGCTGCAGGTGATGCACCTGTAGAAGACACAAAGTCTATGGTGGAAGAAGAACCTGCAGAGGCTAGTGAGCCACCTGCTACAGGATTAATGGCAAGGAGAGCTTAGTATGTCGTTTGATTTTATGTCGTTTGCAGGTGGGTTTGCAGATGTTATTGTAGATAAAGTAAAGGCTGAAGAAGCTCAAGCTCGTGAAGATGAGTCATGGGATAGAAGGTTTAATAAACAGCAAGATGCTATTGATAAAAGAACTCGTTATGAAAAAAGACGTGCTACAGAAAAGGCTGCTGAAGAGTTAGCTGAAAAGTTATCAATACATTATAAACCTGATCAAGTAGTAGACATATTAAGTAATGGTACACAAAAAGCTCAATACGCATTATCGCAAGCAGAAGCATTTGCAAATGATGGTCTTTCAGCTTCTGTAGGATATGGTCTTCCTATGGATAAAATAAAAAAAGGTGTACAAAGTAAATATGCTTTTTCTATAGATGATATAAGAGGATCACAAACTAGTCCTGCTGTAGCTAAAAAAGAAATGGAACAAATTAATCTTGAATTAACTTCTGCAAAAAATGCTGTACCTTTTGCTGAAAGATTTACTAGACCTGATCCTAAAATACAAACAGATGCTAAAACATATCAAGCTAGGTTAATTGAAATAGATACTCAGTTAGTTAATGATCCAGAGAATGCTTCTTTATTAAAACTAAAAGAAGATACATTAAAGTTATATGAAGAATTTAAAGTAGCAGGTGCAGAACCTAAACAAGAAACAGATTGGTCTTTAGCAGATGGTAAGGCACTAGATGTACTTTTTGATAATACTGGTCAACGTGTACTTGCTAACTATGTAGGTTTGTATGAAGAAGATGTAACAACAAAATATAAAAAAATTAGAACAGGCAATGAGCATGATGTTCTTTTTTATAGAAGTCGTGTTAATGAGGCTATTAGAAAAGAATATATAGAACCAAATGTATATGGGGTACATGCAAGAAATAAATTAAATGTTATCTCTGCTGAGTTTGCTGAAGATAAAAGTGGTTATATAGAAAAAATAAAAGAAAAAGAAAATATGTTTTTTGGTGGTGATGGTAAAATAAAAGAAGAAGATTTACAAAGTATGTCATCTAGTTTTCCTGATGGTGCTGTTATAAGATACACGTATGAAGATGCAGAAGGAAAGCCTAGAGTAGGTATGGCTATTAAAACAACTTTTGGGTTTGTATATTAATGGATAATGTGTACAGAGTAGAAGACTACTTAGATAAAGAAAAAGAAGAAGAAGATACTTCTGTAGAAACGCAGACTGTGCCTACTACTAATGTTTATAGGGTAGAAGATTATTTAGATTCTACTAAAAAAGAAACTACGTCTACTACTCCTGTAGCTACTAGTACTCCGTACAGAGTAGAAGACTACGTAGAGTCAAATGAATATAGAGAAGCATATGATCCTATTGATCTTGAAACAACAGATAATGAACTAACTTTAGAAACAGAGCCAACAGAAACAGAACAAGCTCTATCTCCACCCCAGCCCAAAACTACTAATCAAAGTTATTTAGATAAGGTAGATGTCCAATTAGAAAAGTATCTTAAAAGTGATGACTATGATTCATTTGTAGAACAACGTACAAAATTAGTCACAGAACAAGCTATAAAAATTGATGAAATAGGATCGGGTCAAACTGAAGAAGGTAAACCTATTCCATTTATGGCTGGATTAGGTGCTCCTAGAGAGTTGACGGAAGAACAAATTACTACAGGAGAAGACGTAAAATTAGATCAGGTACTAGCTTATGAGAGTAAATCTGAAAATATTGCTGCTAATGTAAAGAATATGGTCAATGATCCTAATCCAGTTAGAGCTTCTATGACAAGAAGTTTACTAGATAAAGGTTATGACTTTCACGAAGTTAATTACATTGTAGGTGGCGCAGATTGGACACCTTTTTTAGGTACGGTTCTTGGTGTAATTGATGCACCTGAAAATCTTACAGTTGCTAAAGAGCTATACGATCAAGGAAATGCTGGTGGAGCAGCAGCAATATTAGGTCTAACTCTAGCAGAACTTGGGGCTAGTATAATTGGTGGTGCAGCGGTTGTTAAAAAGGTTACTAAAAATGTAAAAGGAAATATTGCTTTAGTAAAAACTATAAAAGATGCAGAAGCAATAGACGTAGCCGAAAAGAAAACACTATCTAGTAAAGTAGCTAAAGCAAATGCAGAGACTAAACAATCTTTAATTAAAGAATTTGAAATTAGTATAGGTGCAAGAAATGCTTCTGGTGAGGTTGTTGACAGTGCAAAATTAGTATCTCAAGAAGACAGTAAAGGTAAACTAAGTTTAGACAATAACAAAGCACGTACTGTAGGTTTAAGTATAGCTGAAGAAGTTAATGAGTTACAAAACAAAAGAGCCGTAGCATTTTTAAATAATTCAGATCAAGCTGCTGAAGAGTTTGCAGATACCTTTGGTGGTTCTTCTGTTGGTTCTGATTTAGCTGAACGTGATTTAGCTTCTGTAGAAGAGCTAGTAAGTCCTTTACTTGATCCTGATAAGTTTGATTCTATTGTAGCTATATCTGCTGACTTAAAAAGTAAATACGGAGCTAAGTATTTTCCTAAAAATAAAAGTATCATAGATAGTTTATTTGAACTTACTGTTAGTAATAGGTTAGATGGTGATGGACCTGATGCACAAGAACTTGCTGACATATTAAGTAAGTATGGATTAACATTTGATGACTATGTGCTTATGGTTACAGGTAGCGGATCAGAAGCTGGTAAGATACTTAACAAGCTATCTCAAATACGTAGGGCAGGTTCTCTAGGACAAGCTGCTAGACAGAAACAAAGGGCTATTGATTTAGCACAAGGTAGTGCTATTAAAACATGGCGCAGGATAGAGAACATACGTAGAGGTGGTATGGTTTCTATGATTAAAACTGCAACACGTAACTTTGGTACAGCTACTATGAGAGCACCTGCTGAAGCACTGGAAAATGTTTTTAGTACAGTAATACTTAATATGCAAGATGAGTTTATAAACCATCAAGGTAAAAGTAAAATGAAAGCCTTAGTTTCTGCTACAGCTAAAGGCACTACAAGCCTTGCATCACCTGAAGTATGGAAAGGTAGCACAAGATCACTACAACGTATCTTTGCTAACCCTAAATTAGCTAAAGACATTACAGATTTTATATTAGATAGACCAGAGTTTTCTAAACAGTTTAGTGAAATGTTTGATATGGTCAACGAGTATCAGACTACACTAGGTAGAGGTGAAGCTAAAACTATAGCAGGTAAAGGTGTTGACTTTATACTTAGTACTGGTGAAGACATTGTTGGTGCTTTAAATACACCAAACAGAATACAAGAGTTTATCATTCGTCGTGGTACTTTTATGGGAGAACTAGAAAGACTTGTAAAGAAAGAGTATGGTAGTGAACTACTCGACTTACTACAAGATGGTAAAATACAAGATTTAATACAGAACAGTAGTAATGTAAGACCTAAAGGTTCTCGTGCATTTGAAGAACTTATAGAAGACAGTACACGTAGAGCATTAGATGTTACCTTTGCTAGTCAACCTGAAATTAAATTCTTTGCAGATGCGTCTAACTGGTTAACCAGAAATGGTTTAACCGTAGTAACTACACCATTTCCACGGTTTATGTTTAAGTCTATAGAACTTATGGGTCAGTACTCTGCTGGTGCATTTAACCCTATATTAAAACGTGCTATGGGTCTGAAAGGTGGTAAGTTAGATAACAAAGATGTGCAGAATATATCTCGTAATATGGTAGGCGTTAGTGCTATTGCTGCTGCACTTATGTACAGAAATTCTGAAGGAGCACCTGCTGACTACAAACTAATGGGTGGTGATGATGGTACAGTTACAGATACTACAGCTTTCTTCCCTCTTAGACAGGCTCTGTGGTTCGCTGAAGCTATTAAACGACTAGCACCTACCAAAAACTTAATGGATAACCCATATGCTCTTCCTGTTGTTCCTCTGGCTGCTGCTACTAGAACACTAGCAGGTGAAACAGGAGAAGGTGAAGGAACTTTTGGGGAGTGGTTTGATTTAAGAGAAGCTAATGATGTATTTTTAGGTGGTGCTGGTAGAGGTACAGGATTTATAAGTGTGTTTGCTAATGAGATGGCTGACATATTATCTACACCAGAAGTAGAAAACGTTACAGGAAACGAAAGAAAAAATAGACTTGCTGCTAGGTTTGTATCTGACTATGTTAGAACATGGGGTATACCTTTAACTCAAGTAGTAGAAGCTCAAAGAGCTTTAGGATATAGACCAACAACGGCTCGTGATGCAGCTACAGATAATGTAACATTAGGTGCTACATTTGGTGAACAACTTAGCATGGAAATGAAACGTATGGGCAAGCAAAGTGGGCTTGGTAGAGTAGAAGGTGATGCAAGACCCTTTAGTAATATACTTAACCCATCTAAAGAGTACGAAAATCCTGTAAGAGTTTCTATCTTTGCTGATGAAGGTGTTAGAGAAAGAAAAGGTTTAGGAACAAGTTTAGTTGCTGGTGTTACTAAGTTTACTCGTGATTCAGAAGATGCAGAATATTTAGAAAGACTTGGATTTAATGAGTTTGAACTAAGTAGTAAAGAAAGAACTAACTCTATTAGAGTAGAAGAAAACAAATATCTATTAACAATGCTACCTACTACAGTAGAAGTACTAAAAGAATACGAAAACATGTGGACAGATGAATATAATAGTTCATCTACTAAACAATCTTATAGAGATAGTGTACCATTAGAAAGCCATATAGCTACGCAAGCTAAACCATATGTAAAGAAACTACAACGTATAGCTAAAGACTTAGTTAAAGAAGTTAAGTTAGCAGAAACAAAACCTATATTTATAGCACATAGGTCACTACGTAGGGCTAATCCTGATTTACGCAAAATTGCTATACGTAAATTTAGAATGAATAGAGATGAAGAGATAGACTTTAGAAACGTAGACCACATCAACGAGATACTTGGCTTGATTGAGGCAGAAAAAAAGAGTCTGCCAAGAATGTAGAAATAAACAGGGGAGCAACTAAGCTCCCCATTTTTTTATCTAGTGTCACCACTTCCACCAATTGTACCTGCATCTTTCCTAGCCATGAGTTTCTTTTCATTCTGTCCTACAATCATACCCAAGGTAAGGTTAAGATCAGTAGCTAATGCTGCACAGTACCAGAGTACGTCACCTATCTCACTGGCTATGTCCTCTCTCCATGTATCAGGTCTGTTCTCTGGGCCATCACGTATTAGTTTCTTAACTTTGTTGGCTACCTCTCCTGCCTCACCAGCTAACCCTAACGCAGGGTATAATATCTTGTGTTGTTCAGGATAGATTGCAGTACGTGATGCACTCCTTTGATATGCGTTAAAGTCAGACATGCTGTACTTCTCCTTTAGGAACTGCTCTGCCTCTGCCTGTAGTTCGTTCATACTCCTTCACCCTTTTAAGTTGTTCAAAGTAGGCTTTGTTAAACCCACGTTCCCATTCACGATGTTGCATCGTATCCTTATCGAATGGGCTTGTTAGGCTACTACCATTTTTAAAAACGGAATAGCCCATTTGGTATTGCACTCTTAGTGGTGCATCATGTTTACCTAAGCCACGAGAGGCTCTGCTTTTATTATTGTTCTTCATAAGTATTCTCCTTATGCTATTTTAAGTTTATGTTCTGCGTGTTCTTGTAAAAAAGATAAAGGTAGTATTGTCATTAGATCACCTCTGGTAGGACGTGTGTGTAATCCAAATTCCCCTCTGTAATAATCCTTACACTTCTCATTTATTTTGTCAATAACTCTTTCTGGTTTAACTAAGAAAAAGTATTCATCAGTTTTAATTGCAATGTATCTGTCAATACCATTAGGTACACCCCAACCTTTTGCTGATTCATTATTAGGTGGACGCTTAACTGTTTTTAGTTCCCACCAAATAGTATTATCGACAGGACCATTACGATACTTACGTTTAGCTGCTTTGACATCTACTCTACCAAACTCTTTGTCTAGTACATCCCAATGTTCGTTAACGTTTTCATTCCAGTTAGCTTCACGTACAACGTGACTACCTCGTAGTGCAATAAACTCTTGCTCTGCTTCTGTTCCTTCTCTATAAGAATTTGTTTTTTGCATAAGAATACTCCGATTCTGTTTAGGTTTCTAGTGATTTCTTTATCTTGTCAATCAGAATGTCATTCGTAACATTAAGACTAGCAAGCTGATACTTCAGTTGGGTAACTAACTTATTACAATACGATAACTCACCAAGGAGTTTATTTTGTTCCTCAGTAAAGTTATCTGTATTGTATTCTGTTTCACCTATGGTGACGGTAGCCATGTTTATATCTCCTTATACTAAGTCTACTATTTCGCATACGTCACCAGAGCAAGCCATAGTTTGCATTGCTACGGTGTTATCGTCTTTCTCGTACTCAGACAGCCCAGCCCAATCAATACGTTTAGGCATAGACTTTAGTAACACATTGTAGGCATCTTTGTCTATCTCTTGGTATGGTGCCTGTTGATAGGTATGTTCAGAGTGTGGTAAAAATGATACACCTGACATCTCATCAAAGTATTTGTATACAAAGGCACCTACTTCCATCCACTCTTCCTCACGAACAGAGATAGTAACGCTAGGTTTATGCTCACAAAAATGTCGTTGATATTTAAGCCACATCTCTAGTTGCTCAATGGCAGTCATATCATTACGTGTAACTGATTTTGGTGGTGACTTAATAGGAAAACTAAACACTGTAGTAGTGTCACCTTTCATAACGCATGGCTCACTAGGTATACCCTGATCCATCATAAACTTTGTTAACGGATCTTTATTATCACCACGCACAGTGCGGATATAATAGGGGCTATGGCGAGCATGTATGCCAGAGGCACTATCCACCAGTTGCGAAACTGTTCCCGATGGTTTAATGCACGTAATTGCAGCAGCAACAGGTATACCAAGACGATCAGCCCATTCAGCATTAGTAGATACAGCGATCCCACGAAGATGTTCAAGAGTACTTTCCAATTCTTTGTTGCGTAATGTCATCAAAGGGTTGTCCATTATCCCTGTGAGTGACACACCAAGCAGTCGTTCTTCTTCTGTATTTGTAGACCACACCTTTCGCAGATATGGGAATTTTGTGTACGTTGATTGGATAGTTCCCAGAATTGTTGCCAAACGGATTTTTCGTTCAAGATCTTCCATAGTGTCTGTAGCACGTACAACAACTTCCGTAAGATTACAGAACTGATATGGACGCAAGATGATCTCACTACATGGATTAGTTCCAAACTCGTGATCTGGATCTCTACGCCCAAACTTTTTAGCTTGGTTTTTAGCTGCTTGACGATTGTATACACCACGTTCTCCTGATTTACTTTCAACTAATGCTTGCCACTCACGCATGTATGTTTCCATGTCGGGCTTCTCTGTATAACTAACACTGTTATTTGCTAATGCACGATGTGCAGCAGTCTCCCACCACTGACCTGACTTAGCATGACGCATACGGTCATCAGATAAATTAGATAAACTAATCATAGCTGATCGACGCACACCACCCACTACAACAATCTGACCAATGAAACACATAAGATCGTGACACTCAATGCTAGATAGCTTACGTCCTTGTGCATTCTTGAATGTAGTGATAGCAAAATTAAATAGTTCTACTAATGGTGCAGGGCCACTAGCTCTACCACCAAATATTTTTAGTCTTGCCCCAGCAGGACGTACCTTAGAGACATCCCACTTAGGGATCTCACCAGCCCATAGGAGTGCCAACACTTGACGGAACGCTTTAGCCCAACCTTCCTTACTATCCTTGACAACGACTGTTGTATCACTGTCGAACAACTTAGGAACTTCAGGGAGCTTAGATACGAACTGACGTTCGACACTAAAGCCGACACCAGTACCACACAAGAGAATGAACATAGCCTCATCGAAGGACTTAGGATCATCTACGGGTAAGTAACTACAGTTATAACCTGCAGTGTTGTCACGCTCTAATGCCTTACCTGCAGTCATCATAGCCCTCATACTAGGCGTAACCTCTTGACCTAAGATAGCGTCACGAATTTCGTTAGCAATCTTGTTATCGACTAAATTGATAACAACATTATCTATGTAACGTCCTACTGTCTCGCTCCAATTTTCTCTTCGTCCTTCATTTTCAAGCCATCGTGCATACCGTGAAGTATGAATGAAGGATTGATAGTCTGTTGGTAAATAATTATCCATGTGCATCACTCCGTTATTAATTTTATTGATTTAATTTCCATACCATCTACATCGTAGATAAATTCCTGTAGTGCATCCTTCACTTCTTCTTCGACAAAGCCATCCACAGGAATAGGATATTCGTCTTCGTCTATTTTTAATGTAAGAAATACTTTAACTATCACCGTTCTCTTCCTCAATCAACTGATTCAGATACCACTGTGCTTTCTGTAAATCTTCTATGCCATTCTTATATCTGTATCGCCATAGGTATTTCATAATGTTACCTTGTAAGTAATACTGAAACCCTTCTTCACCAGTTGCTGCACGAATAGCATCAATACATTCTACCCCTGCAAAGTTGTAATGCTCTGGTGAGTTTACCATATCTTTATTTGACATACGTATCTCCTTTAATTAAACTTTACTTTAACTACATTATCTTCAACACTTTCCACTGTAGCCTTTGGTGTGTTATCTTCTTCTTCTAACACATCATTAGCATACTTGGCAAGGGTTTCTCGTATGTCATTACTATCTTCCATAGCTGGGATAGATGCACAAACCATGTGACACATCCGCATTAGATTAACGTAGTCATCATCTGTTGTGGTGTTCTCTCCTGTAGTAACAGTGCCCACCATTAACTCTCCTGTCCAGCTACCCTTCTTGTCTAGGAATGGTGTGATACGTATGATAAAATCATTTGGATCAAAGTCCATAAATACTTTTTCTTCTGCCATATTATTTCCTCTTCACTTTTTTGTATGGAAAATGTATTAGATCAGGGTGCATGTCCTTACCTTTTTCATTTAGCCAATCTTCTGGAATGATCCTATCGTAAAACAAGATCTTATTTTTTTCACACCACTGACCGTAGGTTGTCTTAGCACCTTTACTCAGCTTACGTCTACTACTTTCAAACACAAACCTAATGTCTAGCTTTGGATGCTGTTTCTTAATAGCGGCATGTTTACGTCTATCATCTGATGTAAACCTACCTTTAGTTTCTATTATGATCCCATTAGGTAACACAAAGTCTGGGGTATAGGTGCGGTACATAAGATCTTCCCATTCAATCTTTATGGCTTCATACTTGACACGAACATTACGCTCCACCAAGTAGTCTTTTACTTTGATCTCTAGCCCACTCCTATACCCATGCTTTAGAGCAGCGGCAAACTGCTTGCCATACATTAGATGCGCCACAACCCATTCCAAGGACTAGGCAAACTACTTACAGTAGACACACCTAGTGAGCGTAGCTCTTGTCGCACCGCATCTTCCGCAGCCTTACGTGCTTCCATAGCTGAACGTAGTCCTGCATACCTAGCTTCGTGTAGCTGTTTCTTACGCTCTGCAATGTCCTTTTCCATAGCAGCAATCTGCTCCTGCATTTCTTTTATTTCTTCATCACCTAACATTTAATACTCCTTTATTTCTATGTATGGTACAATGGGTTTTACCTTAGCCTGAGACACCTTAGATGGTAGCTCTTGTAGGGTAGGATAACACTCAAACCTGTAATCACAGAACTTACAATTGCTATTCAATACTTTGTTGCCTGATGCCTTACCTCTGAATGTTTCAGGTATAGGATCAAAACAACGCTTGAACTCATTAGTATTTACTGTGTTAACAGTATCTTCTAATATAGTAATCTCTTTGTCTATGTCAAGACCTTCTGCTGGAACATATTTAATTCCACCATTGGCTTTGTTGACTACCCACCAGCCACCTGCTTTTTTACCTGCAGCCTTAGCGTAACCTGCCAGTTGACCTACATAACCAAACGGATCACTGTCTTTAAGTGTTTGAAAAGATTCAAACTTGTTTCTGTATGACCAGTCCGATGCAGATTTTACGTCATCGACTGCTCCATCCATCACAAGATCATATGATCCCTTTACTGTTGTGTCTCCCAACTGTAGCTCGACAAAGTTATCATCATCTTCATACTTAACTCCTGCTTCTTTTATAATACCCTTGAACGCTGCTTCTACTATGTCACCTAATAGCATGTTCATTACGAATGTTGTCGGCTTGGGCAATGCCTTCTCTGGTTTATTCTTTTCAAACCAAAGCTGACAAGTTGGCTTACCTATATTAGACATACGTAGCCTAAACTTGTCACGCTTATTGCCCCCGCCGAACTGACGTGTTACAGCATCCATTACATCTGAACCAATCTGTTTAATTGTTTCTTCCGACATTGTTGATTTACCAGATGTAGCATCTTCAAGATACTGATTAATTGCCAGTTCAGCAGGATGGTTCATTAGACAAAATCCTCTGCGTCAATGTCTACGAACTCTTCCACAGTATCTGTGTCAACCTCTTCATTCTTGTGCATGTTCTCATCCCACGAACTGAGAATGTACGTATTGTAATTCTGAATCCATGCCATGAAATTAGCAAAGTTCTCCTGTGCTTCATTGTCCATGTCCAAAGTGTTGTTCAAGTCCAGTGAAGTGTTAGGCACATAGAAGCTGCTACCATTAGGTAACGGCACTTCTGTTGTGGTGAGTGACACGTAGTGCTGTGGTGGCAAGCGCCGCATCTTTGACAGTTTGTTGAATACTTCACCCACTGTTTTAAATGCGTCACGGTTGTCAATCTCCCAGATGAATGGTGTAGACTCCACATCTACAGAATTACCTTGATCATCTGTAGGATTGACTAGCTCAACGACACCAAACAATGCACGAACACGCTTGATTGATTTGATCAAGTCCTTCATGCTGTCTGGTAGTGCAGCCCAATCTTTGATAAACCCAGCAGGTTTACCGCAGTTGAAGCCACCTTCGTTGTCTTTCATGTCATGGTTAAGGTCATTAGCCATAACAGTTTTCACATAACGATTTGGTCTTGAGTCATTACCCATGACAAACTTCTTGTGCATGAAGCGTTGTAGGTAAGGACGAATAGACACACTTTCAGCATAGTACGTAGGCCCATCAGGAATCTCTAGCTTGTATGTGCCACCACTTACAACCTCTACGTTCTTCATCTTACCACCAATCTCTTGCTGACCCATAATTGGTGAGTGATGAATACGTAAACGTGCAAGTGTGCTTGCTTTAGATGACTGCTGTGTAGCGTCTGCGTTCATGCCCATTACTTGGGCCATTGCTGAGAAATTGTTTGTGTCGATTGTTGATACTTGATTCATATTAAGTCTCCTTTTCATTGTTACGAATGGTGGTTATATCATATTACATCTTTTACGTCAAGCCAATTCGGACCAATTTTTGCCTCTAATAATAGGGGTACATTAAAATCTATGTTCCATTTACGGTTGACGATTGATATTAGTTTATCATTAGCTGCGCTAATAACCTTTAGTACTCTGTCCTTTTCATCTGGGTGTACATCAATCACAACTGAGTCATGTACACTGTTTACTACACAACTGTGTAGCCTGTTTGCTGTTAGTAACCTATCAATGTATATCAAAGATATAGGTACAATGTCAGCGGTTGCAAACGATTGTACTGGATAATTTTTTATCTGTGTGAAAAATGTCACACCGCCAAAGCGTCTACGTACAACGTCAGGGAAAGCAAACTCACGCCCAGAAGGTGTAGTGATCTTGCCTGTGTTTAATGCTTCTTTGGCTAGTGCCTCATGCCACTTTGCAATGCCAGAATACTTTGTCGTAAACTGCTGATAGTATGTCGCTTCTGCCTGTGACCTACCGAAACCACTGGCACCATACAAAGGTGCAAACGTATGTGCCTTAGCCTCTTGCCGTGACATAGGCTGACCTGCATCACTGATAACTTGTGCAGTGTAAGCATGTACGTCAAAGCCTGTGGACACTTCCTCAATGGCAGTCTTATCTTGCGCAAGGAATGCAGCCACCCTGAACTCTAGCTGGGCCATGTCAGCTTCCATGATCTGACCACCTTCCCACCGTGACGTAAACACACGTTTAACAGGGAATGTACCACCGCGTGGCATGTTCTGCATGTTGGGATCTGCCCCTGATAAACGGCCTGTGCCAGTGCGGTGCTGCAGTAAGCGTACATGCAACCTACCGTCATTCTTTACATGCGTTGCTATGCCCTCTACAAAGCTGCTGAGATATGTTTCTACAGCAGACAACCTACGTAGGTTCTGTAAGAATAGCTCTGCCTCTTTCATACCTTTGGAACGTGCAATGCCCTCAAGGTACAGCAAGTTACCTTTGTCTGTACCAAAGCCATTGGAGCTTACCCACTTGGCTGTAGGTGGTGAGAACTTTAGTCCTGCCAGAGTAGTGGTATCAGTGTATACAAAGCCAGCAGCATTACAAGCAGTGCATCTATTAGTCCTAGCGAATGGAGTGCCATCTTTCTTTACCTTTCTTACCTGACCTGTGCCATAACATTCTCTACATTGATGTGCTTTCTGTTTATATAAACGCTCACTGTGTAAGCGTACTGTGCTACGATACTCTGTGTCAGGCATACGTTCATCAAACAAGTCTGCCCATACTTTTTTATCGTGTGGTCTACGGCTGTATATTACCCATGACTTTTGTTCTGGGCTGTTAAGATTGATGGGTCTGTCACCCATAAGATCTGCAACCTGTTCCTCTAATGCAATCGTAAGAACATTGCGCTCATGTTCAAACTCATCCCGCACCTTCATCAGTGCATCCATGTCAACCTGAAAGCCACGCTGGTATATACGTGCAAGATGTATTGCAAGCTGATTAGTAAGAGTAATGGTTGGTTCTAGTGAAATGCATTCCTCGTACTTCGTCTGCAAACGATTGAACAATTGTTGGGTAGCATGTAAGTCATGTGACAAGTACTCAGTCAACTCAGCATGGGGTATGTCACGAGTAGACAAGCCTTGCTTAAAGTATTCTTTGAGTGTGTCTTGCTTTTTAGTGTCAAGCTCGTAGCGTTCTGCACATGCTTCAAGTGACAGTGCCTCTTTCTGTCCACGCTGCAGTACATACTCGCCTAGCATGGTATCAAAGATATCACCGTCATAAGTAAAGCCTGACTCCCACAACCATACAAGATCATGGGGTGCATTGTGTGCAATCAACAGGCGGGTAGAGTCCAGTGCATCCTGAACAATACGCCGCCCATCTGTGGTAGGTTGTTGCTCTGCGTGATCAAACGTTACAATCGTTTCATTCATGTGATCATCTAGCATACCCACCATAACAAGTGTGTTGTCTGGTTCAAACGGATCAAGGTGCATCTTGCCGTTGCGTTTAGTTACTGTGTTTTCTACGTCTAGGGTCAGTATCATATTGTCTCCTACTTTATATCTCCATCGTGCCAATCATCCCATGTATCTTGTTCGACATTGTATACTTTGTCAAGATCGTCGTGAAATTTTTTATCCATAGCATACGTATCTATGGCATTTATACACTCTTCTAATGTAAGATTATTACGTACCATAGCATTATGTAAACGTATCTCACATATTGATTTTGCTGTAGTCATATTAGTAATTCTCCCTTAATGCTTTCCATGATACAGGGAACAGCTTAGTCATCTCTGTGTCAATGTGACCAGCTACAACCTGTGTCTCGTACTGTGTGTCAGGCTTACAACGTAGGTTGCACATGTCAGCAAATGCATCTAAGCTACCTGACCAGTACCACTCAGTGACCATGCTCTGTGGCAGCACCATACGTGCTTGCTCTGGACATACACCTTGATTAAGCAAATCTTTGTAAGCCTTGAGACAAGCCCAATTTACATCTCCCCAATCACCTATGTCAACTATACCCGCACTACCTTGCTTGGCATCTACACTACGACCACGCCATTCTGTTGGCTGATAGAACTCAGGCTCATGGTCTACATATCTACGACTAATCTCATTCCAGCGTAGAAACTTATGTTTGACAAGCTGACGTGCCACGAACACAGGTGCCTTGACATGGAAGCTGGCAAAGCAATGCCCAAATGGGCTTATGTGTTTGTGCTCTGCCAAGTAACGTATGAGCTTGGCATCCCTGTCTTTCAACTTAGGTGGACCCCACACATCACTGGTATCCATCTCGCTACGCTTACCAAAACTTACTCGTGCTGCATTAGCTACAGACAGGTCAGTACCCATGTGGTCTACGTAAAATGTTTGTATCATTCTATCTCCTTTAATATATCTATTGCTTGCTGATGTGTCAGCTTAAACCATTCACCATTGTCTGCCTTATTCCAAGGATGTTTAGTAGTTGATGCCGCCGTAATGTGTGCTTTCTTCTCTGCCTTATGGCGGTCTTCAAAATAAACTGAATGCACTAATCTATAATCACGCATAGGCGAACTTGTTTGATACCCGTTCAGTCGATCTTGTGCATCAATAGCTTTACCTATCTTGATCCACTCAGGCCATGCCGCATTAGCTATAGCATAGACATTACCAGATGTAGTAGCATTGTAGTTAGTTAAAGAACTAAAGGCCGCATCATCAAAGGTTTTGTATTTACCTGCCTTGTACAGTGGGTGTGACGTTGATATGTACTTTCCGTTTACAAACATACGTTTGTCATTACACGCCGTAGAGTGGCAATATTTACATATATAATGTTTTGCTGCCTTTCTTGACTCATGCCAGTTTTCACCTATGGCTAAGTGAGTATCACATTTTATACAGTTATGTGTCATGATACATACCTCGCTATTTTGTACTCAAGATCAGTGTGAACAATACCATGCCACCCTGACAACTTATTCTTAACGACATTGATGTGCCGTTGGTTGTCTTCTTCCTCTTGACCCTCAACTGTAGGGTTCTTAGAAATCATAATCATAAGGTCAGCTTCTGCTGCCTTACCTGTACGTGAGCCTTCCATCATAGCTTGGTTGAGTACAACCTTACCTTCTGCTTCTGCAGATAGCTGAGACATGTAGAACATAGCACACTCTTGCTGCTTGGCAATCTGTCGTGCTTGTATAGCGTTAGCCTTGAGTGCCTCATCAGGACGTGAGAAGCCAGCAGTACGGGCAAACTTGTCACCCATGTCTAGTATAACTACATCAGGTTTGTAAGACTTACATACAGACTCAACCCAATTCATGTCACGTCCTGTTGCATCTTTAAACATGATCTTGTCACGTATCATACCAAAGACACGCATAGCTTCTTGTTTGTTCTTGACTATCTCAAACTTGTCCATGCCTGTAGCTGCAGTGATGTAACGGTGAGCCACACGGTGATAACCTTCTTCATTACACAACACAACAACACGCGCACCCTGCCATGCAAAGCCGTTAGGCCCAGCAACAAGGGATGCATGGAAGGATGTCTTGCCTGTGTTAGGACGTGCGCCTACCTCAATCAAGTGACCAGCGTTGATGCCTTCAACCTTACGTGTCAACGTAGGTATATTGAATGTCCATTGTGACTCAAGGTCAGTCATGGCAAGGATAGTATCAAGGTCAATGTCTTCCCACTCAATACGTAAGTTGGGTGTGAAGTCATCACCATACTGCTCAAGCATCATACGTAGAGGCTCAAGGCTTGTCTTGTCACCATTTACATAGTCAAAGCCAAGGTTAGCAATGTCTTCGCCTACTACCTGTTGGAACAGTTTAGATAGCACCTCTTGTGCTACGTCACTGCCCATTGGCTGTTCCTTGTTTACCTGCCCAAACAAGTGGCTGTACGCTTGCTTCTGTGCAGTAGTGAGGGTAGGGTTGTTTGCCATGAACAACGCCTCAATCTCTGCAGGTGTAACTGTACGTTCATAACGATCCATAGCAGTGTCGATAGACTGCTTGATCTTACGTACATCTTTACTGAATAGTCTGTCAGGACAACGGGCACCACGATGCTCGTCATAAAAGTCTTTGTCCATCAGACTACGTATCAATGATAATTCCATGTGTTAGTCTCCTAGTGTTGTAAGGTTTTCAAAGTCGGTAGGGTTACGGTATTTTAAATCGTCACGCAAGTACAGGATCTTGATTGTATCCACATACTGACGTAGCTCTCGTGCAAACTGCAGTGTCTTGGGTAACGCATCGGGGTCTAATGCAATTATTGCTGTTGAGAACTGCGACAAGTACTTCTTGTGTCCATTGGACAATGATGTACCCAACACTGCGACCCCGACATATACACCACCATCACCTACAATAGCAGCACTCACGCAGTCCTCAACAACTACAGCCGTTTTACCACGTCCAGAAGCGTATGGCAAGTCACTTTTACCATATCTTTTCCACTTAGGTATACGCTTACCCAGTGATCTGCCTGTGGCATCGACTGTAACTCCATTGTGTACAACAGGGAACACCACACGATGTTCCTTAACGTCATACAACAAGCCTAAATCTTGTGGGTTTAGTACCCACTGGTCACAGAAGTCTCTGATCTTTGCATCATCACGTACAAACCAATCTGGTTTTGAGAATGTTGATACATGTGTCTCTTCTGCAACACTACCCAATGACTTACGTATGTCATCAGCAGTCAGTTGAGTACGTGTGCCACCCGACACACTGCACCCAGCTTTGTAACAGTTCCATATGATCTTACCCATATTATTAGTAATAGTAAATGTATTCTTAGTATTACATGACGGGCATGTCATACGTTTAGTTTGACCATTAGACAATTCTAAATCATGTATAAGATCATTCATATTCATGCTGTATCACTTTCTATGTTGTTCGCTCCACTCAAGGATACACTTACATTTCTCTGTGTCAAGGCACTATTTGCACTTGTGTAAGTATGTTTCATGTATGGTTTCACAGAAGACACATGATTGTGTCCTGTCACTGCCATAACTTGGGGCAATGGTACACCAGCATCAACCATCTGTGTTACACCTGTCCTACGTAAGTCCATAAGACGTAACTCTTCGGGTAGTTTGGCTAGACGCATTACCCTTCTACCCACTTTGGATAGTCTCTCCATAGCATAAGGGTTATACGAACCATCCGTAGGTCTAGGATGTGGGGCAACGTAGTCTTGAAAACCAAAGTCTGTACGCTGTTCATTCAACATGTGCAATAGATCTTCTGATATTGGTAGCTCTACGTCAGCCCTACGTTTACTCTGCTCAAGTGTGAGCTTCTGAGTACGAAAGTCAATG
>Ga0208767_1000814_pt1 | contig 25569 bp, 17 predicted proteins | sample VirMetDEL_Mar_21_FD_184514 | JGI IMG/M metagenome (GOLD analysis project Ga0208767, IMG submission 184514) | Aqueous microbial communities from the Delaware River and Bay under freshwater to marine salinity gradient to study organic matter... | ecosystem: Environmental > Aquatic > Marine >... | reverse complement strand
TACGCCTTCTACACCCAATGTTTAACCGGAGATCCCACTGATGGATACTACGGCATCAAGGGTGTTGGACCAGTGGCTGCAACTAAGATCTTAGGTAAGAGGCCGGACTGGTCTTTAGTCGAGAACCATTACCTCAAGAAGGGATTAACCAGGGAAGATGCTTTGCTCCAGGCAAGGCTTGCCAGAATACTCCGGTGGTCCGATTGGGACGAGGAGAAATCTATTATTAAACTATGGGAGCCAAAGAGATGAACTTACAGCAGCAGTTAAAACTTCGGTATTCGTTTTCTAATCACAACATGACCTCAGAGGAACAGGAAGTCTTCTGTCGTCTTATGAAGAAGTCGACACCTTACCCAGGCAAATGGAAAGACCGAGGACTACACCGGGGCCACACGATGTGGGGCAACTGGGATAAGAAGGAGTTCCTCCAGGATGGCTAAATGGGGAGAGAAAGAATGGAAGTCTGATGATCAGAAAGAGATCATCAAAAGACCTGACCACTACACCAGGTGGAAGATCGAACCCATCGTCTTCATCATGGAGAATGGTATGTCGTTCTGGAGAGGCAACATAATCAAGTATGTCATGAGAGCTGGTTACAAAGACTACCAGGGACAAGACAGCAAACAATCTGAAATCACTGATCTGAAGAAAGCAGCTCGATACATCGAGATGAGGATCAATCTACTTAAAGGGAATAACGCTAATGATATCTAATCGCCAGTATGGTCCAACTCTAGAGCTGTCTAATGAGATCGACGAAATGAAATACAGACAGACTGGCGAAGACTTCGGTGCCAAGTGTACCAGGATAGCTCATGCCCTCGCTGACAATGATCAACACTTTGATGCTATGAGAGATATCCTTCGTGAGATGAAGTTCCTCCCGGCTGGTCGTGTCCAGAATGCCATGGGTGCAGCTCGACAGACAACAGCCTACAACTGCTTCGTCTCTCAGCAAATTAATGATGACATGGAGTCTATCATGAGTGCTGCTACATCAGCTGCACAGACCATGAGGAAGGGTGGAGGCATTGGTTATGACTTCAGTCACATTAGACCCCGTGGTGACCTCATTAAGAGCTTAGATAGCAAGGCATCAGGACCGGTGTCGTTCATGGGTATCTTCGATGCCATCTGTCAGACGATCAGCTCCTCTGGGGCAAGACGAGGGGCACAGATGGGTGTACTGAGGATCGATCACCCAGACATCATGGAGTTCATCAATGCCAAGCACAACTCAGATAAGCTCACTGGCTTCAACATATCAGTTGGCGTCACTGATAAGTTCATGGAGTGCCTGGATGCTAAGAAGCCATTTGATCTTAAGTTCGAAGGCAAGGTCTACGATAGTGTAGACCCGGTTGGACTATGGGATGCAATCATGAGAGGTACTTGGGACTGGGCTGAGCCAGGTGTCTTATTCATCGACACAATCAATGCAGAGAACAACCTCTACTACTGTGAAGAGATCGCTGCAACGAACCCATGCGGTGAGCAGCCACTCCCACCTTATGGCGCCTGTTTGCTAGGCTCCTTCAATCTAACTCAGTATGTAGGAATGTTAGATGGCTGTGGTCAATTCAACTGGATCGAGTTCGAAGAGGACATAACTCATGTCGTTAGAGCCATGGACAATGTCATTGATAGAACAATCTATCCGCTACCTCATCAAGAAGACGAAGCTAAGAACAAGAGAAGGATGGGCTTGGGTATCACTGGCTTAGCTAATGCTGGATCAATGATGAACCTCGAGTATGGAACAGCTAGCTTCCTCCTGTTCACCAGGCAAGTCCTGGAGATACTGAGGAATGCAGCTTACTCTACATCAGCTGACCTAGCTGAAGAGAAGGGTAGCTTCCCGATGTATCGATCAAAAGACTATCTGAAGAGCAGCTTCATCAAAGAGTTACCTGAGTGGCTACAAGAGAAGATCCGCGCCTTTGGCATCAGGAATAGCCACCTGACATCTATCGCTCCAACCGGGACAATCAGCTTGGTAGCCGACAACATCTCCTCTGGCATCGAGCCACCGTTCTCTAATGAATACACAAGGACATTGACAACCTTTGAGGGCACTAGAACTGAGTTAGTCCAAGACTACGCTTATGCTCGTGGCTTTAAAGGTAAGACAGCCAATGAGATAACAGCTGAGAAGCACCTTGAGGTGTTGTGTGTCGCTAGTCAGTTCGTTGATAGTGCAGTCTCTAAGACCTGTAATGTTGGCGACAGTGTTACCTATGAACAGTTCAAGGATCTGTACCTGGATGCATGGAGGAATGGATGCAAAGGCATCACTACGTTCAGAGCATCAGGTAAACGCTATGGCATCCTCAATGAAGTACCAATGGTGAAGACTGATGAGGAAGAAGAGAAGGAGGAGAAGGAGGAGGAGGAGATAGCTACTGGAGGAGGAGGAGGAGAAGCTTGCTACATTGATCCCCTGACAGGTCAGAAGTCTTGTGAATAACGGTGGTTGAGGCGTCAGTCGCGCCTCAAGTACCTCATAAACCATTGAATACATTAGTTTAATCTGGGATTTCTGTTAAAGAAAGAGTACTAAGATAGTAAGGCGGCAACCCATGAGGAGATTGCACCCAGTCGTGCCACCGTGAAGTAGCTAGGGTAACTGCACTCCCATGGGTTACCTGGTACAACATATAGGTACTGATGTAGCCCTTGTCTACAAGGGATTAACTCCATGGCGACCTATAAGAGATAGACTGAGGTCATGTCCGACGCGGTGCATATAATCATTGGATATCATTGGTGGTATCATTGGATATCATTGGTGGTATCATTGGATATCATTGGTGGTATCATTGGTCATTCATTAGTGGTATCATTGGATATCATTGGTGGACCTTGGAGGTTACTCAGAAGCTTGCCGCTTCCGCTATAAGGCAAGCTCTTAGTCGAGACTTAGGAGTAACTATAGTATGAACCATGTCCCGATTTGTCGTTAAAATAAAAGGCCTTATGCCGACAAATTTCAGAGGCTAATGTCCAAAGCCTAATGTCTCAAAAGTATACTCATGATGACCCTCAGATAGTTTATCTGACGTTCATGCAAACCTAGCAATATCAATGACTTAGCCTATTGTAGTGCCAATTCTGGTACCATGGCTGCCAAAAACGACCCCCGGTACCCAGAAATGTCTAATGATTTCAAAATGCCGTTAAAGGGTTCGGCTTGTTGTTGTTGTTGTTCGGCCTTCTTAAGTAGAGGGCCAATTTTAAAACATGGAGGCACTGCCTCTCCTAAGATTACACAAAAGGTAATAAACCATGGCTCTAGAATCCGGAACGTACATTGATAGCCTCAATAGTTCAAACCCAGCCTCAACCGACGCCCTCTCAGCAGCTGATGACCACCTACGCCTCATCAAAGGTACTATCAAAGCTTCATTCCCAGGTGTAACCGGCGCAGTCACAGCGACCCATGCTGAACTCAACATCCTGGATGGCGTCACAAGTACGGCAGCTGAACTCAACATTCTCGATGGAGTTACCAGTACAGCAGCTGAGCTAAATATCCTCGATGGTGTCACATCAACCGCAGCTGAATTGAACCTACTCGATGGCGTTACAGCCACCACAGCAGAACTCAACTACGTCGATGGCGTTACCTCAGCTATACAAACGCAGCTGGACGCTAGACAAGGCTTGAATGACATCCTTACAGACCTCGCCGGTCTTACCCAGGCTACTAACAAGGTTCCATACTTTAGTTCAGCTACCGCAGCCTCTACTTTAGACTTCTTAGATGAAGACGACATGGCATCTAATTCAGCTACGGCAGTACCCTCCCAGCAGTCCGTGAAGGCTTATGTCGATGCTACAAGTGGCATAACGAAGTTTGAAAGCTCTGCCGCTAGTTTTGCAAATGGTACCCTGTACACCCACACTCACTCTTTGGGAGCTGTGCCTACATTCGTAACTTTAGATCTCGTATGTACATCCATTGACTTAGGATACGCAGTTGGTGAAATCATACAAATCTCTAGTGGACACGCAGATCCATCGGGTGGAAACGAGGGTGTCAGTATTCGCAAGGACTCCACGAATGTATACATCCGCGTAGGATCATCAGGCATAGCAGAATACACCAATCAAGGCGACGGAGGCGGTAGTACAATCGATAGCTCGAAGTGGAACCTCATCGTCAAAGCATATTTGATAAGTTAAGCTATATGGCTAATGTACCTATCCGCGAGCTAGGCTCTATTGGTGTCGTCACAGATGTATCTTCATTTAACTTACCTCCCAATGCTTACTCTCGTGCTAACAATGTACGCTTTAGTAATGGCGAGGTTAGCCGATCCCCGATATTCAGACGTGTCATCAACAGTAACACCGGTACCGATACAGCTCCCCATCACGTCTTCTCTCTTAAATCCAGCAGCGGATACGATACTTTATTCTACGTTAACTTTAGATTTGAGGTTATCGAGGGATTAGCTCAAACTAGCCGTGGTAACATGAATAGTACCATTGGCAGCTTTGTACCCTTTACGAGTGCCCAACTAGCGGATGTTGTCTACATCAACAGAAATGAACGTGTACCCATCCACAGAACACCCTCAGCGACAAACTTTACGAACCTCCCTAACTGGGACAGCACCTGGCGGTGTGACGCTATTCGATCCTATGGTGACTTCTTATTAGCTTTGAACCTCACTGAGGGCAGCAGCAGTTATCCTAACCGAGTTCGCTTCTCAGACATTGCCCTAGCTAACTCAGTACCTGGCTCCTGGGATGCAACTGACGCAACCAAGTCAGCTGGTTTTAATGACCTAGTTGAGATGACGACGCCTATTATCGATGGTGCCACTTTAGGCAACTCATTTTTAATCTACAGTACCGACCAGGTATGGCGAATGGATTTCGTAGGTGGTCAGTTTATCTTCCAGTTTCGTAAGCTCTTTAGTGACGTAGGCGTCATCAATCAGAACTGTATTGTCGAGGTAGAAGGCAAACACTACGTCTTTGATACCAATGACATCTACATCACCGATGGTAACACCCAGCAATCAATAGCTGAGAACAAAGTTAAAGACTACATCTTTGCTTCCTTAGATAACTCTAAGACAAACAGATGCTTTGTCGTATGCAACAAAGACCTCGAAGAGATCTACTTTTGCTACCCTAGTGGTGACGACATGGTATCCATGACAAACACAGATGGGTGCAACAGAGCCGCAGTTTACAACTACAGATACAACACCTGGTCTTTCATGGATCTCCCTAATGTATTTAGCGGATGTCAGGCTTCAGTAGATACAACTGAAACCTACCAAAGTATTGACGCTGGTATTACTTACGCAAACGTGGGTGGCACCTACTACTCTCAAGAGTCTGGACATGACCGCCACTTAATTATGGCAGCTGCCACAGATGCAGCGAATGGGATATCCACACACCGGATATTTGGGATAGACTCAATGGATCTAGGATCAATGACCCAACAGAAAGATCCAGAGATTTCATTCCCAGTTAAACTTGAGAGAGTTGGTATTGACTTAGATGAGATGCAAGTTCCTTTAAGTGGCTACAAAGTTATCTCAAAGATCATTCCCCAGGTAACAACAACAAACAGTGATAAGGACTTTAAGTTTACATTTGGTGCAGCCAACCTATCGAGCGATGCACCCTCCTATAGTACTACGCAGACCCTAAACATCTCGACAGACTACAAGTTAGATAGCCGAGCAAGTGGTCGCTACCTCTCATATAAATTCGAAGAATCTACAACTGTAAAAGACTTCTCCCTGTCAGGATTTGACTTTGAGGTGGCAGTAACTGGGAGGCGCTAGAAGATGGCAGTTAATGACAAAACTGATGCCATTGTAAAAATGGTTTTACGCAATCAAATAAAACCTAGAACAACCTCTTTTGGAACTCACGCTGGTTTTACTGACGATAACACTGGTCCAATTAATGATGAACTTCAGAGTATTGAAGATGCAATCCGATTACTAGCTGAAAATTCTATGCAGTCAGCAGACGCTGCACCTTCTAATCCCAAGCGCGGTCAGATCAGATATGCAGTCTCCCCTTGGGACCCAACTGGATCTGGTAATGGTCCTGTCGTCTACAACGGTTCATCATGGGTAACTCTCGTTGGTGCCACTGGAGCCACCGGTTCTACAGGCGCACCAGGAAACAATGCTAACTCATCAAACAATACACAAGTTTTTTTATACCAAGTAAACACAAGCAGCTCGACGGCACCATCGACTGTGAATGGTAATTTTACTTACGACTTTTCTGATGCCACCATTGTTGCTCAAAGTGGAGCTAACTTTAATGGATGGCTCACATATGTACCAACCGTACCTCAAGGCTCCTTTCTCTGGGTCATCAGTGCTTATGCAGTCGGTACAACAGAGACAGTCACAGTAGCCGCTTCAGCTTTTACAACTGCCAAGGTTATGGCTGCTTCTGGATCTGATGGTTCTGATGGCGCTCAAGGTATACAAGGCAACCCAGGCGTAAACGCTGTTGATGGAGATGATGGTCGATCTGTTGCTCAACTTCAAATTTACAAAAGATCTTCTTCAGCTATTACATCTGCACCAACTGGTGGGTCATTCAATTTTACTAATCAAACTTTAACACCTCCGACTGGATGGAATACCTCTGTACCATCTGGCACCGATCCTATCTATACATCACTTGCCTCAGCTCAGATTGTTGGCAATGAAGGAACAGACAGCTCATTAACCTGGTCAACACCTGTTGTTCTCTCTCAGAACGGCACCAATGGCAATCCGGGTGACAACGGTAAATCTACCTTTCAGGCTCTAATCTTTCAACGAGCAACATCAGCTCCATCTAGCCCAAGTGGTGGCTCATTTAACTTTGGTACTAACGTTTTAACGGCTCCTAGTGGATGGAGTATTAGTATTCCCTCTGGCAGTGATCCCATTTATGTCTGTAACTTCCAGTTCTCAATTACTGGTGACACTGGATCTCAGACAGCCGGTACTTGGGGAACAGTCAGGCTGATGGCTCAGGATGGATCAGATGGTGCAGATGGTCGTTCAACCTACTTAGCGACAGTATTTAGAAGAGATGCAAATACACCAAGTACACCAACTGGCGGTCAATATAACTTTACAACGAATACGCTGACAGCCCCAACCGGTTGGTATACTACTATCCCATCAGGAACAAATACGCTTTATGGTGCAACTGCCTTAGCTTCAGTCCTCGGCCCTACTGGTATTGACACATCATTAACTTGGACAGTAGGCAAGCTCGCTCAAGATGGAGCAACAGGTGCAACAGGTTTAAAGTCTACGAGTGGATTGATTTACTATACTGCCGCTCAAGCTAATCCACCGTCAACTCCTGTTCCAAGTAACTCTGTTTGTGTCTACAGCTTCTCAAGTACGCCTCCCGGATTTGGATCAACACTTCCTACAAACTGGACTGAGACACCTCCTACAGTAAACACGCAGAGTGCTGGAAGTTACTGGCAAGCAAGGTTTACAGCAATAGAAGCATCCTCTGGTGGCTCTGTTACAGTGACTGTCGCTACACCAACAAAAGTTTTTACGTTTGATGGTATCGTAAGATTCAGTAATTCAAACAACAGGGTCTTAGAGCAAACAAACTCAGGTGGTACAACAACAATAAGTTCACTACCAACCATTTTTAGGCAGAATATTGGTAACTCCACGTCTGGTTACACATTTCCGCAGTCTAAGAACATCGGCGACATTATCTATGCAACTGACTGGGGGTATACGACTTTTATATCAACAGTCGCTGGATCGTCTACAGATTGGGTACAGCAAGATTTAGCCTCAGCCATAAACAATGCTAACAACACAACGACCATTGATGGCGGTAACATTACCACTGGTACAATTTCAGCCAATCAAGTTAATACATCTGCACTACAGGCAGAACTTGTAACTGCATCGGTTGTTAACGCTTTAGACATCAACGCTTCTTCTATTACAACTGGATCACTTACACTTGATCGACTAACAGTTACAGGCGCTCAAGATGGTTACAAGTTATCATTTAACTCGTCATCAGGTAACGCCGAATGGAAGCCACAAACCACAGAAACCATCTTTAACTCATCTGGAAGCTACACGGTACCTAATGGTACAAACTTTGTCGTTATCCAAATATGGGGTGCTGGTGGTAATGGTAACTCAGCTGTTGGTGGCGGTGGTGGTGCTTATCAACGAATAGTTTTGCTAGCTTCAGATATCAGCAGTGCAATCACAGTTACTGTTGGCACTGGAGGCCAAGGTGGTAACAACTTTTCACAGATATCATTTACTGCCGCTATCGGTGGTACAGCTATTTTTAAATCAGAAAACGGTGATAACGGTAATGGCCCATTTGGTCCTGAAGACGAAACATCTGCTGATGGTGGGGACAGCGTTACAAGTAGCCATTCAATAGCAATAAATAGAATAACAGAAGGCGGCGGTGATGGGCCAGCGACATACTCTTCTAATCAAAGCAGAAGTTACGCTGGTACAGGCGGTAGGAGCAGTGGCGTTGCCTCTGGGACATCTGGAGTAGGCGGTAGAGGTGGCAACTCCTCTGGTGCGGCTGGTGCAGCTCCTGGAGGTGGTGGTGCTTACGGCAGCGGCTCTGGTGCAGCTGGTCGCGTGACAATCACAGTTAACTAAAGAATTAAAACAAAGAAGGAAAACTCAATGACGGTATGGGGACACGTATTAGGAGCATTGATCGGTGCTGGCGGCAGTATGATGGCAGCCAACAAGCAAAAAGATGCAATGGACAAAGCGACAGACGCAAACATGGCTGGCTTTAACTTATCACGACCATACCTAGAACAATTATATGGAGGAGCCGGAAGTGCTTACACAGACTACCTTAACAAAGGCCCTTACTCAGGCAACACGCTTGCTGGTCCAAATCCCTTTGCAATTAATGCGTATAATAAAATCGGCGGTATGTCGGGTGGCCTCATGGATAATGCCTTTAACATGGCAAATACTGGGGCTGGCTTCGGCAGTAATTACCAAGATATGTACAATAAAGCGATGGGTGGCGGTGCGCTTAACGAAGCTTCTCAATATGCTTTAGATAACAAAGATGCTCTCGTTGATGCAGCAATGCGTGATGACGTTAGAAATCTAAATGAGAATACACTCACCGGCATTAATAAAGCAGCATCTGGATCAGGTAATGTAAACTCTAGTCGAGCTGGCGTAGCTGATGCCCTTGCAAATCGAGCTGTCGATGATCGAAGAGGTTATTTAGATACTGTTGTACAGAAAGATCTAAGAAATCAGTATCTAGGCCAGTATAATACAGATGCTAAGGCAGCTATGGCTGCTAACGCTGGATTAGCTAATGCCTTTAATACTGGCTTGGGTGCTATTGGTACATCTGCTGATTACGGTACTGGGGCTGGTAATGCCTTGAGTGCTTATGAGCAAGCTAAGCTTAATGACGCCAAGAACAAATACAACGAAAACCTAAACTTTGGTTTTAATGCCTTGAATAACTTCGGTGGTGTCATGAGTGGTGCCCCAACATCAGTATCAGGGATACAACCCAATAATGTCGATCCATTTGCTGCTGGCGTAGGCGGTGCGATGGCTGGCTGGGGAGCTGGCGGTAAGTTCGGTAATTGGATGCAGAACCAACCTTGGATGACTAAACCCTACAGTAATCAAAATATGTTCGGATATGGAGTGTAATTAAGATGGCTATATTAAATCAACCTTTCATGGCTCCTATGGTTCCTCAATATAATGGCGGTGTATTAAGTCCAGAAATGCAAGCTGCTGCACAGCTTGATGCAAGTTTAATTCGAGGAAACAATCCTAATTATATGATGCAATATGGACAAGCTGGAGAGGATCAAATTGTGAAAAGACCTACTGGTGTTTCACCGGTAGTTGAAAAAGCAAGTACAGCGAACACCGGTAACGCCAGGAACTCAATGCTCGCTTATCCAGATCACAAGATAGGCGTCAATGAGATGCTTATGAGAACTGGTGGTGCAGTTATGGGAGGCGCACAGCAAGGTGGCTTACAGGCTTACTCAGATGGTTTAGCTCAGTATGGTGCAATTCAAGATTACAATCGAGCTGGCGATGTCTCTAAATATATAAATGAAGCAAATGCATTTAAAAAGCTTGGGTTAGGTGAAGCCGGGGTAAAAGATCCCTACGCCGGTAGAGTTGTAAATGACGAGATTTTCAGAGCTATAGATTTTATTGGCGAAAGTGATAAAGGGTGGATTGGCGCAACTGGTATGGGGTCGATATTTAAATACATTCCAGAGAGTGATGCAAATGCCTTAGCTAATATGTTGCAGACGATTGAAGCTAACATTGGTTTTGATAAGCTACAGGCAATGAGAGAGGCATCCCCAACTGGTGGTGCTTTAGGTCAGGTGTCAAACCAAGAATTAAAATCTCTACAATCTGTGTTCGGTTCATTAGACCAGTCAATGACTTCAGAACAATTATTGTACAACCTTAGAAGGCTTAGAGTAGAATATAACAATGTTGTACACGGTCCAGGTAATCACCCATACACCATGGATACCTCAACAGATAATGCAGCTGGAACCTACCAAGGATCTGGAGAGTCAGAGAATGTCTTAAACGCTCGTAAGATTATAGGTGGTTAATGTCAGACAAAGAAAACTTTGCTAAGTGGCTGACAGATAATGCCCATCTCAAAGGTACCCCCGAATGGGACAGCGTAGCTAAAGCATTTACAGAAGTAGACATGGTTCCGACCTCAACTCTACCTAGTAATCAAGTTGTCGCTCCTACATCGTCTAAAGTAGATGCAGTCATTAATTCAGTAGATGTGCTACAAAAGATGATTGGATCTGGTACAGAGACTTTAGGAAAAAGTATAAATTATGTCAGTCCATATCTTTTCAACAGAGTGGGTGGGCAAAACTTAGAAGTCGGCGACAAATTAATAGATATTGGTCAGGCTCAGATAGCTCGTAACGAGAAACAGATAGCCGATAGAAACTATGTTTCACCAATAAATGAAAACTTTAGACAGGCATTGTTTGGTGGAGACAAGCCAATGTCTGAGCTTACAACTGATGATATTCATTGGAACGATGCATTTAACTGGGCTGGTAGACGTTCTGCTGAGAATGCAGCTTCCGGTCTTGCTGCTCTAGGTGGTTATGGTGCAGCTGCACTTACATACCCTATTTCAGTACCATTATCATATCTACTGGGTGCATCGACTTTTGGGATGACTGGTTTAATGAATATTGGTGAAGTCGCAGAGGAAGCAAAAGAAAAGCTTCCTGATGGAGGCAATCCTTTAAGTGACTTATCTTTTGGACTTCTAAATACACTATTAGACAGATTTGGCGCGAGGGGTGTAATACCAACTAATAAACTTAGAAAAATGACAGCCGATCAAGTAATAAAAGTTTTGACTAAAGCAAAGAAGTTTGCAGCGGTAAAAGCAATTTTGAGGGCGATGGGAAGAGAAGGTATTACTGAGGGCACTCAAGATGCCAACGTCATGCTTAACACTTATCTTCAAGGTAACTCTTACGATAAGCAAGAAGTAATTGATAGGTTAGTTGATAGTGCCGTTCTTGGCGGTACAATGGGTGGCGGTATACAAACTACTGTCCAATCAGGTCAAAAAGCAGTAGGTGCAGCTAAGTGGGTCGGTAATGGCTTCACACGTCCAGCTGACATGACTGAAGAGGATTTAAGAGCTGCTGGTGCCTTTGCTGGTAGACTTGGTAAATTAATTACTGAAGATCCTAAGTGGCGTGTAAAGAATATAAAACCAGGTGCTGACTTTGGTGCAGTAAAACTAGTCGCAAAAGCTCATTCTACAATATCAGAAGAGATGAAGATTTTATGGAAAGAGCTTAAAAGCGAACTTAAAATTCCATCAGGTTCCAACCAAGCTGAACAAGAGGCAAGAGTTGACGCTCTTTTGTCTCATATTGCCTATCGTGATGCAAAGACAAAAACAAAAGGTAGTGTCACGCAAGCTGAGTTAACAGCTTTAGAAAAACTTGTAGGCCACACAACTAAAGGCCAGCAGTTAATTAACTTAATGCGTGAGACAAACCAATTAACAGCTCTCCATAACTCCGGTTACAAAGGTGGAATTAGTAGTTTTACAGATGTATTCCTCCCATTCAGTAACCAGCCTAGTTACGCAGCCAGTAATACTCTAAACAAAGCAGCTGGTGTTGCTCTTGGTGTAGGTACTTTTTCTTTAGCTGGTGGTGGTGCGCCAGGCGCACTCGCAGTAGGAGGCCAGCTCGCAATCGGTGGCGGTGGTAGATTTCTTGATATGCTTTCTGGTCGTAGATCAAGAGTTGCTAAGTACATAAGAGATAACAAGCAATTACCGGGCTTTAAGCCACCAACAGGCGGTTTAACAATTGCTGAGCAAGAAAAAGTACGAGAAGAAGAGGCAGATAAGAAAACTACAGCTGTTCGCAAGCAAGGCTACGAAAATGGTGTCCAACCTTATTGGGAAGGTGAGAGGCCATCTCCAAGAGGAGCTATGTGGATGGCTGCTGGTTATGTGGACGATGCAACTAAGAAGAGAGTTGATAACCGAGACACAAGGGAACTAGACGAAGAAATCATCACTTTAATTAATGATGCTGTTCTAATGAACCCAGAGTTGAGAGAAGCTGCTGACAGTTACATCAAAAATATCCCATTGGGTAAAAATGTAGAAGGGGATTTCCCAGAACTATTGACCACAGTGAGAGCTGTTGTTCAAACAAACAGCCAATCTGAACCAAACGTCCAAACTGAAATCGGAGGAGGTTTTCAGGCTGGAGGCGTAACCACAAACACATCTCCAGGCTACTTACGAGGCATCGAAGACAATAAGATGTTTGTCGGCGATCTACAGCAGCGAGCAAACAAAGACACATCTCTATCCCTACAAGACAAAGGTCAAATCCTAACTGCCTTAGACACAATGTCTAGAAACTTAGGTTCCGACCCAATGACAACATCCCAGCAGATCCACGATAAACTCCTGGCAAACGATGTGAATGCTCAAGCTGTCGGTATGTACATCAAGCCGTATGTGGATCGCATAGCTAATCAACAGAATACTGCTCCTCAAATGGATCAGCCAGTCAATGAGACTATGGAAGCTCCTAACATAGACACAGAGACATTTGAATCCAGATTACCAGAAGTCCCGGCATTAGAACAATCGATAACAAATGAAGACATACTTCCAACAAACGAAGAAGTCATAGCAATGCGAGATGGTACTTTTGTTCCAGAAGATAAACGAAAGTTAGTCGACGCAGCAAACTTACTTAACGATAGATGGAAACTTATTACCGGGCGTGAAGAGCCTTTTGAGTATAATGATGAAAACGTCGAAGTCATCTCTGATGCAATGGCAAGAGAGGCTGTCAACAACTTAAGCAAAGATGGCAACGCTATTGGATGGTATGACAGGAAAATTAAAGCAGCAAAACGAGTCTTGTCATTAATTGAGCCTAGAATAACTCAATCGCCTGACGCAGAAGCAGCATTTGATTTTGCTTTGGCTGTTACATCAAACGGTCAAGCTGTCGAAATGAACTTTGAGTATGCAGTCGATGTTTTCCGGCAATTTATGGATACAGGCAAAATGCCTACCAACTTCAAACAGGGTGGTGAGCGTAATGCAGCTATGAGAACAGCTTTTGAGTTCTTTAATGCTTACAATGAATCAGGTGTTAATGAGCCTATCCAAATGTTCTTAGACAGAGATTTTACCGTTGCTACATTAAATGATACAATTAACGAGTTTAATAAAGAGCATGGTACTAATATAAAAGTCCCAAGCTCAGAAACAGTTAATACGCCTGTTAAAGGATCATACATATTAGGACCTAAGATAGGCCAAGGTTTTTATCAAAATATACGAGGTAACTACGAGCCACTAACCATGGATATCTGGTGGATGAGAATGTGGAACAGAATGGTTGGTCGTCCTTTTGTAACCACCAAATCTCCAGAATTTATGAGTAAGTCTAGAAAAGGATTAGCTGATCAAATTAAGAAATCGACTGGTTTAGAGCGAAAGCTTATCAATGAAACGCTCAAATCAACTAACGAAACCAGAAAAGGTTTGTACAAAGATAAAGCAAGGTTTGAAGCATTTATAGAAGCGTTAGAAAAGAGATACCAAAAGTTCTATCGGCAGTATAAAAAGGATAATGGCGTCAACCACAACAAACCGCAGTTGTTCCAAAGTACCGGTACATATACCAAGAACATGGTGAAGCAGCTACAGGCTCAGCCAACCCCAGCAGATCGTCCATATATGCGTCGAGTAACTGCAAGAGCCTTAGAAAAGCTTAGAGAACAAGGAATAGACATTACAACAGCTGATTTTCAAGCTTTGATGTGGTATCCTGAGAAATTATTGTATAGAAAGTTAGGTGTGCAACCTGGTAATGGCTCAGATAATGATTATCTAGATGCTGCAAGGTTGTTAGCACAGAAGGAAGGGATATCAAATGACCAAATCCAAGAAGCACTCCCCCAGTCAGAGCGAGACGGAGAAGTCGATAATAGAACAGGTACCGCCACACCTGATGAAGGAGTTTATCGAGATGCTGGCAGAGGCAACCAAGAAGAAGGAGGAATCCTTAGATCCCAAAGCCCAGCAATCCCAGGAAGTGGACTACCAGGAGCAGCACTTACAACCCCAAGTTCCAATCTTAGCCTCCAGGAAGTAAAGCCCCACCTACAACCAGCTAAAGAAGTCTTTGAGATTGGCAAAAAGGGTAGCGAGTTTGAAAATGGTGTCGATACCATGGAAAAAGCTCAAAGACTAGCTAACGCCCTAAATGTAACTATTGAATTAGTAGATAAATTACCTGGTGGCTCATCTGGTACTTACGCTAATTATAGAAATGTTGGCGGTGCAATCAAAGCATTAAGAAAAGGCTCTGACCACCCAGCATACTCAGGCGAAATTATCACTGAGATAGACGAATTGACTACAGTTTCACATGAGATAGCACACGCTCTCGGTAGGCCAAGGATAGACAGAGAAGTGACACCAGAAGGTGAAATAGGTTTCAGAAATAATCCTTTAGTTAATCAACAATCAAAAGCTGCAAACCTTTCAGTTCATAGAGGATCTTTTGAAGACTTTATTCTAGATGCAACAGGCTTAAATAACGAAGAACAAATTGCAATTATCAAAGAGATTATAAACCTACAAGAAAACGTAGATGTAGTCTTTGAAAACAGGCCAGAGCTTGGGAAAAGTGCAATAAGAGGTTTTAGAAAAACAAGAGAAGTCTCATCAAAGAAAGCAGAAAACCAAGCTTTAAAAGAGATAGAAAGTCAGCTTCGTGATGTAGATATGACACTGACCCCATCTCAAAAATCAGGCATCATAAGAGAATTTGTCAATACCGAGAAAAGTCGTATGAACAGAGCTGTAGACAAGGCCCTTAAATCACATCGTATGACCTACACCAGGGATGTTAACGAACTAGCTGTTGATCCTCTTATGTTGTACATATCTAATCCCAAGATGGCAAAAGAGTTAGCTCCCACAGTATCCAAGAAGATTAGGTATCTCTTCAATAACTTTGGTGGTCCAAAGAACCCAGTGACATTCTACACTTTCCCTCTAGCAACAATCCTAGCAATTGTTATGGCATCATTAGCAGCTAAGGATGCAGAGGACGAAGAGAGAAACCGCCTCATGCAAGCACCTCCAGGAGCCTTAACACCTCCTCCAGCTGCCTTAAGTGGACTAATGATCTAATATGAAGAAACCAAGGAAGAAGTCACCACCTCGGGTCCCTAAAGAACCTCACAAAGCACCAAAGAATAATTACTTTGCGACGCTTATGAGTACACCGGAGGGGAGAGCATTGAGACGCGAATGGTCGACACGTCCCCGGAAGAATGGTGGTCGCCCAAAAGGCACTCCGGATGGCTACAGGACAGAAGAAATCAAACCAATCAGGGAGAAGGCAAAAGAAGAAGCAAAGGATATCGTTAATATCATGTCTAAGAAATACAACATTGAAGATGAGTATTCAAAAGAAGCTCTTACAACTGCCGTGGAAGTTATGCGTGTACCAGGCGAAACGCGAGAGCGTCTAGCAGCTGCACGACTAGTCCTCGATTTTACTCGTGGAAAGCCGGCATCTAAATCAGAAGTAACGCTAGGAAAAGCAGAAGATTTCCTATCGTCTTTACTCCTACAAGAAGAAGAGCAAACTAATGAACACATCGATGATGGACAAGAAACTACAAGCAGTTCGAAAACGCTTATTAACTGATTTTAAATACTACGCTAATGCATCCCTAAAGATTAGAACTAAAGCCGGTGAAATAGCCCAGCTTAAGCTAAACCCAGCCCAGATAATTCTAAACGACGCTGTTACTGCCCAGTTAGAGACTGAAGGTAAGATCCGCGTTATTATCTTAAAGGCGAGGCAGCAAGGATTATCAACTTATACCGGTGGCTATCTTTATTATGCCGTTAGCCAAAGACCAGCTCGAAAAGCCATGGTTGTAACGCACCATGCTGATAGTACTAGGGCTCTATTTGATATGACTAAAAGATATCATGAGCATTGCCCTGAGATACTGAAGCCTCACACTAAGTACAGCTCCAGAAGAGAGATGAACTTCGATGTTCTCGACAGCTCTTATGTTGTCGCTACAGCTGGTGGCGAAAGTATTGGTCGAGGTGAAACACTAACTCATATACACGCATCAGAACTCGCATTCTGGCCTAAGAGCAGCTCTTTGGATAACTGGAACGGTTTAACACAAGCTGTACCAAATACTCCTGGGACAGCTGTTTTCGTGGAAAGTACAGCCAACGGCGTCAATGGGATATTCTATGATTTATGGCGAGGAGCAGTAGATGGAAAGAATGGTTATGTCCCGGTGTTTATTCCCTGGTTCGTTGACCCAGAATATCGTGAAGATGTTCCTGAGAACTTTGAGAGAACACCAGAGGAGAACGATCTTGCGAAAGAATATGACTTAGACGATGGGCAGCTTATGTTTAGGCGTCGAAAGATCGCTCAAAACGGCATAGACTTATTTAGACAAGAGTATCCATCAGAACCAGAGGAGGCATTCTTAACAACTGGTCGTCCAGTCTTTAATCCAGACCAGCTGCAAAAGAAGATTAAAACAACGAGGGATCTCGAAGAGAGATTTGCCTTAGAAGGAGAAGAGTTCCTCCATAATGCAAGAGGCGAGCTGTCTACCTTTAGAAAACACGTTGAAGGTGAGCAGTATGTCATTGGAGCTGATGTCGCTATGGGTGTCAGAAATGGCGACTACAGTGTTGCACAAGTACTCGACAGTAAGAAACGCCAAGTTGCAATCTGGAGAGGCCATGTCCACCCAGATTACTTCGCTCAAGTTCTGTATGCTTTAGGATCGTTTTACAATGAAGCTTTCATATGTGTAGAGAATAACTCACATGGGATATTGACTTGTACTAGACTAGGAAAAGACCTGGCATACCCTAACTTTTATACTGAAGTAGTCATGGATAAGTTAACTGATCGAGAGACGATTAAGTTAGGTTTTTCTACGACTGCTAAAACGAAACCCTTAGTGATCGATCAGCTTAGAGCCTCGATGCGCGAGGATGAACTAGAGCTGAACGATAAGGTCACTCTAAGAGAAATGATGTCATACATCGTTACAGAAAGTGGCGCTATGCAAGCCGAACAAGGCTGCTTTGACGACTGCGTGATGTCGTTAGCCCTGGCAAACCATGTCCACACTGGTGCTTGGGAGCCAATCAAATCCACAGATAACTACTATATTGAAATGGTTTAAAATGAAGAAAACAGATTACAAGAAGATTGATGACGAGCATATAGTTACGCTTGTTGATTCAAATATTCGAAGATCTATAGGCTACTACGATAGTCAAATCTCAAGAGAACGTAAAAGGGTCGTAGATTACTACAACGCAACTCTTCCACGGCCAGCTCACGATGGTAACTCAAAGTATGTCTCCCAAGATGTCTACGATGCTGTAGAGAGTATGAAAGCAGCTCTGTTAGAAACCTTCTCAGCCGGCAACAAAACTGTAAAGTTTGCGCCTCAAAACGCTGATGATGTTGCAATGGCAGAGGTATGCTCAGAATACACTGATTACGTCTGTAATCGTCAGAACGATCTTTTCAGTGTCATGGGCAGCGTCATCCACGATGGCCTTATAGCTCGCGCTGGTATCGCTAAAGTATTCTGGCAAGTTCAAGACCATACAACAATTGAGCCATTTGAAAACATTACTCAAGACGTTCTCGATATGATGTTAGCTGAGGATGGAACAGAGATTGATGAAGTAACTGAAGAAGACGAGTTAGGTCTTGTCTCCGGTACCCTTGCAATCACCAGGGACACCTCCCAGGTCATGATTGATGCGATACCTCCAGAAGAGTTCATTATATCACCACAAGCAACTTCATTAGAGGATGTGTTGTTCTGCGCTCACAGAACTCGGAAAACAATGTCGGAGCTAAGAGAAGAAGGCTACGACGAAAAGCTGCTAGAAAGAATAGGGGACCACGACGACGTCGATTTAGAGACAGATCCGGAAGTATTAGCTAGGCATGAAGATGTCGGAGCTGACAGAGGATTTGGCTCAAACAACTATCAAGACCAAGTTCGCAACATCACAGTGTATGAAGCTTACATGGAACTTGATTGTGAAGGGACTGGGGTTGCCGAACTATATCGTATCATAAAGGCTGGTAATACCCTACTTTCAAAGGACATAGTGACCAGGAAGCCATTCGTAGCATTCGTTCCGCTCCCCATCCCTCACAGCTTTTATGGAAGCAACTTTGGATCTAAAGTAATCTCCACTCAAAACGCCAGAACAGTCTTAACGAGATCGATCCTCGACCATGCTGTCGTTACAACTAACCCACGCTACACAGTTGTAAAAGGTGGACTAACGAACCCACGAGAACTCATTGATAACAGAGTAGGCGGCATCGTTAACGTCACACGCCCGGATGCTATTGCCCCAATGATGCAAGCACCTCTCAACCCATTTATCTTCCAAACCATACAGATGCTTGATGAAGACAAAGAAGAGAACACCGGTGTCTCTAGGCTATCACAAGGTTTAAATAAAGATGCGATCAGTAAGCAAAACTCAGCTGCAATGGTTGAGCAGCTGGCAACAATGTCTCAGCAGCGTCAGAAGATCATTGCTAGGAACTTTGCCAACGGTTTCTTAAAGCCTCTTTTCCACAAAGTTTACCAACTCTGTGTTGAGAACGAAGAGGAAGCTAAGATCGTTGAATTATCGGGTGGTCAATATGTAGAGATCACACCAGCTGCCTGGACTGACAAGCGAGACGTCACAGTTGAGTTAGCACTAGGATACGGTGAGCAAGAAAGAGAAGCTCAAAAGTACCTAGAGATGCATACAGCATTCCAAGCTGACCCAAGCTTACAGAAGATGTATCTTCCAGAAAATCAATATGCATTGATATCTAAAGTGATGGAGATGACCGGCATTAAGAATGTTAAGTCGTATCTAACACCGCCAAATGAGCTACCCGAAGAGCAGCCAGATCCAGCTGGTGAGATGCAAATGCAAATGGCTCAGAAGCAAATTGAATTACAAGAAAGACAAACAGCTGTCGCAGAGCAGAAAGCTCAGCTTGAAGCACAAGTACAGCAAATGAAATTAGAACTAGAGAAGATGAAGGCAGAGAAATCCTTCGCTATTCAGTCTGATACAGTTGATCTTAAAGAGGCACAATTCGAGCATAAGAAACTAATCGATAAAGCTGAAATGATCCTCGCTCAATCAACTGATGATGTTAGAGCTATCGCAAGCCCTAACGGTTAAACATCTAAGAAAGGATAAATAAGGATGAGCAACCAAGAAGAAATGCTAGTGGAAGCTGGCAACAATGCTGAAGCGCTTCTAAGTACAGAAGCTTTTGGCAAGACTATCAATTCTATAGTCGAAGCAACTTTCCAATCTTTCGTTAATTCGAAGCCAGAAGAAGCTGAGGCTAGAGAAAAGACCTACCATCATTACCGAGCTACGGTAGACATTGTAAACACACTGAAACAGCAGATCTCAGTACGCGATGAAATTCTCGGTAAGAATAAAACAACTGACAACCAGGAAGAGGAAGGAACGGACCATTGAGTGACAACGTCCAGCAAGACCCGAACTCAGAACCAGTAGCGTTATCTATGGACGATGCTGCTGATGCAATTCTAGGCAGATGGACGGACCCTGATGAAGATCAGGCATCCGAAGATGCTCTAGAGGCAACAGAAGAGGACAATATTGTCGATGAGACAGACGATACCTCATCTGAAAATGAAGTAGACGAAGACGATACAACTGAAGAAGTTGAGACAGACCCTGACGAGGAAGAAACCGAAGAAGAGGACGATGAAGTAGAACCAGTCGCAGCATTAAGCGACGAGACTATGATCGACATCCAAATCGACGGTGAAACCAAACAGGCATCTGTCAAAGACCTTAAGAGGTTGTACGGTCAGGAAGCTTCACTCACAAGAAAGTCTCAAGAGACAGCGGCTAGTCGTAAACAAGCAGAAGAAGCTATACAAAAAGCCGATGCAAACTATCGAAAGATGCTAGAACGCGCTGAAGAGCGTTGGAAGCCTTATTCTGAAGTAGACATGATGATTGCTGCAAAGCAAATGTCTAATGAAGATTTTGCCCAACTTCGCAATGAAGCTAAACTAGCGGAAGACGACCTCAAATTCTTGAAGGAAGAAAGCAATAAGTTCTATGAGGACCTAAAAGCTGAACAGACCACTCAGATGCAGACAGCTGCAAAAGAGTGTATCAAGACGTTACAAGCTGAAGTTCCAGATTGGTCGAATGACTTATATAATGACATTCGTTCTTATGCTGTCACTCAAGGATTACCGTCTGAGCAAGTCGACACTATTGTTGATCCCAATGTTATCCAGATCCTCAATAAGGCTCGACTTTACGATGCCGGTAAGAAGGTAGCCGCCAAGAAGAAGGCAGCTAAGGCACCAGTCAAGGTGCTTCGGTCTAAGAAATCCCCAACCAATATCAATGAAGGTAAAGTTAAGCGTCAGGCAGCAGCTATGAAAGCTCTGAATGACAGCTCAGGTTTATCTGGGGATCTCGATGCGATTGCTGACGTTTTGATGAACCGCTGGGAAACCTAAACCATCAAATGCCACGAAAGGAATTAAATCATGGCGACATTTTCGACCTACGATCAGGTGGGAAAATCTGAGGATATGAGTGATATTATTGTTAATATTACACCCTCAGACACACCCTTCTTTTCTTTAATTAAATCAGAGAAAGTACACGCAAGAACTTACTCTTATATGGAAGATTCACTTGCAGCAGCTGCGGTAAACGCAGCAATCGAGGGTGCCGACGCGAGTATTGGTACCTTGTCCGCCACTACAGAACGCACTGGGACGGCTCAAATTTTGCAAAAAAGTTTGCAAGTGAGCGCCACAGCAGACGCGATTAAGACTCACGGTAGAGCAAAAGAGACTGCTTACCAACTAGGTAAGGCCCTCAAAGAGATCAAACGCGATCTAGAGAGAGCTATGGTAGGCGTAGATCAAGCCGCAGTAGCCGGTAATGCCTCTACAGCTCGTAAGATGGCATCAGCTACACAGCTGATCTCTACAGCACTCGACGCTGGCTCAAATTCCACCGATGCTTTGACAGAAGCAAAACTTCTGACATTAGGGCAAACTTGCTACACAAATGGATCTGATCCAAGCGTGTTCATGATAAAACCAGCCGACGCTCAAATTGTCGCTGGCTTTGCAGCTGCAAGTGGTAGGAACCGAGAAATCCAACAGTCTAAATCGCTTGTTAATGCGGTTGATCTGTACGTTTCTCCATACGGCGAATACAAAGTCGTACTAAACAGACACCAATTGACTACACACGCATTCCTGGTCGATCCAGCAATGTTTAAGTCAACAGTGTTACGTCCTTTCTCACGGAAGTTACTTTCTGTGACAGGTGACTCTGACAAGCATCAAATCGTTGGTGAGTACTCATTGAAGCACTCAAACTTCAGCGACAGTGGCATGATCACTGGCTTGTCTTAATACTAATTAGTCCCTTCGGGGTCTAACTATGAAGAACCAGGGCAAAGGTTTTGCGCTCTCCTTTCCTGCGTCTTGGTTCTTCTCATAATTTATTTCTAAAGGAGAAACCAATGAGCAGCAAAGAAGACGATAAGAAACCTAAGAGCCAGCTTGGTATGCATGATGTTAATTTAGACTGGCTAGAGAATGCCGAAGGACTAGCAACCAAGCAGACCCAGTATATCTCCCAGGAGTTCTTAGATGATCTAAAAGATAGCCGCATTCAATCAACAAAGCAGCGCGAAGGTGACTTCATGAGGGTAGCATCAATACCAGTGGCTGTCGTTGATAAGTGGAAGCGAGAAGGCTTCGATATCTTCGAGGAAACCGGGGCAGCCATCGTCAAGCGTCTTAAAAATGAAGACTTAGGTTTCTTCATGGCTACCGACAAAACAATACATTAAGGATTTATTCATATGAACAAGGGTAACTTACGGTCTCACTTTATAGCCGTTCTCAATCGTTCTGACATCACTAATACATTAGCTGACACGTTCATCGATCAAGGTATCGCTAGGATACAGCGTCAACTGCGAATACCAATCATGGAAGCTCAGCAAACTTACGCTATCTCAGTTCAAACAGCATCAATTGTTGTACCCTCAGATATGTTAGAGCTTATGGATATCTACTTCGATAAGACAACTTTAACGAGAGTTCCCCTAGAAGAGATGCTCCAGATGAAGGATATCGGTGAAACAGGTACGCCCATGTACTTCACAAGAGAAAGATCTACGTTACTATTATACCCAGAGCCAGCTACAGGTACCGTTGTCGTTAACTATTACGCTGAGTTCCCAGCTATGACTTTAGACAGTGATGAGAACACACTCGCTAAAGTAGCATCTGATGCAATCATATACGCAGCTCTCACATACGCAGCTGACTACTTCTTAGATGAGAGAGCTGATCTCTTTACAGGTAAATTCGGACAATTCATTGCTGAGTTACAAGGTCAATCAGATGATGCTGATGCCTCTGGCTCTCTCCAGGTTATGCGACCTTCCGCAACTTTCACAGACTAATTCACAAGGATAATAAATGGCTAAGAGTTCATTTTACACTGATGGTGGCACAACAGCATCAAACGTAGACTCAATCACTTCTTTGACTAATGAGGCTACAGCTTCAAAGAACGCAGCTAAAGTATCTGAAGATGCAGCAGCAGCCTCAGCTACAGCCTCAGCAAGTAGTGCCACAGCTTCAGCGTCATCGGCCTCCTCAATAACTGGATTTGTAACCTCTGCACAAGCCGCTCAGACAGCCGCAGAGACAGCTCAGTCAGCAGCATCAACAAGTGCTAGTCAAGCGGCCTCCAGTGCCGTTGCAAGCGCTAGCAGTGCCGCTGCCTCTGAAACATCGAAGGTGGCATCGGAAACAGCTAAAACTGCCGCAGAAACGGCTAAGACTGCTTCAGAGACAGCTAAGACTGCCTCAGAAACAGCAAAGACAGCCGCAGAGACAGCCCTAGATAATTTCACGGATCAATACTTAGGCGCTCATTCATCAAATAGAACGACTGATTTAGATGGTAACTCTCTTGTTGTAGGTACACTCATGTACAATACAACTGATAACAACATGAAAGTTTATGACGGTTCAGCCTGGGACAACACCTTTGCAACACTGTCAGGCACTCTACAGATTTCTAATAACCTCTCTGATCTAAACAATGCCTCCACAGCACGATCTAATTTAGGTGTCGCTATTGGTGGTCAAGTCCAAGCACACTCCTCAGTTCTCGATGCCACCACCGCAAGTTACACAACAGCTTTAAATACTAAGCTTAATGCAATAGAGGCTTCAGCTACCGCAGATCAAACAGACGCAGAGATTAGAGCCGCAGTTGAAGCGGCAAGTGACAGTAATGTTTTTACGGATGCTGACCATTCTAAGTTAAATGCAATAGAGGCAAGTGCTGATGTAACAGATACAGCAAATGTAACCGCCGCAGGAGCATTGATGGACAGTGAGGTAACAAACCTCTCAGAAGTTAAGGCTTTTGATGCTAGTGAATATGCAACAGCCGCGCAGGGAACATTAGCAACTAATGCTTTACCAAAAAGCGGTGGAGCTATGACAGGTGCTATAACAACTAATTCTACATTTGACGGTAGAGATGTTGCTACTGACGGCACTAAATTAGATGGAATTGAAAGCAACGCAACGGCAGACCAGACAGATGCGGAAATTAGAGCCGCAGTAGAAGCGGCTTCTGATAGTAACGTCTTTACAGATGCTGACCACAGTAAACTAAATGCAATAGAGGCTTCAGCTACCGCAGATCAAACAGCTTCAGAGATCTTAACTGCTATTAAGACTGTTGATGGGGCAAGCTCCGGATTAGACGCTGATCTCCTTGATGGTCAACATGGTTCTTACTATGCACCTCTTGCATCACCTACGTTTACTGGCAATCCTGTCGCTCCAACTCAGTCAGCCAGTAATAACTCAACCAGAATAGCTACGACAGCATATACTGACGCCGCAATTGCCGCTCTTGCTGACAGCGCTCCATCCACTCTGAATACGTTAAACGAGCTTGCCGCCGCTCTCGGTGATGATGCTAACTTTAGTACTACTGTAACTAACAACATTGCCGCTAAACTGTCGCTAGCTGGTGGTACAATGACTGGAACACTAGTTGCTCCTACAATAAATGTAAGTGGAAATATTGATGTTGATGGCATAAGTAACTTAGACGTTGTAGATATTGATGGTCTTTTAACAGCCAGTGCAGCTATTGAAATAAATGGTGCAGCAGGTGCTGGTATTTCAGAGGGAATGTTGATTGATTGGTCAACAAACTTAGCTAGATTTTTAACATATGACAGCTCTTCTGGTTCTGAAATAGCTTTTTTCACACAGCCCAGCGGAGGGTCTACAGCAGAGAGAGTTAGAATAAAAGACGATGGCGGATTTGTGGTTACACCAGTTGCTGGTGGACACGCAGTCTTTAACGAAGGTTCAATAGATGCAGACTTCCGTGTTGAATCTAATGGCAACGCTAATATGTTATTTGTTGATGGTGGTAATGATAGAGTTGGTATTGGAACTACAAGTCCTAGTTGTATTTTACACGGATCAACAGGAAGTAATGGCTCTGGTCTCATTGATGTTGCAAGATTTCAGAATGAAGGAACTTCTGCCAATGACGGAGCAAGAATACAGCTTACTGCTGGGGCTTCAACGTCTGGAGCAGGCATAGGTTGTTTAGGTTATGATTTAAATTCTGCTCACTTAGTTTTTCATGCTGGTGGTAATACAGAACGTATGCGTATCGACACATCAGGCAACGTGTTGGTGGGTAAAACTGCTGTTGATTTTGCAGTGGCAGGTACGGAAATAATGGATCACGGCGAAGTTCAAGTGACTCGCGCTGGTGGTGTTCCAATGTATCTCCGCCGCAACACCA
>Ga0208767_1000810_pt1 | contig 25613 bp, 42 predicted proteins | sample VirMetDEL_Mar_21_FD_184514 | JGI IMG/M metagenome (GOLD analysis project Ga0208767, IMG submission 184514) | Aqueous microbial communities from the Delaware River and Bay under freshwater to marine salinity gradient to study organic matter... | ecosystem: Environmental > Aquatic > Marine >... | reverse complement strand
TGCTGACTTATCTCTTGCTATTGCTAATGGTGATATCCCATTAGATATGTATGTAAAAACAATGGAGAAGTACAATCTAAGTGGCAGGGATATTGGATTAATTTATCAGGCTAACGTATCTAATGCCGCGAGACTTCTTAAATCAGCGCAAGCTATTGGTGGAAAATCTGCCCAAGATATTCTGTTACTTAAAAAACAGCTAAAGGCGGCTATTGATAAGGGGCAGGATTTAAGTGAAGCAGTTGGGGCTGACGTAAAGCTAGCTACTGAAGTTGGTCAGGAAGCAACTATACGTGGATACGCCAAGGATACCGCAAATAAGTTTGAGCGTGTCCGTCGATCTATTATGACCTCTCAGCCCGTCACTACCTTACGTAACGTATTCGGTGGAGCGTCTCGTTTAACACTGGACATGTTTGAAGAAGCTGTAGAGGTTGGTAGCGTTGCTTTGTATAACGGTATTGCAAAGAGTGTTGGTGCTAAACCAGTAGAAGCGAGCAAAAGATTTCTCAACGCGGGAGACATGGGCAAGTATGTCATCAACACTCCTGAAGCAGACCTGATTGCTAATCTGTATAAAAACATTGACCAGAAAGGATTTGATCGCTTTTTCGGTAACTTTATTGATTCATCTGTAGCGGGAACGAAGACAGATGGGGGTGGATGGTTAACGGGCATTGGCAACGGCCTTAATATCCTTAACAGAATGTCAGATAACTTCTTTAAGAAGAGTGCATTTGCCGGTGAACTTAGCCGCCTAGTTAAGGCTAACTATGATGAGAACCTTACCGACCTCATAAAAGAAGGGCGATTCAACAGCATTGATCCTAAGCTTTTCAATGAGGCAATGGATAAAGCTTTTGAGATGGTGTATCAAAAAACTCCGAAGGGTAAGGGCTTCTTTGCTGAGCAGGCTAGGAATTATTTAAACATTGATCAACAGTACGGCTTTGTTACCGGATTACTGATTCCATTCCCACGGTTTGTGATTAATCAGATTCAGTTTATGTATGAACACGCTCCCATTATCGGCATGTTACAAGCGGAGAAACTGGGCGGCGGTGGCAAGGTAGCAGGAAGATCATTAGCTAAAAGAGTGTCACAGCAAGCCAGTGGTGCAATGATGCTTGGTACTTTCATGAGTCTTCGTAACACGCAAGACCCCGGAACACTTTGGTATAACGTAGAGACTGAAGAAGGTACTGTAGATCTTCGCCCTATGATGGGACCGATGAACTTAGAGCTATACATTGCTGACACAGCTATTAAGATGTATCGAGGAGAGCCACAGCCTAACCTTGTCGGTTTCTCACAGGACATGGTCCAGACTGCTATTGGTTCATCTATGAGAGCAGGGACAGGTCTTCAGTTAGTCAATGATGTGTTACCTAGTTTGCTCGGTGATTTAGACCCAGAAGGTTCTACAGGTGGAAAGCTCTCCATTGCTAATCAACAAACACTTGGAAGGATTGCGGGTGATTACCTTAACACGTTCACTTTCCCTCTCTACGTAAGTGTTGCAAGGGATCTGTATTCCCTGACTGACGAAGAAATGCGCCAAATCCCCGAAACTAATGGCGAAGTTAACACGCTAGATATTATGTTTACTCGTGCGGGTAGAACACTAGGACCAATTCGTGAAATGCTGGGTATGGAGAACGAGAAAGACCCACGCTACAGCTTGATGCGCTCTACTCCTGCCAAGAAGGTAGACCCACTACGTACTGCAACAACAGGATTTAACATCTCTGAGAATGCAAATGAAGTGGAGAAAGAGGCTAACAGACTTCAAGTGCGTCCTTATGAAATATATCGTAGGTTCAAGTTTGGTCCTGCCGATGTAAGAATCCGTGAACTGGTAGCCAGCGAACTGCCTCAGAAAATGTCAGGGTTCATCAGAGGCGAAGAGTACAAAAGGAAGAGCAATGAAAACAAAAGAAAGTTCTTCAAGGAAAAGGCTAGAGAAATTGTTACAGGTATCTCTTCCAATATTTTAGAAGAACTTGGCAATGCGATTGAACTCTTTGTAGAAAGAAATCCTGATGTAACAGAGGACATGATCAAAGAGGAGTTTGGATACACTATTAACGATATCATGCAGTATCGGTATGAGACTGAGATATCAAAAGATAATCGTGCCGCTCTTGAATCAGAAATCGGTAAGCCTACAGAGGACTCTAACTTCAGTGAATACTTATTGGAAGGACAAAATAAGTCAACGCAAGAGTTAGCTTCTGGTGGTCTAGTGCAGTCATTCGATGAAGGTGGTGTAGTAGTTGGTAAAACACGTGCTGGTCAACCTATATATGACAGCGGTGTTGATGATCAGACAAAGCAGATGGTTGAGCTTGGTCTTGACATTGCACCTGTAACTGGTGAGATACGTTCAGCACAAGCCGCTGTAGAGGACTTTGAAGAAGGTAACTACGGTATGGCGGCACTAGGTGCAATTGGAGCGTTGCCATTGTTAGGGATACCTGCCCGAAGTGTAGCTAAAGTTGTAAAGAATGTGGATAATTTTACTGAGTTTTTCACCCCCATTACATTGAAGGGTAGGAAGGGCGATAAGCAAGCTGTTCCCTCAGAACCTGTTATGAGAGAGACTGCTGAAGCAACAAAGGACATAGATCCTAAGTTAGCTAGAGCGAAAGCATCAGATGCTCCAAGTATACTGCCAGCACCGGGAAGATTCTTTGATCCTGACAGCAAGGATTTTAAGCCCAAACTATTGAAGATGGCTGAGAATAGCAATGTAGATGTCGATTTGACATTCGGGAACTATCTTGTCCCCGGTAGAGAGGCAGTAGATGTTTCTAATAAAACATTTAATAATTTATTCGTTAGTCCTCGCACATCATTTAAAAGAAGTAACGATCAGAATGCCGCTGTGGCAAAGGCTAACATTTACGATGGTCCAGAACTTTCAGTAGATGAGATGAAAGCCAACTATGTTGCTAACACAGGCAAAAAGGCTAATGACGCACGTGTCATAAGGACTAACTTAGTTCAGCCAGAAAAGTTCAAGATTGCCACTGAGTCAGGTGAAAGATTCTTGGATCACCCTATCGTTGCTGTACAGCAAATGTCTGGTAAGCATCCGGGCAATCCAGATCACAGTGCTCCACACTTCTATACGTTAGATGCACAATTTAAAGGTCCAGTTAGAATGGACAGAGCTACCGCTGTGGATAAGAAAGGAAAAGCACCTCAACCTAACCTCCGACCCGCAACAGTAGGTGGTCCAGAAGATATTCAACTTGGGAATGTGGTAGGTGAAATTCGTATAGGAACGAATAAGCACAAGCTATACGACTATGTTGAAGTGGATGGAACTAAGTCTGCACCAGAAGGGTTTGAGGAAATACCTGCCTTCAAGAAAGGCGGATTAATGAGCCGCAAATAAAAAACCCCTCATTGCGAGGGGCTTGTACGCTTTGCTGTAAGGGTGAGATCAAACAGCGGAGGGAAAACTGCCTTAGCAGTTTCTCTCTTATAACTAATAGTTATACACTAATGAATATAAAAGTCAATAGGTTATATTAAATCTTTCTTATTTGTCGTTTCAGGTGTCTGATGACTGCCTCCATTTCCTTGATCTTCTTGTTAAGTTTTTCAAATTCTTGCTTAACTTGATCTTGGCTCATGCGGCTTGCCACCCCCAATCGTCACCTTCCATACCTGCGCTATTGTAATCTGTTACAACACCCTCAAAGAAATTCTTGTGAGAATCTCCTGCAATGACCCAGTCCACCCATGGTAGCGGGTTCTCTTTGACTTTGTAGTTACCTTTGAGTCCAAGCTGAATGAGCCGTCTGTCCGCAATGTATCGGATATATGACTTAACTTCCTCTCTCGACAAGCCTTCCAAGTCACCCATCTCATACGCAAGATCAATAACTTTATCTTCCAGAGCAACTGCGTCTCTGACCATTTGATAGATATCTGATTTAAATTCATCTGTAACAATTCGGGGGTGTTCTTCACAGAATGTGCGGAACAGTTTAGTCATGCCTTCGCAGTGCATCGTCTCATCACGGATACTCCACTCGACGATCTCACACATGCCTCGCATCTTACCTGTACGTTGGTAGTTAAGTAGCATTACGAATGCGCTGAACAGGCTCATGCCTTCATTGATAACTGACCGGGCAACTGCCTTGCACAAACCTGACTGCGTGTTCACGTCAATGTCAGCCATGAACTCAATCTTATCTGCCATCTGTTGGTACTCAAGGAACGCTGAGAACTCTTCTTCTGGCAATCCTAACGTATCATTAAGTAAAGCATAGCTACGCTGATGCACAAATTCACGGTTAGCAAAGCTAGTAAGCATAGCCCGTATTTCGTTATTTTTAAATTTAGGTATGTAAGATTCCAAGTAGTTTGTTCCAACTTGGACATCCGACTGCGTAAAGAGTCTAAGGATCTGTGTAATATGGTTTCTTTCGACATCAGTTAACTTCCCGTTGTTCCACTGTGCTACATCATCCTGTAGCTTAGCTTCCCATTCACCCCAGTGTACCTTCTCATGTGAGATAGCCTTTTCCACAGCCCATGGATATAGAAACGGCTTATAAGTCTTTGATTCTTGTAGCAATGGCATTCCACCACTCCGTTTATTGTACAGTAAAAAAAGCCCACCGAAGTGGGCACCAAGGGTAGTTATACTCATCGAGGGAAATTAGTCAACTGATTTATTAGCCAATCTATTGCGAAGTTCGTTAACTTGTTGACGTAAATCAACAATTTCTTTTGCGGCTTTCTGTGACAGGGCATCTGGTACTACCTTAGTCTGCCACCCATTTTCTGTTTCTTCAACCATTTCAAGTGCTTGCGCCTCACGCAACGCTTTTACTAGGTCAAACTCTTCATCAAAATCAATACTCATGTAACTCCTCCATTGGGCGCAGTGCCTTTTTATCGACAACTTTTCGTGTTCCATATCCGAAGTTTCTTTCATAGCATTCTGTCATGAAGTCTTCTTTAGATATCCATCCTGCGACATCTACATAAGTATCATTGTACGCACCATACGCTAAGACTGCGATGTCAGATTTAAACCTATCAAAGCTGTCGAATATAAGATTGCCATTTTTGTAAGTAGAAAGCTTAACGTCAACCGTTCTACCGTCTGGCATAACATAATCAATGCCATCGTCAGCATCAACAGTAACATCCGTAGGTGGCAAGTTATATAGTTTAGCGAAAGCTAACTCGCCACGAAATCCCATCTCATTGCCTTGCTCCCGCTTAATTGATTCAGTGCCTTCTTTAAGTCTGGGTTTAGCACCCTGTCCTCGACAGATACGAACAGTCTCCTCTCCTTTGTGCTTACAAGATTGCAAGTCATCGTCAGTAAAATCAACACGAATCATTATTCCTCTCCAGTTCTAACTTGATAAGCTTAGATTCTATCTTAGCAATCTTTCTAGAGCTTCTCTTGGCCGAAGCCTTGAGTAACTTCATCCATAGCTTTAGCAATTTCTGCTTCACGTTTCGTGCTGTCATCAAATACCCCGTTATGTATGCACTTCTCATATGTATTCCATAGCTCGTTAAAGCGCATCTCAGAGAAGATCTCTAACCCCATAAGGGCATTCATTACCTGATCCTCATTCATGTGCTCAGCGGACGTATAGAAAGCCTTGATGTCATCGGATGTACGCCATGCTTTCATGATCGCATCTTCCAAATCAAAACGATCTACTGGCTTTCCTCTGTCGTTCATGTGTATACCGTTAATCTTCATCGTGATCTTCATACCCTTCGTGTTCATCATCGTAACAACCGTGTAGCTGTGTGAAGAATTCATCCATACCTGAATAACACATTGCGCAGAAGGCTACGGGGAGGATACCTAAGTATCCATCAATCCCCCCTTCAAGTTCAATGTCGAACTCGCAGTGACACACAGAGCAGACTAGCTCATTGTGACTTCTATCTTTCTCTGTGCTCACGTGCTCTATTGGTCCTATTGAGATATGTAATTGTTTCTTTCTACTCATTAGCCTTGGCAGGAGATACACTCATCTCCATCCTCATCTACGGTAAAGTCTTTAAGTGCTACACGTTCCACTGATGCACCCACTTTATCAGCAGATACCCCTGCATTAGTACGTAAGTAGTACAGTCCCTTGAGTCCACCCTTCCATGCTTTGATATGCACAGAGTTGACGTAGGGTTTAGGTGAACCAGATGGGAAGAACAGATTCACTGACTGCCCTTGACAGATAAACTCCTGTCTCTTAGCCGAGTGTTCAACAACCCACGCTTGATCAAGTTCAAAGGCTGTCTTGAAAACGCCCTTCTCATGATCGCTGAGGAAATCCAGATGCTGGACAGAGCCTTCATTCGCAATGATCGACTTCCATGTGGCTTCTGTATTTTCACCATGCTCCTCCAGTATCTGCTCTAGTGCTTTGTTCTTAACCAGATGCGCACCTGCACGTGTTCTGTGCGTGTACGCATTCGACTTGATAGGCTCAATAGATGCTGAGCACCCGCATATGATAGACGAGTTAGCATTCGGAGCAATCGCAAGTAGATGAGCATTACGCCGCCCTGTGCCTGCCATATCAGGTGCTTCACCCCTTTCCTTACCAAGGTTGTAGGTTGATTTAAGAGCATCCTCCTTGATGCGTTTAAACATCTGGTAGTTTTCACTAGCCGCCTGCCAAGATTCCCAAGCAATTCCTTTGCTTTGCAAGTAACCGTGAAAGCCCATTGCTCCAAGACCAATTGATCTTTCCATGTACGCACTGAACTTAGCCTTCTCTAACTCTTCCGGAGCATTGCGGATAAAGAATTTAAGGACGTTGTCCAAGAGTCTGACCAAATCTTGAACCATTCCGGTGTCTCGCCACTCGTCCCACTTTTCAAGGTTGACTGAGGAGAGGCAACAGACTGCTGTACGTTCTTCAGATGTAGCGAGATGGATTTCATTGCACAAGTTACTGCCATTAATTGTGAGTCCAAGTGCTCTTTGAGAATCCGGTAACCCTCGCTGGGCTGTGTCGATAAAGTTGAGGTAAGGGCTACCTGTTCTGAAGCGAGCTTCAAGTATTCTTTGCCACAGTTCTCTAGCTTGGATTGTAGCTCTGATAGCTCCTGAATCAGGGCATCGTAATTCCCATTGTTCTCCATTTTGTACTGCCTCCATAAAAGCATCTGTAATATTTACTGCATTAAACAAGTTGAAACACTTGCGGTTAGCATCCCCACCTGTAGGTAACTTGAAGTTAATGAACTCAAGTATCTCAGGGTGAGACACATCTAGGTATGCCGCATACGAACCTTTACGGGTCTTGCCCTGTTTGTATGCAGTCATCTGTGAGTCTACGACTCTCATGAATGGGATCACTCCCGGTGCCTTGTCACTGACAGGTCTTACATTAGACCAGTGTCCACCGACACCACCACCCTTTACGGATAGCCATGCAACTTCAGCATTATGGCTGATGAGAGACTCAAGAGTGTCAGAAACATAAGTAAGAAAGCAAGAGATCGGCAATCCTTTTGGCTCAGCGTCTCTAGCCGGTGCGTTTGAAAGGACAGGACTAGCGAACATAAACCAACGCTTACTAGCATAATCATAAATACGTTGGGCGAAGTCATAGTCTCCCTCACAATAAGCAACAGAGGCACGTGCAAACGCCTGTTGTGCGTACAACTCTGAGTCTAACATGTAGTAATCTCGTAGCAGGGCTAGTGCTTGATCGCCAAGATCAGCATCCCTATCTAGATCTATTTTTATTCCTAGGTAATCCACGATGTCCATTAATCAATTCCTTCAATAGAAATTTGGCACTTCTTGAGTTCCGCACCCGGAATGTCATAGACACATGAATCGAGTACTTCGGTGACAATTTCTGTGATTCCATCTTCATGCCTTTGTCCGGGCGAAACCTCAGTTATATCTACATTGAATTCTAAGTCAACTTTTACTTGAATCTCTTGTGACATTACCAGTGTTTCCCTTCTGTCTCTTCCATCATCTCGATCATCCTGTCAAGATACCAACGTGCCTTCTTGGCATTTGTGATAGGGTCACCCTTACTCCACAGGCGAGTACCTAAGTACTTCAAGCACTGCCATTGACAGCCCCACATGGGAGCTAGGGGATGCAGGGAACGCATCACGTCACAGATGTAATCAAACGTCTGGATCAAACCGGAGTTGTAATGCTCTGGTCTGTCTACCTCATCAAAAAATCTATCGTCTTCATCTTCAAGGACATCATCAAATACATCACCTACAGATTGAATCTTTTCAATGCTCTCTGACTCACTCATCATGCACTCCCATGTGTCTTCGTATTGAAATCTAATGTGATAACCTTGCCATCTTTACTGCGAGTAAAAACAGTAGGCTTATTTTCTTCTAGGTCTACTTCGTATTCATCGTCGGAGTAGTCAGCAAACTTTTCTGCAAAGTATGACTTAACATACGTTAGGAACTCTGGGTCTTCTTCCATAAGCATTAGTGTACAGGCCATCATGCCACACACACTACGTAGCTGAGAAATATCTTCATCTGATAAGTCCCCCGCTAACTCTTCGTACATACCGGCAGAGACATTACCTGTCCATACGCCATCAACAAATTCAGGCTCAATATCAATCCCAAACATTGAATGTTTTTTATCTTTTACTTCATCACTCATTGTATAACTACCTTTTGATTTTTTTTAATGGGAACTGTACAAACTCACTAGGCATAACCTTGGCGGGTTTTTTCTTTTCCGTTATCCATTCCTGTGGGACATCCTTGTCCGCATACAGGAAGCCATACTTATCACACCACATTCCATATGATGTCTTAGATCCTTTACGAATCTTAGCTTTACTATTGGTGAATACAAATCGGATGTCAAGGGTTGGGTGTTGCTTCTGTATCTCCAGATGTTTCTTCCGGTCCTCAGTAGTGAACCTACCTTTAGTCTCTATCAATATTCCATTTGGTAATAAGAAGTCCGGTGTATATGTCCGATAGTTTAGTTCTTCCCATTCTATCTTCAGGCATTCGTACTTGGCATTACACTTTCTGTCCTGCAATGATTTGAGAACTGTCTGTTCTAGCCCAGAACGATAGCCGTGCTTGATTGCGTTACTTCTTGTCTTGCTTCTCTTTATATTCATCAGCTATCTCAATGTATGCAACCATAGGCGGTTCTTTTGCCTGTGATGCCAGTGAGGGTAGCTCTTTAAGGGAGGGCCAGCACTTGTATCTGTATTTGCACCAACCACATTCCTCACCGAGGATTTTGTTGCCGGTTGGTTTCTTGCGGAATGTTTCTTCAACAGGCTCAAAGCAACGCTCAAACTTATTCTGAGCTAGCTTATCTGCCTTATCTTCAACGTCATCCAAGATGTCCTGCCTATCGACAGCCATGTCCCATGCAGACACATACTTGAATTCGCCTGTTGCCTTGTTCAGTACCCACCATCCACCGGGTTCTACACCTAGAGCCTTGGAGTACCCTGCAAGCTGACCGATGTAGCCAAAGGAGTCATGAGCTTTGAGTGTCTCATAGTCCTTGAACTTGTTCTTGTATGACCACGGTGATGCAGACTTGATATCATCTACACGCTTATCCATGATCAAGTCATGTGTGCCATCAATCTTATGCTTACCTACGGTGAGGGTAGACTTGAAGCCATCACTGAAATCCACACCTGCCTCTGTCAACACTCCTTTGAAGACAGCTTCCACAATGTCACCAATCATCATGTTCATCAGGAAGTTAGCGGGCATGTCAATGCCTTCTTCTGGCTTGTTCTTATCAAACCATAACTGGCAGTAAGGTCTACCGATGTTAGACATACGTAATGTGAACTTTCGCTCACTCTGATTGAACTGTTTCTCAACAGCTTCCTGTACGTCCCTTACAATGCGAGCGATAGTGGCACTGCTCATGCCACGTTTCGCCTTACGTACATCCTCAAGATATCGGTGTATCTTTATCTCAGCAGGATGATTCATGATCAATCCCCATCGAATTCAATGAACTCATCAACTAACTTAGCATCTTCATCAGATGCTTGAGGCACGTTCTTCTCATTGAATGAGTTAACGATGTATTGATTGTAGTTACCAATCCACTCAATGAAGTCAGAGAAGCTTTGCTGATCAGCTTCCTGTAGCTCGACATTATTACTCAGGTCAAGCTCTTGGGTAGGCAGGAAGAAAGATGCTCCTGTAGGCAAGCTACGTTCCTCTGAGCCACACTTAATCCAGTGCTGTACAGGTAAACGCTTCTGCCTTCCTAGCTGTGTGAATGGTTCGCCCATCGTCTTGAAGGCATCACGGTTATCAATCTCCCAGATGAATGGGGATACATCCGCCGCAACTTCATTACCCTCAGCGTCAACGGGATTGATTAGTTTAACTTCGCCCATGAGCACACGGACACGTTTGATCTGCTTGATCAGTGTCTTTGTGTCATCAGGGAGAGCTTGGAAGTCTGCAATGTAGCCAGCAGGCTTACCACAGTTGAACTTGCCTGTGTTGTCCTTCAGATCACCATTAAGATCTTCAGCCATGATGGTCTTGACATAAGACTTCTCGTCTGAGTTGTAACGCTTGTACATAAAACGCTGTACAAACACACGGATCTCTACGCTCTCCGCATAGATGAATGACTCGTCTGGTAGTTGAAGACGGTACATACCAGCAGGTACAACCTCCATGTTCTTCATCTTACCCTTGACTTCTACCTGCCCCATGACTGCGGAGTTCCATATCCGTAATCGTGGAAGTGTAGATGCTTTAGATGGGCCACTGTTCATGTCAGCACCCATGCCCATGGCTTGCGCCATCTCTGCGAAGTTCGCAGTATTTAGTGTAGCTACGTCTGTTTTCATATCAGACCTCCTGTTGTTCAAGCCAGTTTACACCAAGTTTAGCCTCTAATAAAAGGGGTACATTGAAATTTATTTTAAATTTATTGTCAATGATTTCCTTCAGGTCACCATTAACTGACTCAATTACACCTATTACCTGTGCCTCTTCATCAGGATGTATGTCAATAACAATTGAGTCATGCACACTGTTAACGATACAGGATTGCAAATTAATCATGCGTTTCTGTATCTCTAATAGTATTGTAGGTACAATGTCAGCAGTAGCAAACGATTGCACAGGATAATTTTTAATCGCTGTGAAGTTAGTCACTGTCCCATTCTTCCTGCGCTTCACATCAGGGAATGCAAACTCCCTACCGCTAGGCGTAGTGATCTTCTTGTACGTAAGGACTTCCTTTGCTAACTCTCTGTGCCATCGGGCAATTCCTTTGTACTTCTCAGTGAAGTGCTCGTAGTACCGTGCTTCAGCAGATGTTCTTCCGTATCCTGTTGCTCCGTAGAGTGGGGCGAATGTATGTGCTTTCGCCTCCTGCCTGCCAGTTGCCTGACCCGCTTCCGAAATGACTTGTGCTGTGTATGAGTGGACATCAAAACCCTCCGTGACTTCTTTGATTGCTACCTCATCCTGCGACAGGTACGCCGCTACCCTGAACTCTAGCTGAGCGAAGTCAGCCTCCATGATCTTACCTCCTGCAAATCGGGATATGAATACCCGTTTTACAGGAAATGTACCGCCACGTGGCATGTTCTGCATGTTAGGGTCACGCCCTGAGAACCTGCCTGTGGATGTCATGTGCTGAGTAAGCCGTACATGAAGCTTGCTATCTGGCTTAGTAAATATATTGATACCATCCACGAAGCTAGAAAGATATGTATCGACCGCCGAAAGTCTGGTGAGTTTAGATAAGAAAGATGCGGCTTCTTGCATTCCTTTACTGACTGAGACATTACGTAAGTACTCCAGTTTATCTTTACTTGTACTGAATCCATTCGCACTGTGCCACTTAGCACTGGGTGCATTGAACTTCAGCCCTGCTAGTTTAGGTAGTTCATTTAATACATAGCCCCTGCCAGTACAGGTGCCACACTTAGTTGCATTCTTGTAGTTACTGCCATCTTTCTTCTGCTTGAAGAATGTGCCGTTGCCCTTACAGTCAGGACACTTGACAGCTTTAGTGCGTCTCACTGGAACACTTGATTCATTTACGAATCGTTTGAAGTCAGTAGGACTCATATATGGATCAGCGTCATTGGCCCATTGCGTTTTGTTCAGTGGCCTGCGTGAGTAGATTACACAAGATAACTGCTCAGGTGAGTTGAGGTTGACCGCAGTGTCGCCCATGAGTAATGCAACAGACTCATTTAAATCACGTATAAGTGATAATTTCTCTGCCTCAAACTCTTCACGTACCTGCTCCAGTGCCTCCGTATCTACCTGAAATCCTGTGCGGTAGATGTTTGTCAGCACCTTAGTAGTATCCATGGTTAGTTCAGCGACAGGTACAAGACCTCTGTTGGCATCGTCCCTGTAGTCAGCCTGTTGCTCGTAGAACAAAGCCATAGTTGTCTCAAGGTCACCGTACAAGTATTCCTTCAACTCCTCGTAAGGAATCTTATCTACTGTGTACCCGTCCTTGAGATACTTCTTGAGTGTGTCCTGCTTCTTGATTGGTAGATCGCGCCTCTCAGCACATGCTTCCAATGACAGTGGTTGTTTCTGTCCACGCTGTAGGATGTATTCACCTAGCATGGTATCCCACACAGCACCCTCGTACTGGAAGTTGGTCTCCCAGATCCACTGAAGATCATGGCTAGCATTGTGCATGATCAATAGTGTTGTCTTATCTAGCAGTGCTTGTATCTCTTCACAGTCACTCTTTCTGTATTCGTACTTACAATCGTACTCGCTATGATCAAACGTGTAGTGCTTGGGCTGTTCGCCCTCAACCAGTAAGCCGATCATGACTAACGTGTTAGTCGGTGTGAATGGATCTAAATGTAGCTTGCCATCTGTCTTAGTGACAGTGTTCTCTACGTCAAGTACTACTCGCATGTATTGATACCTTCCATAATTCATCAATGGATAAATTGTAGCAACTAGACTTCACAACATATCCGTTATCTGGATCTACATCACCCTTGTTCATGTACCTAGCTATCTCATAGTACTGAAGCCTTGGTATCATGCCGAGAAACCAAGCGACACTGTAATCATTCTTTACGCGAACAAATGCAAGATAATCACATTGTTGATGTCCACTTAATTTAGCCACACTACAATCGTAATGCGGTAACGGTCTGACAGATGTACGCTTTGTCTTTACGTCCACTGTCTCCTCATTAACTAATACAATGTCATAGTCTCTCGTATTTTTTTGTGTCCCATTGAGTAGCTCCGCAGTTACAAGCTCGCCAACGAAGCCCGCCACATTACCTTGTCCTTTGGTAATGCTGTTATTAAGCTTGCCCATTTCGACTGCCTGCTTCCTTGCTTCTAACAATACCTCATCCGATACAATAATTTCAATCACACCTCATACCTTCCTATGTAGTAGTTAAGATTACAAGTAATCCTACCATGCCACCCGGTTAGTTTGTTCTTTGCGATGTTAATATGTCGAGTAAACCCGTCATCTTCCATACCTTCAACCGGAGGATCTTTAGCTATAAGTAGCATCAGGTCAGCTTCACTGGCCTTACCTGTCTTACTACCCTCCATCATAGACTGGTTAAGATTAGTACGTCCCTCTGCCTCAGCACTTAGCTGTGACATGTAGAAGATTGCACAGTTATATTCCTTGGCTATCTGTCTAGCGTGAATGGCACAGAGCTTGAGTCCCTCATGCGATTGATCCTGAGCGAACTTGTCTCCCATATCTAACACGACGATGTCTGGCTTGTACGCCTTACATACCTGCTCAACCCAGTTCATATTCTGCCCGGTAGATTCCTTGAGTTTGATGTTGAAACTTAGCTTGTTCCAACGAGCATGTGCCTCATGGGGATTCTTCCTGATCTCCTTCATGGTCATACCAGTCAACGCTGTCAGGTAACGTGTACCAACACGGTGATAGGCTTCCTCGTTACAGAGCACAACACACTTGGCACCCTGTGATGCGAAGCCGTTGGGTCCAGCAATCAGTGACGCATGGAAGGATGTCTTACCTGTGTTGGGGCGAGCACCACCTACGACTAGATGTCCTGCATTCACACCCTCAACATGCTGTGCAAGTGTAGGTAAGTTGAACTTCCATCGTGCCTCTTCATCATCCTTCTCAAGTAATGTCTCAAGGGAGATGTCTTCCCATTCAATGTTTAAGTCAGGTAAGAAATCCTCACGATGATTGTTGAGTATCTTACGTAGTGGCTCAAGGTTAACATCCTTGTTATTCACGTAATCAAACGACAGGGCATACAGTTGTGACCCCACATCTTTCTGGAATAGCTTGGATAGAATCTCATTGGCTACATCAGAACCGACAGGGTCTTCATACTTCATCTTATTGAAGTGTGCTTTGTACTCATCAATCTCAGAAGTAGTAAGACCTTTCTCATTAGCTAAGAACAATCCCTCGATCTCACTCACTGTTAAGTCACGCTTGTACTTATCCATTGCATGATCAATCAGTGTCTTGATCTTACCCATTTCCTTGCTGAACAAACGATGCGGGCATCTGTCGCCCCTGTACTCATCGTAGAACTTCTTATTCAGTAGGCTCTTCAGTAGTGCCAGTTCCATTCTTATCTCCAAAGATTCTGTCCCAGTTATCACGATACTTCTGTGTTGGAACTTTAGTTACAATTTCTTTTGGCTTCTCACGACTGCTCATCCAGTCTTGGTTGCGCTCCTTCATGGAGTCACGCCAGTGCTTACTCATTCAATGCCTCCTCTGTTCATGCCACATGACCCCAGATTTTCTTGTTCACGATCTTGCTGACATTTGTTTTTGTTACCTCAAACTTATCTGCAATGACCTGCAACTTCAGACCCTCTTTGTGTAACTCTCTGATGAGGACTACGTCTTCTGGATCTAGCTTCCGTGTGTTGTGGTTCTGCCAATAGTTACTCATGTGTTCCTCTCCTCATCACACATACGATTAGCCCACTCAGGCTGTCGATCACCTAGTGATCCCCTCTTGTCCATGTGAGGAGGATCTGAACAGTCTACATAATCATCCTCAAAGTCATACGGGATCACATACCCTGCCGCACGTAGGAAGTTGTGGAATTCACAGACTGCCTCCTCCCATGAGACATCACCGCCCAGTGTCATGGTCACGCTCTCCACTGGAGGAGGATCATCAAGTGCCCCAAAGGGGGTGTTGATTACATTCGGTTTGTATTCAAACTTAATCATGTATCACTCCCACTTTTAAAAACAAACCAAGTAAAAAAAACACAGGCTATCAACACTGTATGCCCAATAATGTTGTACCCGATAAACAATAGCTCTGCTGTATAGATGCCAAATGCAATGCACCACATTGCGGCTAGGGTGTTACTCAACAGAAACTTATATTCTATCGGCGCATCTTTGAGTGCATTCTTAGTGCTATCCAACAAGCCGTAAGCAAAGCTACCTAAGTTAATCCAACCTCTCATCTTTCACTCCTGTGGATCACTGCCCGGATAATAGTACGGGTCTTCCTGTTGTTCCTTCATGAAATCTGCGGCAGTGGTGAACTTTAAATCGTTCATCCCTCCATCTCCAGATTCCACACGACGATGTTTCTCCTTCTTGGAAACTTTGTTGTCCTTCCTTGGAGCATCTTCAAAATCCTCTTCATATATCCCACCACACATTACGTGTCCACCTTTACATATTTCTTCATTTCCTCCTCTAGATCGTAGTAATACACAGCGGCAGGAACAGGCTTACCGGGCTTAGGGGTAAGTTCATCCACCATTGTCTTCCACTTGGCATACTCAAAAGTATTATCTTCCATGTCAGCTTCATTGGCTAGGAACAGTGCCCACAAGTAAGCACACTCACCTGTCAGCCCTATGCCTTCGGCCTGCCATAACATAGGACGCTCAACATAAGGTACTTTACTCATGCCTGTTTCCTCATTTGTTTAATCCAACAGACAGCACAGTAAAAGAATGTGCCTGCCTCAACTGCCACTGCATCTTTATCGCAGTGCATACACTTTGTCTTGGGATAACTCATGATGCTTTCTTCCATGGCTTCGTGATCATCCAGTGACCGCATGGCACAGAGCCTTGCCAGTCACGCTCAAATGGTGACACCCCCTTCGGAGGGCCTTTTTTATTTCCTTTTTTCAGAAGGGCCTGACTCCTTGGAGCTAAGTCAAACTGCTTACGCAATTTACCTAGCTTAGTTTTAACAGCATCCCCTGTCTTGCCAATGGCACAACCAATCTCATGGTTGGTCTTGTGCTCTTTGTACATTCGGACTGTTGTCTCAATCTCTTCCTCAGTCCAAGGAACATTGTAACCGCCTCGCCTATGCATATAACATCTCCGCTAATTTATCTAAGTCATCAGTTCGTTTGTACTTCAAGTCATCACTGAGGTTCAGTGCCTTGCAGTCTAACTCCCTTGCAATCTTGATCGTCTTGTCTCGTGCATCAGGATCGAGTGCCACGATAACATTGTCATAATGCTTTTGTATATACCGCTTGTGAAAACCTGTTAGCTGTGTGCCCAGTAGTGCCACGCCAGTACAGATGTCACCAAACATTTCACCTACAACATATGCACTGATTGCATCCTCAACAATCACTGCGTACTTACTCACATCTCCATTGGTGTAAGGAACAGGCGATGACGCATATCGTATCCACTTAGGTTGGATGCGCTTAGTCAATGCTCTGCCTACTGCATCAACAAGTAGTCCCTGCTTGGTGTAGACAAGAAACACTAGCCTGTCTTGCCTGACATCGTAGCGCACAGTGTGTGGGTCAATGCCATACCTATCTAAAAACGTAGGATCTATGGGGGCATACACCTCTGTGTAGGGAACCATAAAGGCAGGCACTGTATAGGTACATAGATCCTGCTCAGAATAGCTCTCAGGGGCACTTTCTCTCTGGTGTAGGGCAATGATCTCATCAGCATGTAACAGTTGCCTGCGCTTACCTGAAATGCCACAGCTATTCTTGTAGCAATTGTAGATAACATTACTGTGGTCACGTGTAACTGTGAATGTGTTCTTGCCATAACAGATAGGGCAGTTGCCTCTGTACGTTGCATCGACATGTAAATCTAACGTGTCAATAAAAGCAGACACTATATTCATAATGTTTCACCTGCCGTGTGTGCAGAGCGGAGCGTAAGCGCATTCTTAGCTCCTGTCAAGGTATTTTTCATATAAGGTGTCACTGACTGCGGGGACTGATGTCCCGTGACCTGCATGATCTGGGCAATACCCACGCCTGCTTCAACCATTTCTGTTGTCGCTGTGCGTCTAAGGTCAGCCAGTCGTAGCTCTGGATTAATGCCAGCCTCAATAATAACTTTCTTTGCAACACGAGATACTACCTCCAGTCCATAAGGTGCATAGCCAGAATCAGTACGGGCGTTAACATTTGGTGCGACATACGGTTGCCAATCAAACTCCCCATTCTGTTGCTGAAGCATACTGAAAAGATTATCTGAAATAGGAAGATGAACAACTGCTCGACGCTTTGACTGTTCCAGATGTAAGACCTTGTTTTCAAAGTCAATTTTATCCCATGTTAGCATTCTCATGTCACCAATACGCTGTGCCCATTCATATGCCATGTGCGCAATGAGACCAATGCCACGGGTCTTGAAGCTACTGTACGCAGTGTCCAAGAACATCTGAACATCTTCCTTCTGCCACATTACTTTTCGTGGCTTGGGTGTTTCAGTCTGAATCATTGACCATGGGTTAGCGTCAACGTGACCATACTTCATGCCGTAGTTGTACATCTTACGCACCACAGCGGTAATGCGATTGGCGAAGGTGACACCCCGGTCAGATAAGATGTCATAGATCTCCTGTGCTTGAGGTGCAGTTACCTCATTGTATTTGAGGTTGCGTATCGCTTTGCCATTCCATCTAGTCTCAGAGAAGACACGCATCCAATACCGATACTGATCCTGTGATGCAGTCACGCGGTTGAAGTCACGGGAGTTAAGATAAGAATCTACTAGAGATTCCATGTGTACACCGTTGATTTCATTTGACATTATCTATCTTCCTTTTGAGTTGCTTCAGTGCTTCACGGGGTGTGCTACCCGTACCCTTGTGTGTTTCTGTTACCTCCGCAATCCAGATACCATTCTTTCTGGTCACAGATACATTATCGTTGAACATAAAGTTCACCAATGTTGTGTCACTGGGATTGCGCTTTTGTTCTTCGGACAGTTCTTTCCATATCCGAGACATCTCGTTTAGATCAGGCATACTGCATATTCTCCGCTATTGTCATGAAGGCCATCATCATCTTCCTGTGTTTGTAGGTACACTGTATTCTCCATGTCCCTGTTGTCACAAGCAGGACAAGACCTAGCTAACGGCCATGTCTCAGGGTACACATGGTCACATGCTAGGCAGTGCACCTCTCTTCCTACGTTATCTACCATACATACTCCTTTCAAGATTAAGTAGGGCAGAGCGAATGCTACTACCCACACCCATGTAGTCCTCAGTTGAAGCTGTCCATGACCGACCAACCCAACGCACAGATACCTTGTGGTTGTGCATGAAGTTGATCAGTGATGTGTCGCTACGCTTACGCTCATCCGCCATGTCATGTAGATCACTCATACTGCATGCACTCTGAGATTGTGTTATGCCCAATGATATTAGCGGCCTCATTGAGACGGGCATTGATATGCTCACGTTGTTTATCTTTCCGCTCAAAACGCTCAGCAACTAGACTTGCAACCCATTCGTATGACTCTTTGCTGTCACCGATATTCTTTACAAACTCAACGATCTCATTGTCACTGTAATACTTAGCCATGTTTATTTCCTCTGATGTAAGTAAAGTGGCCTAGGACAATCCCAGACCACTCATTTAAGTTAAGCCGCGAGGCCAACCAGTTGCTTGAACTCAGGCAGATCAACGACAGCCTGTGCTTTTTGCTCAATGATGGCTTGCTTCCGTGCCATGTTCGTACCCTCACGGCCAGTCACATGAGTGCCGATGTGAGTGATGACATTGAACAAGCGGTAGCCTGTGTCGCCAAGGTTGTTGTACATATTCCAGATGCGAGCACCTTCCTCGACAGACTTCTGATTGATCTTGATACCAGATGCAATGCGATAGGTAGCTACATTCTCACGAATGAACTCCATAGCACGATCCTTGGACAAGGGTGTTGCCATCATGTTTTTGTACAACTCAGCCTCAGCCTCAAGGCGAGCAGGGAAGTCTGCCACGATACGGCCTAGCTTCTCTGGATCAGCAGACTGTGTGTTCTTAGCTGACACCTCTAGCTTCTCAGCGATAGACGCTTGCCCATTGCTACACCAGTAGCGGAACAGGCCACACTGGATGTGATGCTTGAACGTCATGTCATGTGAAGCGTAGATACGGAAACGCATTGAGTGTACGTCACCCACAGCAGGCTCAAACTCATACTGCTTGAAGATGATGTCAGCCGAATACGAACCACCATCCGGTGCGATAAGGAACTTGATCTTGATCTGTGATGTATCCAGACCAGACAACTCGATACCCTCACGCATGGAATCCCACATGATGGTGTAAGCGTTAGCCACATGGTTATTACCTACAACCTGCATGACCTCACCCTTGGGCAGACCAGTCAGTGGATCAATGTCACCAATGGTAGGGTTGATGATTGCGAACTTATCCTTCACAAGCAGTCCATTGTGACGCAATGCCTCACGCTTAGGTTCAAACACCAGTGATGGTGCTACTTCAGAAAGTGGAAGGATTCCGTTAAAGTCTTGATATACGCTCATAATGTATTGCTCCAATAGCTAATGATAATATTGTGTTTACAATTTTAGTGAATAAAAAATTACTTGTCAAGCTCATGCTTCTTGAAAGCTTCCAAGGCTCTCAATAATTCTTGGGCGTGACCTGCCGCTGTGTCCAAGCGGTCAGACTCGTAGTCACCTGTCTTGTTAATCATTTCGTATGCATTTTTCGCTGACCTAAAGATCAAGTCAAACTGCACGGATACTTCTTGCTTAGTCATGTTCAACCTCCTCGATTTCCACGTTGGATATTCTTACCCAGATGTCTCCGCTCTCATGAAAAACTTCAATTAGTTCAGCGTCAACATCAACTTCTGCTAATACATTAAACACTTCTTCAATTTTCATCATTGCTCTCCTCAATTTCATAACAATCACAGAACCCAATATGCTCCATGATCTCAACGTCCGATAGATCAGATAACTTTTTTAAGATGGCTGTTCTCACCATGTCACCAGTGATGTCTGAGCCATCGCCGGTATGCGAGACAACCTCAAACGCAATGTCATACAGATTGCTGTACTTAGGCATTGTTTCTCTCCCTCTGTGCTTCATTCCACATATCCATGACATCCTTCGGTACATGGACGACACAGAAGTCTTCAAACTCATGCTGTACGTCCATCACCTCAAGCACGTCAAACGCTAGCTCAAGCATCTCAAGATCGGTTGGCTTACTCATTCTACGATTACCTCCTGAATGTCAGCATCAACGATGCTGAATACATCATTCAACTCATACACATCCTGAGCCTCAATGTATCGGATGATCTGTTCATCTTCAATCGCATCAAACTCATCGAGTCCTTCAGCCTCACGAATCTCATACGCTACATTCTCATGAAGATCCATCAAGTCAAACTCAATCTCACACGTTACTTTCACACGAATATGTTTACTCATAGTTTATTTCCTCAGTTAAAAGTGATGTGTCATAAATTTTTACACATCACTAAGGATACCTGACAAATAGTCACAGCATTTACATTGCTACCCGCAGAGGCTACGAACCTCCCGATACGCACCTGCGCTGTCATGCATAACAGTGAGCAGTAGCGAGATACCCTTAGTGATGCGTAAAAAAATATTACACACCCCATCATTAATTAGAACTTAAATGCCTGCTGTCCAGACATCTCAAACTTCGACTTGTCACTCGCAATATAAGTGCAGTCCCCCTTGGCATTCACAAAGAACGTCATCACATAGTGACGCTTGTATGCCGGTACAAAGATGCGACAGGAGATTGAGTCATCACTGACCCCCTCAATCGCAGTCACTTTGAAGTTTGCTTTGATCATGTCACCGACACGACCCTTCCACTCAGCAGTGAAGAAACGGCCTTTGCTGTTCATCAACTGCATCTTCAATAGATCAACTCTTTTCATAGTTCATTTCCTTACATAAGTATTGTCACTGCTTTTTCTTGGCAGGACGTAACCAGTTAATTACCAACTCTAATGTTCGCAAAAATAAGTGTCCCAAGATCAGGACACTCATTAAAAGCGCAGTCTCAAATATAAATTACTCCTCTTCTACGGGTTCAAACAACTTACCGAATGAGTGCATCACCACACGATACGCAGGGCGTATTTCATCTGGTAACTCATCATTCTCCTCTTGCTGTACCATATTCTCTAAGGCAATCAGCATATCCGGAGTACTCGTAGCGACACCATCTCCAGTCTTGAACACCCAACCATTCTCCACGGCATACGGCTCAACGATAGCCATCGCTTCTCTGAAGTCACTCATACAACTCTCCTTAACTTACCCATGAAATCAAACCCCATTGGGTTCACGATAAAGTAATCATCCAACTCCACATCACGGATGATGTCACCCACGCTCACTGTGTGCATCGTAGTGAGACGTTCAATCACTGACTCATCCCCCATACCAGATGCACTGAATACATCGTCCAGTGAGTTCACATTGAAGCGAGCCACGGCACGATACCCATTCTTCTCAAACAATTTCTGAGCGACTTGCTTCGTGTACTCATATGGTGAGTCAGAATACTGCAAACCACGGTACATGAATGGACTGGTAGATTTCTCTTCCATCAAACGCTCTGCCACCTCAAACGGTAGCTGATAAACTTCATACATATTTATTCTCCTATGTGTAATAAATTTTTACGCCGCATTAAAAAAGCCCCACCGAAGTGGGGCAATGAGGGAACTGGTGTGATCTCTCAGCCTGTATAGTATCTCACACTATTGACCCTTTGTCAAGTGACACTAAAAGTCACCCAGAGTCATACGCATCCTGCGTTCCTCTTTAGCCTTATCAAAGGTGCGAGGATCGACACGCTGTACATACTCCAACTTGAAGTCACGGTACTCCACATGGTGCTCATTGCTCATGTCCCACTTAGATTCCCACTCATCCATCGGTATGCACTCAGACGGGAACTCCTTCCATCCGATGCCGTTATACATACAGATGGACGCAACGAATGCCATAGCATCTTGGCGACTGTCCAATCCAGACACGATATAGTCTGTGCCTGACTTGAACTTCCAATAACTTTGATCGTCCGCAAACTTACCTGTGCCACCATGTGCGCCATAGTTCTCTAAGCATTGTGTTGTTACATAAAATTCAGTCATGTTTATTTCTCCAAAACTTCTACAATTTCAAATTCTTTGAAGTCCTGCTCATCTGGCGCGACTTCACCCTCAGTTACCATTTCTCTGGCACGTTCTTCTGTCTCTGCTTCCACGATGTACTTGTTCACGACAGAAGCATCCTCCCAAATAATAAATTTCTTCATGTTCATTTCTCCTATGTGTAAAATATTTTTACGCTACTGCAATCAGATCAATACCATACCCACGCTGAACCAACTCAGGATCACGCACCACAAAGCCAGACGTATCTTGTTTGGCCTGACCTTTCGCTTTCAGTGCGATGACCACACGGCCAGACTGCACGTTAACGATATCGGAATCATCACCAAAGATGACAGGCCGTCCCAAGAATGTCTTAGGAATATCACAGTCAAACACCACAGCAATTGGTGTGTCCGTGTGACTACGCATGGCAAGCGATAGCTGATTGCGATACTTACTGGCATTACTGAATGAAAACATCAGACTGTAATTGTCTGGAGTCTTGCCCAAACGCCCTGCAAGTTTGGTGTAGTCGTACAGAAATGCATCACCAAATTCACCCTTGATATCAATCAATCGCTCCCACTGAATATCGGAAATCGTATTGAGGCGGAACACTGGCTTGACAGCCTGACGATCACACGTCTTGATGAACGATGTCATTTCCTTGCGCAACTGCACAACGAACCCGTCACGATCACCCATGAACCAATCGGTCTTCCGTCTGCGACCCTCTGCCACATTGTCAAACCTTCCACGCCCTGCACTAACTAGACACGCCTCTCGACAGCCTGCAATTTCCTGCGATGGACACAGATGGATGTTGGGTATCATCGACAGAGACGCGATGCGCACCTTGTCTGTACCCAGTTTAGACTTAGACGACTTGGCAATCTTTGTGTTGCCGTTTGATGTATTAAGTAATTTCATATCAACATCTCCATTTGATGTGTAATAAATTTTTACGCTTTACTGGCTGAGAAGTGAACAGACACTTCCCAACCATGCAACTATTGTCTCACACTATTGACTACTTGTCAAGTGATACTTCTACACACTTCCAGACCTCAATCCGTGTGAACACGAACAGAGAACAGAAACTAAACACGAACCCGATGAAGGGAACGACCCAATCGAACACACTGTGCCACACTGACAGGTTCTCAGGACGGGTAAACGCAAGCGATAACCCAACCACGAACACGAACAGACCAAGCAACACAAAGAACCCAAACAGCACCCGCAATGCGAGCGCACCAAAGCTAAACTTCCACATATTAAGACACCTTTACAATCAAACCATCCTTAATGACCACACTCGCAAAAAACTCGCGCTTGTGACCGGTAAGGTACGGACGGTTGGAACCATAGACAGTCGCGTTGGAATAATCCTTCGCACCAAAAATATCGGCAGACGGATCGCTGTACACTAACGGCTGACCGATACACTCTTTAAGACTCTTCTTTGATGGGTAATCTAGAACTAATGACATTTTTCACACTCCTATGTGTAATAAATTTTTACGCATTACGATTTTGCGCTCAGGCACTCAGGCACTCAGACACGTGATAGTAGATGATAGTAATTCCAAAAAAAAAATCCAGACGAAAAAAAACCCCACCGAAGTGGGGCATTGATTCAGTGTAAAATATTTTTACGCATCTTGGATTTTCTGCAATGCTTCGATCACTTGAGCGATTGAAACATCTTCCAACTTTTCAACGCGATTCTGTACGTTCTCAACAATTTTTGCGAGCGTATCAACAGCCGGTTTTGATTCGGTGGAACCGAGAAGCCCCATGCGTTTTGCGAGTACTGGCGCTGTCAGTTTCAATTGCGCGTAGTCGTTCGCGGTTGCTTTAGTTACCTTGTCCGCATTCTTTGGATCATTTGCGAATGCTGTTACCGCATCCGAAACAAACTTTTTCGCTTGAGTCAGTTTGCCAGACAGAGCGATGTATGCTTGGCGCGTTGGACGGTTGATAACGTCCGTACCCAATCCGAGAAGTTTCAAGCGATTCCCGAATTCAGTATCAGCCGATTTTTCATCCTTGAAATCCTTTTCAATCATGATCGCTTTTTTGATTTTCAGGAAACGCGCGCCCATTTCCGAGAATGCTTTTACCTGTTCAAATTGGCCTTTGACCATTTCCGCATGAATGCTTTTGATTTCAGCCGCGAAAGTTTCGATTGTGGTTGAATCGGTGCGCGATACGGGAGCGGCCAGTAACTGTTCCACATTTACCTTTTTACCTTTTCCAAATGTGCGCTTGGATTTTCCTTTCGCGCCTTTGGTGTCGCCTTGGGTGTTGCGCTGTCCTGATTTGATATCGGCATTATCGAATTCAGATACCGATTCAGTATCAGCAACCGAGCCGACAATTTGGCCGAAATCATCGGTAGTTTTTAAACCGGCAACGAAACGATCCGCGAAAGCTTTAGGATCAACGGAAACGTCGAGAGCGATATTTGATATTTGAGTTTTCATGATTAATTACCTTTATTTAGTATTAGTACGAAATAGCACCATAAGACACATTCTACGCTCATTTGTCAGTATGTCAAACATTTATTTAAATTATTTTTCTATGGTGTAAAAATTTTTAACGCATCGAATCGCTTTACGCGGAATAAGGACCGCGCGTAGCAAGAACTATGCCAACTATGACAGTAGATGATAGTAATTGTGCAGTGCAACAATAGTCATTTTGTGGGTATATCTGAGACGCATTTTAAGCGCCTACACGCGACGATCTCTTGAAATAGGTATCGGTGTAGATATTCTCAGAGATCGTGGTTTTGCAAATGATTCGCATCTAAAACTTTTATCAATGAAATCAATAACTTACGTCGATATGATGAATTCAAGAAAATAGTTGGCATGATATTTAATCGTTATAAATCAATAACTTAGATGTGCCAATCGCAAGCATATATTGGGGACAATGTAAAGAGACAATTACCGATATAGATATATGCAATGATTCTTGTGATCGTGATATGTGTTGACTATGTGTAAAAATATTTGACGCATCGACCATGTTAGGTAGGGGATGTAGTCTGTATTGATTCAATGGGTAGGTAATAGATGCACAACCAAAGACAAAGCGCCTCATTTTTATTTCCTATCCTTTGTGCAAGCGATTCAAGGTATCAAGTGACTATATAACACTTGGATACTGATAC